>JACCDN010125005.1_pt1 | contig 29831 bp, 28 predicted proteins | sample 7441691 | NCBI WGS metagenome assembly JACCDN01 (sample SAMN15323439, study PRJNA562643) | freshwater metagenome | isolation source: river surface water | place: USA:Blue River Watershed | collected 2017-08-16 | reverse complement strand
TTATTCCAATCGTTGAATATCAACCAGTTTTGCTTACTAAAAAAAATCACCCACTTGCCAAAAAGCAAAAGGTGACAATGGCTGACATCAAGAAATATAGGTTGCTAAGGCTTGATAAAAAATTTGTTACTATTCCAAATTTTGACGAGGTCGCCAAACATTATGGCCTTAAAACCAAGATCGAATTTGAGATGGCGAACTATGAAATTTTAAAGAAATTTATCCAAGAAGATATCGGAATTGCCATTCTTTCCAGCATTTGTCTTGAGGGAGAAAATAATGATGAACTGGCTAGCAGAAGTTTATTGGAATATTTCCCAAAAATACTTTACGGCATCTTAATCCGAAGCGGAAAAAGACCAAATGGCTTGCTAAAAGATTTTATCGAAATGATGACGCATGAAAAATTACTACAGGCCCAAAACTATTGATCGCGCGAAACTATAAATTCTGCTAACTCAACCAATAGAGCGGCTTGCGGGCCGAAAATTTTTAGATGGGTGATAGCTTGTTCTTTTAGCAAAATTAGCTGTTGAGAGGCTTGATCTAAACCAATTAAATCAACGACGCTGGCGTTTTCTTTAGATTTTTTGTGAACTTGTTCGTCAATCTCAATCTTGTTTTCAGCGGCGCCAGAGTGATCCAAAATATCATCTTTGATTTGAAAGGCTAAACCAAGATCGTGAGCAAAATAACGTAGGGCATTTCGCGCCTCTGAACTTGCGCGACCAAGAATGGCGCCAGCTTCGCAAGATGCCATAAAAAGTTCGCCGGTTTTTAAGCGATGCACGCGCGCTAATTCTTCGCGGGTAATTTTGCGATTTGCCATTTCCAAATCAATCATCTGACCGCCCGCCATGCCTTTGTGACCAGCGGCGGTGGCAATAGTTCTAATTAATTCGCAACGCACATTGGCATCTTGGTGAGTGTCAACGGAAGCCAAAATTTCAAAAGCGTAAGTCAGTAAAGAATCGCCTGCCAGAATCGCCGTCGCTTCATCAAATTGCTTGTGACAAGTCAAAACGCCGCGACGCATATCGTCATTATCCATCGCTGGCAAATCATCGTGGATCAAAGAATAAACATGGATAAATTCCATCGCCGTTGCAGTGTTGAGCGAAAGCGGAGGCGCCACTCCAAAAATTTGCGCGCAAACAATAGTCAAAAATGGGCGGATTCTTTTTCCACCTGACAAAGTTGAATAGCGCATCGCCTCCACCAATTTTGATTCATTAGAATCTAACGGCAGCAAATCGTCCGTTCTTTTTTGAACCAAAATTGAGCAGGCAATTAGCGCTTCTTTGAGATTTTGATTGAACATTTTATTTCAAAACTTTTGCTAAATATTTTCCGGTTACCGATTTTTTATTTTTTGCCACATCTTCTGGCGTACCTTCAGCCACAATATATCCGCCTTTTTCACCGCCGCATGGTCCAATATCGATAATCCAATCTGCAGTTTTCAAAACGTCCAAATTATGCTCAATTACCAAGATCGAATTGCCGGCATCAACCAATTTATGCAGCACTTTTAAAAGCTTGTTAATGTCTTCAAAATGCAAACCAGTTGTAGGTTCGTCCAAAATATAAAGCGTATCACCCGTGGCTTTACGACTTAATTCTTTGGCCAATTTAATTCTTTGCGCTTCGCCGCCAGAGAGTGTCGTCGCACTTTGTCCGATTTTAATATAGCCCAAACCCACGTCGCACAAGGCTTTGAACTTGTCATGAATGTGCGGCATGTTGGCGAAGAAGTCGGAAGCGTCTTCGGCGGTCATTTCCAAAACGTCAGAAATTGATTTATCTTTATATTTAACTTCCAAAGTTTCGCGGTTGTAGCGCTTGCCGTGGCAGGTTTCGCATTTGACGTAAACGTCGGGCAAGAAATGCATTTCAATCTTGATCAAGCCATCACCCTGACAGGTTTCGCAACGGCCACCTTTTACGTTAAACGAAAATCTTCCCACTTTGTATCCACGAGTTTTTGACTCTGGAAGCGCGGTATAAAATTCACGAATAAAAGTAAATGCGCCAACGTAAGTACAAGGGTTAGAACGAGGCGTACGGCCGATTGGGGATTGATCAATTTCGATAATTTTGTCGATCAAATGCGAGCCAGTAATCATATCGTAAGGCCCCGGAGTAACTTTCGCCTTATTTACAATTTTATCCAAAGCGCGATAAAGCGTTTTGATAACAAGGCTTGACTTGCCGCCACCAGAGATTCCAGACACTGCGGCGAAAATTTTTAACGGCAGATTTAGTGTGACATTTTTTAAGTTATTCGCCGTGGCATTCTTCAAACAGATCATTTTTTTTGGATCTTGTTTGCGACGGAATTTTGGAATCGCGATTGATTTTTTACCGCTTAAATATTGACCCGTAACGCTTTTTGGATCTTTGATTACGTCTTTTGGCAGGCCGGCAGAAATAATTTGTCCGCCGTGAATTCCAGCTCCTGGACCAACGTCGATTAAATATTGCGCTTCACGCATCATTTCTTCGTCATGTTCAACAACGATCACCGAATTTCCTAAATCGCGAAGATTTTTTAGAGTCGTAATTAATTTGTCATTATCAGATTGATGCAGACCAATTGAAGGCTCGTCTAAAACGTAAAGCACACCAGAAAGTCCAGAACCAATTTGCGAAGCCAGACGAATTCTTTGCGCTTCGCCGCCCGATAAAGTTCCCGATTCACGATTTACGGTTAAATATTCCAAACCGACGTTACGCAAGAAGCTCAAACGACGCTTAATTTCTTTTAAAAGACGTTCAGAAATTTGGCGATGCGTTGAATTTAATTTCGGCTCCAACTCTTCAAACCATTGATCGGCGCGCTCGATTGACATTCTGCTAACTTCGCCAACATGCAATCCATCAATTTTAATCGACAAAGCTTGTTCGTTCAAACGATTGCCGCAACAGCTTTCGCAGGTTTTTAAAGTTTGAAATTTACTTAATTCTTCACGCATCCATTCGCTTTCTGAATCGGAAAATTTCTTCTTCAGATTGTTAATAATTCCTTCAAAAGGCTTCTTTACTTTGAAGGCTTTGAGGCCATCTTCGTGCTTTACTTCAATTTCTTCATCGCCCGTTCCGTAGAAAATTTTCTGCTTAATTTCTTCCGGCAAAGTTTTGAAAGGAACATCCAAACTGAATTTATATTTATCAGCTAAAGCTTGGATAATCTGTTGATAAAAACGGGCTTGCGTGCCTTGCCAAACTGCGATTGCGCCTTGACGCAGAGTTAAATTTTCGTCTTCAATAACCAATTCTTCACTGAAATAAAATTCCGTTCCAAGACCATCACAAGATTTACATGCGCCGTATGGAGAGTTGAAAGAGAAGAGTCGCGGCTCGATTTCAGAAATTGTAAAACCAGATTCTGGGCAAGAAAATTTTTCGCTGAAAACCAAAATTTCACCTTCTTTATATTTGGCATTTTTACCTTTGGCACTTTCAGGAAGACCGACAATTTCAACAAAAAGTAGTCCGCTTGATAATTTTAAAGCGGTTTCAATCGAGTCAGCCAAACGATTGCCAAGATCGTCCGAAACGACAACGCGATCGACAATAATTTCGATGTCATGTTTTTTATTTTTATCAAGAGCCGGAAGAATTTCGTTTAAGTCGTGAACATTTCCATCGACTTTAATGCGCTGGAAACCTTGTTTTCTAACACCCATCATCTCTTTACGATATTCGCCTTTTGCGCCACGAACGATTGGAGCGAGTAAATAAATTTTAGATTTTTTTGGTAATTCCAGAATTTTTTCCACCATCAAAGACGATGATTGGCTTTCAATTGGCTTACCAGTTGCTGGCGAATAAGGGACGCCGATACGCGCAAACAAAAGACGAAAATGGTCGTAAATTTCGGTAACCGTTCCAACTGTTGAACGGGGATTGCGCGAAGTAGTTTTTTGATCGATCGCAATTGCTGGAGAAAGTCCCGTAATTGATTCAACATCTGGCTTGTCTTGCAGGTCTAAAAACTGACGGGCGTAAGATGAAAGACTTTCAATAAAACGACGCTGACCTTCAGCATAAATGGTGTCGAATACTAAAGAAGATTTTCCCGAACCACTCAATCCAGTAACCACAACCAACTGATTTTTAGGGATTTCGATGCTAACATTTTTTAGATTATGTTCTTTGGCGCCAACGACTTTGATGAATTTTTCTTCCATGAGAATTTTAGCCTGTTTCTAGTAATTAAGGGGATTTCGAAAAATTGAAACTAACACCACAAATCAAAACCCGCCACGGAAATTTTTTCCGTGACGGGCCTTATCTGAAGAAGTTATCACTTGGATAAATTCCTCATCTTTCCATAAGAGAAAGAGCTTTCGCTATCTTTAGATTAATGTATTTCTACATAACTACCGATAACGTAAGCACAACAATAAGAGGTATGAATACCATGTTGAGTTACGATATTTAGTAGTTTGGAGCCTTCATTCTACAATGAAAGCAAGACGAGAAACCTATCACAGAAATCAACTCCCAAATAGGAACTGACCTAAGCGACAAACCTCAGCGCGATGAGTTCAAACTTCTCATCACCTCATCCCGCACTTTTTTGGTTTCCAAAATAGTTAACGGGATAAGACCTTTTTGCAGCAAGTAACCATCAGATCCGATGGTGTCTGCACTAATTATTTCTTTCGTAAATTCACGCATTCCTGAAATTAAATCGAGATGCTCTTTTTTTAAATAAATGAAAAGCGGGCGCGAAACTTTATATTTTGAGGAAGCAATATTTTCAAAACTTGGTTGCACTCCGTCAATCACTGCAGCTTGAATTAATTCGTGATTTTCTTCAAGAAAACTAAAGCCAAAAATTCCAAGAGCCTGCGCATCGTTATGCAATTTTTGTACGATCAAATTATCGTTTTCGCCAGCTTCAATAAATTTTCCGTCGCTACGAATTACGTGACATTTTTTCTGCCTAATTTTTTTGTCAGGATAAGCTTCGACAAATTCTTGCATTGCGGCGCAAGATTCGTCCATCACCAGTTCTACAAAAGCATCGCGCGTTCCCGAAGTTGATGGCGGACCATAAATCGCGATATTTACCGCTGGCAGTTTGGCGTCAATTTCATTCCATTTTTGGTAAAAATTTTCGACCAATTTACCACTTTTTAAATCAGGAACTTTTTCGGCTAAGGCTAAAAAAATCTGTTTTTTGGTCAGGCTATATTTTTTACCAGAAATTGAATTTGCTAGAACAATTCCGTCGTAACCAATTTTAATTTCGGTGATTCCAGCGATTCCGTGTTGTGCACATTTTTCGATTTCGCTTTTTTCGATACGACGCGAAGCATCGGAAAAATCAGGATAATTATATCCAACGCCTGAACAAAAAAGTTTAAAACCACCGCCGGTACCAGTTGATTCCACGATCGGAGTTTTAAATTTGGTATTTTTTATTTTGCTGTTACGGCCAAATTCTTCTGCAATTGTTGCTGCAAAAGGATAGACCGTCGAAGAACCGACAATGCTGATGTGATTTCTGGTTGCAGCATTAAATTCAAAAGAAAAAGCTGGTTTACAGAAAACAAAAATTAATGAAAAGATTAGAGCAGAATTTCGCAACATAGCCGCAGGATTTGTTTAATATTCAAAGAAACGGAGCGGTCATATCGCCATCAAAGATAGGTGTGGGGCATCATTTGGATTTGTCACTAAAAGTCAAATTTTTCTTGTATCCGAACTTGTGTCAGTTGAGAATTGTAATCACATAAGCACTTCTCAAAACTTTCTTACAAAATTGTTGCAAAAACACTTCCTCCCCAAAATCGCTTTTTTTGTCTTGCTCGCGGCATTTTTATTGCCCAATTTTTCTGCCTTCGCCAAAGAAATTATCGCCAAACCAACCTTTATAATTAAAGGAAATGAGCGAGTTGATAACGACACGATCGCTGCCTTTTTACCTTCCAAATCCACGCAAAAAAATGCCAAATTTTCTAAAGCCGAAATTGATGACGCATTAAAAAAACTTTACGAATCTGATCTTTTTTCCGACGCCAAGATCACTCAAGATGACAGCCAATTAATCGTTGAAGTGAAAGAAAATCCGCTGATTTCTGAAGTAAAATTTTCTGGCAATAAAAAAGTTGAAGACGATGCGCTGCAAGGCGAAATTTCTCTAAAAAAACGCGGCGTTTTTACCAAAGCAAAATTGCAATCTGACTTAAAAAGAATTAACGAACTTTACCTTAAATCTGGTCGCTTCCTAACTAAAATCGATCCAAAAATTATTCAGAAAGAACAAAATCGCATCGAAATTATTTTTGAAATTTATGAAGGCGCCAAAGCTAAAATTTCCGATATTTATTTTGTGGGAAATCTCAATTTTCCCGATCAAGATTTGATGGATGAAATCTCAACCAAAAAATCAAAATGGTATAAATTTTTCTCTTCCTCAGATGTTTACGATTCTGATCGCATCGAATTTGATAAAGAAAAATTGCGTCGTTTTTATGGCACGCAAGGTTATGCCGATTTCATCGCCATTTCATCAATCGCTCAAATCACTCACAATAAAGATAAGTTCTTCATCACTTTTTTGCTGGAAGAAGGCATCAAATATCACGTTGGCGAAATTAATATCGTCAACCACATCAATAAATTTGATGCGTCAATTTTAGAAAAAGAAATTCTGATCAAAAAAGGTAAACTTTATAATTCCGAATTAATCGATAAAACCGTTGATGCCATGGCTAAAATCATGTCCGACAAATCTTACGCTTTCGCTCACATTGAACCAGTTTTGAAGCGCAATAAAGAGCAAAAAATTATCGATATTGATTTTGTTATCGAAGAAACGCCGGCGGTTTATATCAATCAAATTCGCATCACTGGAAACACCAGAACTCTTGACGAGGTGATTCGCCGCGAATTAAGAATTCGTGATGGCGATGCTTACAACATCACTAAAATCAACCGTTCCAAGCAACGTTTAGAAAATCTTGGCTTCTTTGAAAAAGTCGAATTTAACACTAAGCGAATCGGCAATACCGACAAAGTTGATTTAGAAATTATTGTAAAAGAAAAAAAGACTGGCGAGTTGAACCTTGGTATTGGCTATTCCACCGTAAATAAAATTACCGCCAATATTGGAATTAAAGAACGCAACTTGATGGGAACCGGACAAGAACTGGGAATTAACATTCAACATTCTTTTAGCGGCCTAACTTCTGAACTAAATTATACCAAACCATATTTCATGGGGCGCGCAATTGACGCGGGTTTCGACATTTTTGAATATGATATGTCGAAACGTAATACCTTAGTTTACGATCAAAAAACTCGCGGCATCACTTTCCGCGGCGACTATTCCATCACCGAATTTTTGAAACATCAGATTCATTATTCCTTCCGCGACGAAAACATCAGCAACGTTGACAGCACCGCTTCGCTGAACCTGCAATATCTTCAAGGACATTTCATTCATTCAACAATTGGCCACACGCTTCTTTACGACAAAAGAAATAATCGCCTTAATCCAAGCGACGGATATTACCTATCTTTAAGCCAAGATTACACTGGTTTGGGAGGCTATATTCGCAACACTAAATACGAAGGTTCCGCTGGTTATTATACGCCAACTTTTAATGATGATTTTATCTTAAAATTCTTATCTCGCGGCGGTTATATAAATGGCAACGGCCAAGATGTGCGTAGTAACGATTCGTTCTTTTTAGGTGGCAATAATTTCCGCGGTTTCCAATTTGCTGGCTTGGGGCCCAGAACAATCGGAACAAACGGTTCTGCAGTTGGCGGCAGCGTAATTGGCGGTAAAATATATTACGTTGGAACTGCTGAATTCAAATTCCCGCTAGGATTGCCCAAAGAACTTGGGATCAGCGGCGCGCTATTTAGCGATAACGGAACCGTAAAAGGCGTCGATCAAATTAACAAAAAAGGTGCTGCGGTTGCCGATAGTGGCTCTTTGAGATCTTCTTACGGCTTAAGCTTAATCTGGTCTTCGCCACTTGGACCCATTCGCCTTGATTTCTCGCGCGTTGTGAAAAAAGAGCAATATGACTTAACTCAAAACTTCCGCTTCAATTTTGGGACAAGCTTCTAGAATTTAATTTTTGCAATAGTTGACAAAATCAGTCAACTATTGCAAAAATTTTAAGATTCTAATTCTAAAGACTTTGCCATGTTTGAACTAAGCGAAAAGAAACTCCACAAGCCATTTGGTAACGATATCGACAAGCCACAGATTTTTTTCTTTCTAAAAAAAATCCTCGGCCCCGATTCGTCTTTTTTTTGGATGAGTGCCATTTATGGCGTCGTAATCAGTTTACTAAGTCTTGCAGTACCGATGTCGGTACAATCATTGATCAATTCGATCTCTTTCATCGCTTTGGTTCAGCCCATCATCGTTTTAAGCGTCATAATTTTTATTCTGCTCATTTTTTACGGCATAATTAACGCTCTACAGCTTTACGTTACCGAAATTTTTCAAAGACGATTTTTCGCCCGCATGTCTTGCCAAGTTGGACTTTCTTTGCTGAATGCAGATCATGTAAGCTTTGAAGAAGCCAACTCAGACGAAATGATAAATCGTTTTTTCGATACTCTTGCCATACAAAAAGCGATTCCAAAATTCTTAACCAAAACCTTCACCATAATTTTACAATCGATTGTCGGACTAATTTTAATCAGCTTTTATCATCCGATATTTTTGATTTTTAGCATGTTCGTAATTGGTGGCGTCGCCGCTATCTGGCTTTGTTACTATAAAAAAGCTGTTGTCAGTTCTTTTCGAGAAAGTCGCAGGAAGTACGATGTCGTTGGTTGTCTTGAAGATTTAGCAGGCAAACATCAACTTTTTAAATCTCGCAGCGGTTATGACTATGCAAAATTCAAAATCGATTTCTTAACTGGTCAATATTTGAAAGAGCGCAAACATCATTTTATAAATTTGTTTTCGCAGACAATTTTACTTTTTGCACTTTACGCAATTATGACCGCTACTTTGTTGGGAATTGGCGGCTGGCTGGTTTTAAAAGGACAATTAACCATCGGACAACTTGTCGCCGCTGAATTAATAATGTCGGCGATACTTTATAACATTGCACATTTGGGTCGAGAATTTGAGAATTTTTACGATTTAGTCGCAGCCTGCGAAAAACTTTCACAATTTCAAAATATCCCTCAGGAACAAAACGGAGTGATTAAACTTAATCAAAAAATATCGGAATTAAAACTAGAGAACGCCTGCTACAATTACCTAAACAACAGCTATAAATTTAACCTGACTTTTCAAAGTGGTAAAAATTATCTGATTGCCACCAAAGGATTTTCCACACAAAAAATTTTGATTGAGATAATTAATGGATTTAGAAATCCAAGTTTAGGCAGTCTCACTGTTAACGGAATCGATGCTGAAACTCTTGATAAATACGAATTTCGTTCACAAATTTCGATCATCGATAATTCGCCTCTAATTGAAGGAACGGTGCGCGAATATTTGACCTTCAACAACAAAAATATTTCTCAAAAAGAAATTAATCAGGCGATTAAAATTGTTGGTCTGGAAAAAACTTTTGAACGCTTACCAAAAGAGCTCGAAACTCGCATTATTCCTTCTGGTTGGCCGTTTTTAGAATCAGAAAAAATTCTGCTAAAAATCGCTCGCGCTTTGCTGCATAAATCGCAAATCATCATCATTACTGAAGTTTTGGACATGCTGATTTTACGAGCTCGCCGCAATGTTTTAAAATATCTAACGCAAAATCGTGAAACTAACTTAATTTATTTTTCACATCGCGTTGATGAAGCCCTAGATTTCGACAGCTATCTTTTTGTCGACAAAATCCAATCTTACGAATTTTCAACAATCGAAAAATTAGACGAATTTGAACGAGGTTATGAAAAAAATGACTAATAATTTCAAACTCGACGATTTGCACGATTTTAGAAATCTGCAACAAATCAAATTGCCCAAACCATTAAAAGTTTTGCCAAAAATTCTTGGTGCTTTTTGCGTAATTTTATTACTGATTTTAATTTTTACACCTTGGCAACAAAACTCTAAAGGCTTTGGCTACGTTATCGCTAACGACCCAAACGACCGCGCTCAATCAATTAACGCACCAATTAACGGCAGAATAAAAAAATGGTATGTGCGCGACGGTTCGCAAGTTAAAAGTGGCGATAAATTGGTCGAAATTGTTGATAACGATCCACAAATTCTTGAACGTTTAAAATTTGAAAGAGACGCCAAAAGCCGTAAATATCAAGTTGCACAAAATTCTGCACAAACCGCAAAAATAAATTTTGAGCGCCAAAATGAACTTTTCCAAAAAGGCCTAAGCGCTAAAAAAGATTTTGAATATGCCAAAATCGAATATCAGAAATTACTTGGAGCTGCCGAATCTGCGGCGGCAGAATTTGCCGAATCTGAAACCAAATTATCACGCCAATCCAATCAAATTATCTATGCGCCAAAAGATGGTGTAATTTTGAAAGTTCTCGCCGGAGATGGCGCGACCACAGTTAAAAGCGGCGATAAATTAGCAAATTTTGCTCCCGAACTAAGCGATCCCGCAGTCGAAATTTATGTTAACGGCAACGATATTCCGCTGATTTACGAAGGTCGAAAAGTACGTCTACAATTTGAAGGTTGGCCGGCAATTCAATTCAGCGGCTGGCCCTCAATTACAATTGGCACCTTTGGTGGCGTGATTAGCTCTGTCGATTCTTCAATTTCAGAAAATGGTAAATTTCGCGTCATCGTCAAAAAAGATTCCAACGCAACTTGGCCCGATCAAAGATTCTTACGTCACGGAGCTCGAGTTTATGGCTGGGTTTTACTTAATCGCGTAAGTTTAGGATACGAACTTTGGCGCCAAACTAATGGCTTCCCGCCTTCTTTTGACTCGCCAAATCACGATCACCATCAAGCCGAAAAAAAGACCAAATAATGCTAAAAAAATTTACTAAATCAGCTCTGATTATTGTTTTATTTATTGGTCAAATTCCTGCTGTTTTTGCTTCCGAAACCAAAGAGTTGAGCGTCAAAGAAGTTGTTGATTGCGCAATCAAAAATTATCCAAAAATTCTTTCACATTACGACAAAATAAATGCTGCCGAATCATCTGTTTTGGCATCTAAAGGCTTTTTTGATGTAAAACTAAAACAAAGTTATTCCGATCGCAGTCGTGGTTATTACGACGGGAAATCTTATAATATTGAGCTTGAAAAAGAATTAGGAATTTTGGGCAGCAAAGTTTATAGCGGCTATCGCAAATCTTACGGCGATTTTCCATCTTACGAAGGCGGATCTTACACCAATAGCGGCGGCGAATATCGCGCTGGCGCTAAATTTTCTTTACTAAAAGATCGCGATATCGACAAAAGCCGACTCAGCATTATTCTTGCCAATCTCAATTTAGAAGAAGCCAGAGTTGAGATGGAAAATATCAAAAAAGAAATTGAGCGCGATGCCAAAAAGGCTTATTGGACTTGGGTTACTGACGGTAAAATTTACGAGATTTATGACGAACTTTACAAACTTTCTTTTGAGCGCCAAAAGCATCTTGAGACAAGAGTTGCCAAAGGCGACGTTGCTCAAATTACCGCCACCGAAAATAAAAAGAATATTTTACGTCGCAAAAGCGCTTTGGCCAAAATTCGTCAAGAATTTGAAAATAGCGCTATTTATTTATCGCTGTTTTGGCGCGATTCTCATGGGCATCCAATAGTTCCAAAAAAATCACAATTACCAAATTTTGTAAATAATGTTGGCGATTTAGACATTGAGCAGGTCAAAAAAGATAAGCTTTTGGCAATGTCACGTCGACCTGAATTACGCCTGATAAAAATTAAACGTGATGAGGAAAATAATAATTTAAAATATGCCGAAAACTTGGCCAAACCTCAACTCGATGTTGACATTGGAGCATCTGATGATGCTGGAAATGGCCCAAGATCAAGAGGAGAAAGTAATAATTATGCCAAAATTGATTTCTCCATTCCGCTGCAACAAAGAGAAGCGAAGGGAAAAATTAGCGCCGCAGAATCGAAATTAAGCGCCATAAAATATGAACAAAAACTTTTAGAAGAAAAAATCGCCACCCAAATCGATCAACTAAAAACTAAAATTAAAACACTAACCGAAGTTCATTCCAACTTAGCAGAAGAAGTAAAATTAACTGAAATTTTAGAAATTTCTGAGCGCGAAAAATTTAAACAAGGCGCCAGTAATTTATTTTTAGTAAACGCCAGAGAACAAGAATCATCAGCTTCAAAAGCTGCTTTAGTTGAAATATTCAGAGATTATCAAGAGCTTTTAGCTGAGTATAATTTTGCTGTATTTGCTGAATAACCTCTAAAGTTTGCGCAAAAAATTCATATAAATTGTTGCACCAACTGCGTCGCAATCATTGATTTTATATCTACCGCCACGCGCAACCGGATAAGAAAAATCGCCCGAAAAAACATCAAACGCCATATCGCGATGATAGGAAGTTTTGTCGTCACCAAACAAATCAAAACAAACTTCAACCGCGCTAAAATTCTTGTGCAAAAATTCTGAAATTTTTTGCGCTCTTTTTATTTCAGTCGCAATTCTTGGCGATTTTATTTGAACTGAAATTTCCCGAGAAATATTTTTTAAATCATAGTTCAAAAGCGCGATTTTACTGATAATTTCAGCATTTTTACCAGAGAATTTACGAATCAGAGAAATATTTTTTTGCCTGATCGCATCACGCAAATCAGAATTTTTTTCTTCACCAATTTCTTCCAAAAAAATCTCTAAAAAATTTGGCAAAGAAAATTCGATTAACAAATTTTTGACCTGCAATTTTTTTAAAGTTGAAAGCAGAATTTCGATAATTTCGAAGTTTGATTTCTCAGCGTCGCATCCAATAATCTCAACGCCAGCTTGGGTTTGCTGACGATCTTTATAAAGATCATTGTTTTTTGCGCAAAGCACGTCGCCAACATAACAAAGCTTTATTGGGAGTTCTTCTTTTTTTAAACGACTGCTCAGAAGCCTTGAAATTTGTGGCGTGATGTCATTTCTAAAAATCAGATTTTGTCCAGAAATTACATCAACAGTTTTGAAAGAATTTTGCGCATTTTTTGGCGAAAAACTATTTTCAAATTCCACTAAAGGCATTTTCACCAACCGGTATCCAGCTTTTAAAAATGCACCTATGGCCTGATTAATATTTTTGTGATTTTTTTCCGCTTCATCAAAAAGCAAGTCGTAAAATCCAACGGGAAGAAGTTGTTTTTGCATCTTATTTATCTTTTAAAAATTGTTCCAAAGCCAACATATCAGCCCATGCGACTTTCTTTTTTGCCGATTGGCGCATCAAGTAAGATGGGTGAAAAATTACGAAAGTTTTGATTTTTCGTGATAAAAATTTTGGCGCATAATCCATAAATTTTCCGCGCACCGAACTGATTGGATCTTGAATTCCAAGGATCGCTGCCATTGAAGTTGCCCCAACTAAAACCAAAACTTCTGGATTTAAAAGTTGAATATGACGCTCCACAAATGGTCGACAAATTGCTAATTCTTCTTCTGTTGGACGACGATTTCCAGGTGGTCGCCAAAAAATTACGTTGGTGATATAAAAATTTTCTGCGCGAGTCATGTTAATCGCACGAAACATACCATCCAAAACTTTTCCCGAATCGCCACAAAATGGAATACCTTGCAAATCCTCGTGATTTCCAGGCGCCTCGCCAATCACCATTATTTTTGAATTTGGATTTCCATCAAAAAAAACCGTGTTGGTCGCCATTTTTTTTAAATTGCAGCCGTCAAAATTTTCGACAGCTTTGCGTAGTTCGACCAGATTTTTCGCGCTTTCCGCCGCTTTTTTTGCCGCAGCGACAATTTCATTTAGCGAAATAAATTTCTGATCCGAATTTTCCGGCACAGAATTTGTGATAATGGTTTGTGATTTTTTTGCCAAAGTTGAAAGGGCTTCGTTGGTTGAGAATTGCGGTTTGACGACATGTGTGATTGTTGGAATTTCTTGCGGCATATCGTAAAATCTCTCTTCATCATCAAACAAAATTACTGCCGATTTTTTTATTTCAGAAATTTTTTTTACTGGATCTTTTTGCGCAAAATGATTTTGCGATTTCTCGGAAATCACTTCGTTCAAATCATTATCGATATAGATCTGTAGTGCTTCGGCAAGATTTTTTTTGGTCATTGCTTTACTACCTGTTTGATAAATTTTTGGAAATCATCAGCTTTTTCAAAATTTTTATAGACCGAAGCGAAGCGTACGAATGCAACTTTATCAAGCTTCTCGAGCGCCGCCATCACCATCTCTCCAATTTTTGAGGAAGCAATTTCGGTTTCACTTTCCACTTCAAGTTGACGCACAATATTATTCACAAATTTTTCCACCTGCAATTCTGAAACTGGACGTTTGCGCACCGCCATTTCAATCGATTTCTTCAACTTTTCTGGATCAAAAATTTTCTTCTCGCCATTCTTTTTTATCACCAAAATTTCACGAAGCTGTACGCGCTCGTACGTTGTAAATCGCGAGTCGCAAGCTGCACAATAACGCCGCCTTTTCACCGATTCGCCATCATCAGAAATGCGACTATCTTTCACCTGTGTTTCAATATTTCCGCAAAATGGACAACGCATATTTTATAATTTTTCGGTTAGAGCGGCTTTGATGAATCCTTCAATTTCGCCATCCAAAACAGATTGGATATTTCCAGTTTCAAAATCGGTGCGCAAATCTTTCACAAGTTGGTAAGGATGCAAGACGTAAGAGCGGATTTGGTGGCCCCAGCTATTGTCAGTTTTGCTTGATTCTGAGGCAGCGAGCGCATCTTTTTTCTTCTGCATTTCCATCTCAAACATACGCGATTTTAGCATTTTCATACATTCGGCGCGATTCCTTATTTGCGAACGATCGGACTGACATTGCACCACAATATTTGTCGGCAAATGCGTCATTCTTACTGCAGAATCAGTTTTGTTAACATGTTGTCCGCCAGCTCCAGAAGCGCGGAAAGTGTCAACGCGGATATCTTTTTCTTCGACGACAATTTCAATTTCGTCATCAACTTCTGGATAAACCCACACGGAAGTAAAACTAGTTTGTCTTTTGCCATTGGCGTTAAAAGGTGAAATGCGCACCAACCTGTGCACCCCTGATTCCGTCTTCATCCAACCGAAAGCAAAACGACCAGAAATTTTCAATGTAGCGCTGCGAATTCCCGCCTCTTCGCCATCCATCATGCTGATAATTTCAACTTTGAATTTTTTTAAATTTGCGAAACGTTCGTACATTCGCATCAGCATTAATCCAAAATCGCATGAGTCGGTTCCGCCAGCTCCAGCGTTGATGTCGAGGAAGCAATTATTAATATCAGTTGGTTCAGAAAATATACATTCAACTTCAAAACTGTCGGAGTTTTTTTTGAGTGAAATCAGATTTTTTTCGATATCTTTTAAAAGTTGGTCATCAGCTTCCGACTTGGCTAAATCAGCATATTCACGATTATCTTTTAAGCCGTTTTTAATTTCTAAAAACGCTTCCATTTTAGCATCCAAAATCGCTTTTTCTTTTAGGATTTTTTGGGCTTCCGACTTGTTATTCCAAAGTTCGGGATCTTGTGATTTTTTATTTAAAGCGTCTAATTTTTCTTGTAATTTTTCCGGCTCAAAGACACCTCGCGATCAAAGCTAGCGAAGCTTCAATCTGGGTAATGAAATTCTCAATTTCAGCGGACATTTAGATAAATTATTGAAGTTTTGAAGAAGGCAAATAGGGTGCGCGCCACTCTCCTTCCTCTTCAAAAATTTTTCCATAAAAAATATGACTATTTCAGCAAAAAAATTTGACGTTTGTGTGATTGGCGCCGGTCCGGGTGGCTACGTAGCCGCAATTCGTGCCGCACAACTTGGTTTAAAAGTTGGTATCGTTGAAGCCAATCATTTGGGCGGAATCTGTTTAAATTGGGGCTGTATTCCAACTAAAGCACTTTTGAAATCTGCCGAAGTTAATCATCTTTTACACAATTTAGATGGCTTCGGATTTTCTGCCAAAGACATTGAATTTGATTTCGCAAAAATTGTTGAACGTTCTCGCGCCGTTTCAAAACGCTTAACTGGCGGGATTGCTGGCTTGATGAAAAAAAATAAGATTGAAGTTGTCGACGGTTTCGCAAAATTTTTAGATGCCAAAAAAATCTCGGTTTCTCAAAACGAAAAAGAGGTGGCGCAAGTTGAAGCGACTTATTTTATTATCGCAACTGGCGCTAGAGCGCGTGTGATTCCCGGCATGGAACCTGACGCAGAAAATATTTGGACTTACCGCGAAGCCATGATTCCCAAGGCTTTACCTAAATCTATTTTAGTTGTTGGCTCTGGCGCAATTGGATCAGAATTCGCTTCATTCTACAAAAACATGGGCTCGGAAGTTACTCTAATCGAAATGGCAGAAAATATTTTACCAGTTGAAGATGAAGAAATTTCAAAAATCGCGCGCAAATCTTTCGAAAAACAAGGAATTAAAATTCACACTTCTGCCGCACTTAAATCTTTGAAAAAAGGCAAAGGATCAGTTACGGCAACGATTGAAATCAATGGCAAATCGGAGGAAATCACTGCCGAGAAAGTTATTATGGCCGTGGGAATCGTGGCTAATATCGAAAATATCGGACTCGAAAAAACCAAAGTTAAAACCGACAAAGGTCGCATCATAGCTAATAATTATTTAGAGACTTCTGAGCCAAATATTTTTGCCATCGGTGACGTTGTTGGGGCGCCTTGGTTAGCTCATAAAGCTTCTCATGAAGGCACAATTGCCGCAGAAAAAATTGCCAGCAAATTAAATAAATACGACGCGAAAAAAGTTCATCCAATCAAAGTTGAAAATATTCCCGGATGCACTTATTCAATGCCGCAAATTGCTTCTGTCGGTTTAACCGAAAAGAAAGCTTTAGCTGCTGGCAAAAAAATTAAAGTTGGACGTTTCCCTTATATGGCTAACGGAAAAGCAATTGCCGCTGGAGAAACCGAAGGTTTGATAAAAGTAATTTTTGATGAAAAAACTGGAGAACTTTTGGGAGCGCATTTAATTGGCGCCGAAGTTACCGAAATGATTCAAGGCTACGTAATAGCGAAACAAGCCGAATTAACCGAAGAAGATCTGATGCATACAATCTTCGCTCATCCAACAATGTCGGAGATGATGCATGAAGCTGTTTTAGATGCTTACGGCAAAGTCATTCATTTTTAGTTTGACAACAAAACTTCTGTTAATATTTTGCGGCCCGCCTTTCGGTTACTTCACAACTTCAACTCTTTGCTAAAAAGCTCACAGAAGAAGAGGTAACGCAGAAAGAAACTGATCAGCAATGGTCAGATCTATCAAAACCTAATGGTGTAATAATAATGAAAAAACTTTCATTGATCCTTGCTGCAGTTTCTCTTTTTGCAACTGCCGCTCAAGCTGCTGCTCCTGTAGCTGCTGCTCCTGCTAAAGCTGAAGTTAAATCTGAAGTTGCTGCTACTAAAGCTGCTGCTCCAGTTGCTGCTAAAGCTGAAGTTAAATCTGAAGTTAAAGCTGCTGCTCCAGTTGCTGCTGCTACTGAAGAAAAAGCTGCTCCTAAAGCTAAAAAAGCTCACAAAAAAGCTCACAAAGCTGAAGCTGTTAAAGCTGAAGAAAAAGCTGCTAACTAATTTATTAGTTCACAGATATTCTGTAAAAAGCCAAACTGGCAATTGTCAGTTTGGCTTTTTTATTGCCCATCGTCGTCTCAGGATTGTTTGTATCCATTATCGTAGTTTGATAGAATAATAGCTTGATTTTTTTTCGAGCGTAAAAAGAATGCGCGACTCTCAAAATTTATAGTATTTGCCGATTTAGCTCAGGGGTAGAGCTACTGTCTTGTAAACAGTGGGTCGGGAGTTCGAATCTCTCAATCGGCACCATCCCCTTCCAAATCTCAGATGAATTTCATTTCTTCTTTTCTCTTTTGGATCTTCATCAGCGCTTGGGGAATTATTATTCCCATCATTTACCTTCCACCTTCTCTAATTTTTAAAAGTTCAAAAATTGCCGATCATGGCGCTAAAGTTTGGGCCGCAGTTGGACTTTGGGTTTTGAAAAAACTTTGCAAAATTGATTACGAATTTGTCGGCTTAGAAAAATTACCGAAAGAAGCTTGTATCGTCGCCTGCAAACATCAGTCAATGTGGGAAACCATTGTGATGCATTTAATCTTTCATCGTCCAGTTTATGCTTTTAAAAAAGAGTTGCTAAGCATCCCTTTTTACGGCTGGTTCTTGCGAGTAATGAGCGGAATCATCGTTGATCGCAATGGTGGAGCCAGCGCTTTAAAAGATTTAATCAAACAGACCAAAAAATATTTATCCCGAAATCAAACCATCGTTTTATTTCCGCAAGGAACTCGCGTTCCCGTTGGCGCAAGCGCCGATAAATATCCTTATCAAGCAGGAGTCACCGCTTTATATATGGCCTGCAATGTTAAAATTGTGCCAGCAGCATTAAATTCTGGAGCTCATTGGCCCAAAAGCGGCATCAAAAAAAACCCCGGCAAAATTATTTTGGAATTTTTAGATCCAATCGAACCCGGATTTTCTAAACAGGAATTTGTTTTAAAATTGAAGTCAGCCATAGAAAAAAGAAGTGAAGAATTACTTGGCTAATTCTGATTTTTTCAAAGATTTTTTAACTTCCGGCGGAATATATTTTTCATCGTGTTTTACCAACAATTCCTTTGAAAAAAACTCGTTTTTCTGCGCATCAAATTTTCCCTTCGCAACAACTCCCTGACCTTCACGAAACAGATCTGGCAAGAGTCCGCTATAATTAATTTTTAAATCCTGCGCATAATCAGTAATCACAAACTCAGTCAAAGCTGCATCAATTTTTCTTACCGAATCTTTTTTTACCAAACCACCAACGCGAATTTGTTTATTGGCGGTTTTTTGCAGAACCTCTTCTGTCTTAAGCTCTAAAGGAGCGTAAAAGAAAACAATATTATCACGAAAATTCGAAATTACAAAAATCAGCGCCACCAAAGATAGTACAAAAACTGATCCAATAAAAATTATTCGCTTTTTTTTACGCTGATTTTTCATTTTTAATTTTTGATTTTATCGACAGATATTTTGCCCCTACAAATAACATTAAACCAGTCATGGCAAGAGTTGCAACCGCATAAGCTACCACCACATAATTTGAATAATCGTTAAGATTTTCCATAAGTTTTGAATTTAGATTTTTAAGCGACTTGCAAAATAAAAGCTGATTCTTACTTTGCGCGGCTCGTTTTTTATATGCCTGAATAGCTCAGTTGGTAGAGCAAAGGACTGAAAATCCTTGTGTCGCTGGTTCGATTCCGGCTTCAGGCACCACTTCCCTAGAGTTTAAGCGATTGCAATCACCGAAACATTTCTCCCACAGTCCTTCTCTCCTAAATGCGTCGATCTTCTGAAAGAAAAAAAATCTTTTTCATTTTCATAAGTATCAATTCCAAGATTTTCTATTTCAAAAATCTCTGCTTCGCGTAATTTTTTTTCAACATAAGCTGGCAGATCAAACTGGTATTTGTCTGCGCTCGCGCCATTTACAAAAAATTCTTTATTTGTCGCACTTTCGCTCAAAAAATCATCGAAAAATTCTTGCGAAATTTGGTAAGATTTTTGCGCAATCATCGGACCGATTACAGCTTTAATATTTTTTGCACCTAATTTTTTCATTGCCACAATAGTTGACGAAATAACGCCCAACTTGGCTCCACGCCATCCAGCATGAACAGCGGCAACAATATTTTTCTCTTCATCAAAAAATAAAATCGGCGAACAATCAGCGGTAATTATGCCAATCGAAATATTTGGTAAATTGGTTACAATAGCGTCAGCCTTGGGCAAACTTTGTTCGCCGTGAATTTTTTCTGCACAGTCAACAACCAAAACTTCACTGCTATGAATTTGATTTACGAATAAAACTTTGGTAGGAAATTTTTTTTCAGATAAAGCACGAGTAAGATCAGCACGATTTTTTAATTGGCGATCGATGATACAATTTTTACCAAAAAAATGATATTTGATGTTCATAATTGTGATTTGAAAAAACGTAATTTTGCCAAATATTCTTGCGGATTTTTGATATTTACCAACGAATCTTTTGGCGTAAAAAACATGTCGTGAAGCCTTGTTAATAAAAAGCGCATCGCCGCTCCCATCAAAGCAATTTTTAAGAATTTTTTTTCTTCTGAAGAAAATTTTCTGATCGACTCATAACCATTCAACATTTCTTCAAATCTCGCTTCTTCAAAATTATTTTTTTCATCAAAACACCACGCATTTACAATCACCGCGAAGTCATAAATTAGGGCATCGTTGGCTGCAAAATAAAAATCAATCACGCCGCTTAATTTTGCCTGATCGTCGAAAAAAATATTATCAGGAAAAAGATCAAGATGACTAGCGCAAGCTGGCAAATCATGATTCCACGACTCTTTTAAAAAACTTAAATCTTGTAAAATTTCAGTGCGCAGATTTTTTTGATAATTTTCAACAAGACTCTCGAACTTAGAAAACAAAGGAATCCAGCCGTCGCTGCCCAAATCATTTGTGCGCGACATTTTAAAATCTGTAGCTGCCAAATGAAGCTTGGCCAACATCTTCCCCACTTCAAAACAGTGATTCGGCGTGATGTTGTCATAATAACCATCTTGGCGACTTTTTAGAGTTGCGCCTTGTAGAAAAGTTACGATTGCGGATTTTTTTTCATTCAAATCAGAGATCGCCGCCCCAGAATTATCAAGGATTGGACGTGGACACAAAATGCCATTTTTGGCTAAATGCAATTTTAAATTTATAAAAAACGGCAGGTCATTTGGATCGATTCGCGATTCAAAAATTGTTAGAATAAATTTTCCTTTTTGGGTTTCTAAAATAAAATTTGAATTGTCGATGCCATCAATGATTTCCTTGAGAGAAACCAGATTTCCTAAATCATATTTTTTTAGATGCTGCGAAATTTCTGCTTCCGAGATTTTTGTGTAAACTGCCATTATTTTTTATCGTCTATTTGTTGAGTTTTTTGCCATCCCGCCTGCCACATCGAGTTTGATTTTACGCTTTTTGACCACAAGCCTTGTGATTTTTTTTGCACTGATTCTACGCGTTCCTGAAATTTTTGCGTCGGCGCTTCCAGCGTGATTTTCCTAGCTATTTCAGCAGTATGATTCGCAATTTTTGGATCAATTTTTCCTTGAATTTGTGGATTAAAAATTCGCTCAATAAAGTTGGTGGTGTTTTCAAAAAAGCTCATTACTTCTTCTGTGGTAAAATCTCCAGTCGTTCTGACGTTGCGCGAAACGCTGAGCAATTCAAAATAACGCGCAAATAATTCTGAAAGAAATTGATGCGGCGGATAGGACTTCAAAGCATCGACCATTAGCCTTTTAATTTCGCCTTTCAAAGCTACGCTTGGCGGATTTCGATCCTTCATGTCGAAGCCAATACATTGACGAAATTCTTCGCCTAAATTTAATCCGCTTTCAAATTCTAGCGCGTGAGCCATTTCATGAGCCATAAGGTTGCAAGTCATCTGACGCAAAATTATCGACTTCTTCACGCTTGCAGAAAATGTGCCCAAAATTTTGTTAAAAACTTTACTTTGTTCGGTCAAATAACAACCCAGATTCGTGTCCCAGCCTTTGGTAATCTTGACTTCAAACTTTAAATCTTTTTCTTGCACTTTGGTTAAAATTAAATCCAAGCCATCTTTAAAAAGCTCGATACGATAAAGCTGGCAGAAGGTTTGCACGAATTTATTCAGATTCGGCTCCGTTTCAAATTCAACCTGCTTGGCAAAAATATTTTTTAGGATTTCACTCATATTGCTCGCGCTAAAATTATGCCGCAGGAAATTGCAACATTCAAAGATCTCATATTGTTTTGCATGGGAATAAAAATTCGATGATCAGCTTTTAAAGACACGTCTTTGGGAACTCCAGCACTTTCCCTACCAAACATTAATACATCATTTTTTTCAAAAGAAAAATCGCGATAATCTTTACTGGCTTTAGTTGAAGCTAAAACTAAACGCTGATTCTTTTGCATGATTTCGCTCTCATAAAACTCTTCAAAAGAGGCGTGACGGAAAATTCTGGCTTTATCAAAATAATCTAAAGCCGATTTTTTTATGCGCTGAATATCAAATGGGAAACCGCACGGCTCAATAACATGAAGCTCAACATCAAAACATACGCAGGTGCGAATTATGGTTCCAACATTTCCAGCAATATCGGGCTGATATAAAACTATCTTTGTCATGACTCGATTTATTAAAAAAATTGAACAAAACTTTTAAAATTCTTTGTCTTTTAAATACTGATTTGTAAAAAACTTGTGCTTTCCTAAGTACCAACCTTCCAAATCTTCAAGCAAGTAAAATTTAGCAATGACCGAAACCGTAAAAATTATTTTTGTTAGCAAAGGCGAAAAACAGGAATTTAACGTTCCCGTTGGAACCACAGTTTTAGAAGCAGCTCATAATAATAATATTGATTTAGAAGGAGCTTGTGAGGGCTCTCTTGCTTGTTCAACTTGTCACGTTGTTGTTGATAAAGAATTTTATAACTTACTTTCAGAGCCAAGCGAAGATGAAGAAGATATGTTGGATTTGGCTTTCGGCCTTACTCCAACCTCCAGACTTGGATGTCAGATTATCATGACCAAAGAGCTTGATGGCCTGACTTTGATAGTGCCCGACGAGACCCGTAACGTTTCAATGAATTAATTTGTTAAACTAAAAATTAAAATAATATGAACAAAAGCATCATAATAAAATCAGGCATCGTCCTTGTAGTTCTTGGTCTAGTACACAGCGTTTTTTGGTTCTTTAAAACCGGACAAATCGAAAAGCAGGTTAATAATTTTATCAGCGAAAATAGCTCGCATGTTTCAGCTGGCGAAATCTCGGTTTCAGGCTTTCCTCTTAAACAAACCGTTACTATTAAAGATTTAAAATTCTCAGTTCCAAATCCAGCCTTTAGCAAATATCAAATCACTATTAAAAGTTTACAAGCTGCCAGCGGAATTTTTAATAGCAGCTTCACAATTTCTATCTTGGAACAAGCTTCAGTTCAAGACAATGAAACCAACGTTTCTGGCCTTGTTGAATTTAGCAAAGATCCTGAAATTACCGCAACAATTGCCGACGGAATAATCTCAAAATTTTCTTATTTAGATTTTGGCCATCGCGTTTTGGATGGTGAAAAAAATGTCATCTACGCATCAAGTGGTGCCAATATCGCCTTCGAAACAATTACCGAGGACGACAAAATTAAAACCAAAATCACTGCTGGCTTAAAGGATATCGAAGGCTTTGATATCTTAAGTATCTACAAAAATTCTTCTGAGAAAAAAGTTATTGAAGGCATCAAAACTGGTGAAATCACCATCGGAAATTCTTCAGCGCTTACAGCTTCAACAACAACCCCTGAAAGCAGTGTTGTCGCAGTCGCACCAACTGCTGCTAATGCTGTAGTTCCAGTTGCAGCTCCAGCTAATCAAACCCCTAACGCTATTGCGGCAGCTCCAGCTGCTTCTGATGCCGCCCCTAAGCCTGAAGATATGACTGCAGCAGTTGCCAACAACTTGGTTAAAAGCAATTTCTTGATCGATGCTGAATATATTCTGACTCCAAATCAAGGCGAGCAGCAAACTCAAACTGATCCAACTCAAATTCAAGAAACCCCTATTCAATATAGCAAAGCTCTAAAAATTAACAGTTTAGAATTCTCTAACCCACTTTACAAAATCACTGTTAACGGCCAAGTGGACACTTTTCAGGACGACTCTTTTCCTTCAGGCTCACTTACTTTCAGAGTTGAAAAAATTGACAATTTGATCAACCACATTTCAGCTGGATTAAATCAAATCGCAGATCAGAAAAAATCAGATTCTAACACCATTCAAGCTGCCGATTTAACTGCCAACAATACAGCTCCCGCTGCTGCAGCAGCTCCAGCAGCTACGCCATCAACATTGCCAGCAACTGACAATTCTTATCAAATCTTCTTAAAAAGATTTACTTCTAACTTGGCTTCAATCACTAAAGAAGTGAGCAGCAAAAACCAATTGAGCAAAGACGATCTTTCTGTCTTTGATATTCGTAGAGAGAAAAATTTAGATTTCTTGGTTAACGAAACTTCAACACGCGAAATCTTAGGAAAATTCTAATTAATGAAAATCTCTGATCTTTTAGCGCAAGCCAAAAATCAGTTAGAAAATTCGGGCGTGAGCAGTAGCAAACTAGATTCTCTAGTCCTACTAACTCACGCCCTTTCTGTTTCTAAAGAGCAGATAATTTTTAACCCTGATTTAGAACCCGATCAATCTTTGCAAGAAAAATTTTGGTCGATGATCAGGCGCCGCGCCAAACGCGAACCGGTGTCACATATTATCGGCAAAAAGGAATTTTACGGTTACGATTTCTTTGTTACTTCTGACGTGCTTGATCCGCGCCCCGATTCTGAAAGTCTGATCGAATTAGTTTTAAAAAAATTCCCCCAAAAGAACTCCAAGTTGAAAATTCTGGAAGTTGGAACCGGTTCGGGATGTTTAATTATAACCTTGCTACGATGCTTTAATTTAGCTGATGCCGATGGCATTGACGTTAGTGAAAAAGCTCTGGAAATTTGCCGCAGAAATGCCGCCGCGAATCAAGTTCAGAATCGTTTAGAACTTTTGCAATCCGATCTTTTTTCCTCTCTTGCTGCCAATAAAAAATTCGATTTAATCATCTCAAATCCACCTTACATTCCCTCAAAAGACATTTTGGAATTAGAATCTGAGGTAAAAAATTTCGAACCACATCTGGCTTTGGATGGCGGCTTTGATGGACTTGATTTCTATCGCGCCATCGCCAGCAAGGCACCAAATTTTTTGCAAAAAAATGGTCGCATTATTCTTGAAATTGGCTTTGATCAAAAAGAAGAAGTAGTAAAAATTTTTGAAGGCAAGAATTTTATCTTTGAAGAATCACAAACAGATTTAGCCGGCATTTCGCGGGCGCTATGTTTTAAAAAATAATCTCTAGCTTTGAGGTTTATATATTTATCTAGCTATCTCTTCACATCATCATTGCGAGAGCAGCGTGGCAACCCTTATAGTTTTGGCTTGCCCACGCTGCGTTCGCAATGACGATGTTAGAAATTTGCAGATTCCCCTCAACCAAAAGCAGGGAAAGCTCTAACTTAAATACGCAAAAATGTTCATCGCCAAAACAGTTGCTGAGATTCGATCGCAGCTAAAAAAAGAAAAACTCATCCAAAAAAAAATCGCCTTCGTGCCAACAATGGGAGCTCTTCACGATGGTCATTTAGCCTTGGTAAAAAAAGCGCAAAATCTTGCCGATATTGTAGTTGTAAGCATCTTCGTCAACAAAACGCAGTTCAATGATCAAAATGATTACAAAAATTATCCGCGCCAACATGAAGAAGATTTACAAAAACTAAGAAATTGCGGAGCTGATTATGTTTTTTTGCCCGACGATGACGAAATGTTTAACGCTGATTTTTCGCATAAGATTATTCCAACAAAATTAGTTGATTGCCTTTGTGGAAGCTCTCGTCTTGGACATTTCGACGGAGTTGCCTTAGTTATCACCAAACTTTTTAATATCATAAAACCCGATCTGGCAATCTTTGGCGAAAAAGATTTTCAACAATTGGCGATCATCAAAAAGTTAAATGACGATTTGAATCTTGATGTCGAAATTTTTTCGCAAGAAACTCTGCGCCAAAAAAGTGGATTGGCGATGTCATCACGCAATCAAAGATTATCGGAAGCTTCTAAAATCAAGGCCGCTGAACTATTTTCTACTCTAAAAAAAATTGCCGAAGAGGTAAAAAAATCTCCACAAAATATTGCCGAAATTTTAGCAAAAAAACGTAAAAATTTACTAGAAAATGGTTTTGAAAAAATTGATTATTTAGAAATTCGCGAAGAAAAAAATCTTGAAATCGTCAGCAATTTTATTCCCAAAAAACCGTCCCGCATATTCATTGCAGCTTATTTGGACGGCGTTAGATTAATTGATAATTTAAAACTTTAATACAGACATGGAACTTCCTCTTCTTATCGGCAATGCAGTTTTTGCAATATGCGCCATCATGTTTTGGATGAAATCTGCGGCTCTGAAAAAATCTTCTGCCGCAGAAATTGCAGAACTAAAACAAAAACTCGACGAAGATTTAAAAGAAATGGATATCTCGGCAAATCAGATGCGCGAAACTATGGTGGCCGATAACAGAAAAATTGATACGCTGCAAAACGAAGTTTCAAAAGTATACAAAGAAAAGGAAGAAGAACTAAAATTAAGACTTGAAGCTGAAAAACAAATCGCGCTCGCCATTCACAAATCTGAAGATATTCAAAAAAGAATGTATGATTGGAAAGTTGCTCAAGAAGCAGCAATGAAGGATTCTCAAGATACAATCATCAAAGTTGGTGAAGATCTTTATCAAAAGATTAACGCCAGCCATCAAGCCGAAATCGCTAATAGCAAACAGATTTACGCGCAAGTTATGGAATATATTAAGAAAACTTTTGCTGCTTCAACTCCAACTCAAACGTATTCAACCCCTTCCACGCCTGCCGCGCCAAAACAAAAAGAAGAAGTTTCTGCACAAGCTGAAGACTCTCCAAAAGCCGCGGCAAGTAAACAAGATCTTTCCAAAAAATTAGTCGCAGATTTGATTCATTCGATGAAAGATTCTAATCACACAGAGGGAGAAAAATATTTTATCGCCAGCAATTTTGACGCCGATAAGGCTAAAATGTTTTTATGCGAAGTGGCGTTTTTACAAGATTCACACTTTTATATTTTCGATTTCAAAGCTTGTGGCTTCTTAAGCGATTATTCACAGGCCGTCGACAAAAACGCAGCCGCAAAAATCGTGACGCAAAAGCTCGACAAATATATCGCCTACTTAAGCAATCCAAAATATCGCAACGCGATTTTGAAAGCCGCAGATTCAAAAAATATCAAATTTGAAACTGGCGACATCATTGTAGTAACACCTTCAATCACTGAATTAGATACTTTAGAAGCTATCGGATATTTAGAAAAACTCGAAGATGCTGGCGCCAAAGTTGCAACTTTCGACGAACTTATTGATTTAACTTTATAAAATATGACAGAAATCTTGCCGCAACTTCCAATCATCGCCGCCAAACATTCTTTCAAAGTTGAGGTTGAGCAGGGCAAAAAATATTCTTGGTGTTCTTGCGGCCTAACCAAAACCGAACCTTTCTGCGACGGCTCTCACAAAACTCGCACCAATTCCGACGGAGCCAGCATTATGAAATCGGTTAAGTTCGAAGTAAGTGAAAATAAAACTGTTTTTCTTTGCGGCTGCAAACATAGCAAAACCCCGCCATTTTGCGACGGCACTCATAGTTCTCTTTAAAAATGACTGAAAAAAAATCGAAGAAATCGCTGAATTTAGAAAATCTTTTTGCTCTCAAGCCATTTTTTAAACCTTATTTCCGCGAGATAATTCAAGCCTTCTTGGCCTTACTCGTCACTGCTTTAATGGTTTTATTTTTCGGCAAAGCCATCAAATCTATGATCGATTTTGGCTTCGCAAAAAATGATCAACATCTCTTAAATTTATCTTTATTAGCCTTCGTTTCCGCTGTAATTATTATGGCAGTAGCCGGCTATTATCGCTCGTCGCTGATTAATTCTGTCGCCGAAAAAGTAATCGCGGATTTGCGCAAAAAAGTTTACAATCACGTCATCCGCGTCTCGACGGAATTTTTCGAAATCACCAAAACTGGCGACGTCGTTTCGCGCCTCACCGTTGACACAACTCTGCTCTATGAAACCATCAGCAGCACCGTTTCTTTCTTATTACGCAACTCATTATTTTTCGTCGGCGGCATCACTTTATTATTCTTCACCAGCGTCAAATTAAGTTTGCTCACCATCATGCTGATTCCGCTTGCCATCGCGCCGATTATTATTATAGGCAAATCGGTTAAAAATTTATCCAAACAATCGCAAGCCGCCACAGCCATATCTGGCGCGCATATTGAAGAAAGTATCAACGGCATCAAAACTATTCAATCTTACTTATGCGAAGAAAAAGAATCGCGAAATTTTTCTGGCTTAGTTGACGAGGCGCTAAAAATTTCTTTAGAAAAAATTCGCATCAAATCACTAATGGTTGCTTTGGTAATCGCCTTTGCGTTTGGCGGAATCGCCCTTGTGCTTTGGATTGGCGGCCATGATGTTTTAAGCGGAAAAATCTCCGCAGGCGAGCTTTCTTCTTTTATTTTTTACTCAATAATTACCGCCACTTCTTTGGTTTCGCTAAGTCAAATCGCTGGACAATTACAAAGCGCTTCCGCCGCCGCTGAACGTATTTTTGGAATTTTGCAGATCGAATCTCCAGTCAAAGAAATCAATAATCCACAGAGTTTTTCTGCCACAAAAGAAATCACCATTAAATTTGAAAATGTTGATTTTTCTTATCCAAGTCGCCGCGAATTTTGCGTACTCAAAAATTTTAATTTAGAAATAAAGCACGGCGAAAAAATCGCCATTGTCGGGTCCAGCGGATCGGGAAAAAGCACGATTCTACAGCTTCTGCTGCGCTTTTATGACGTAAGTTCTGGGTCAATTTCTCTCAATAATTTTGACATTTCAAAAATCTCGCTGGCTGATTTGCGCCATAATTTTTCTTACATCTCGCAAGATTGTTTTATTTTTTCAGGCACAATTTTTGAAAATATCGCTTACGCAGATAAATCAAGCACTCGCGACCAAGTGGAAAAAATAATCGCTGAAAATTCAGCGCTGCATTTCATCAATGATTTACCACAAAAAATCGATAATTTTGTTGGCGAAAAAGGTGTAAAACTTTCTGGTGGCGAACGCCAAAGAATCGCGATTGCGCGCGCCATTTTAAAGGATTCGCCGATTCTGCTTTTAGACGAAGCCACCTCTGCGCTTGATAATCAAAATGAAAAAATAATCGCAACAACCATTGCGAGCTTAGCCAAAAACAAAACCACCATCACTATCGCTCATCGTTTATCTTCAATCATTAACGCCGATAGAATTATTTTTGTCAGAGACGGATCAATAGCCGAAATCGGCTCACACCAAGAATTGATAGCGCGCGACGGTCTTTATAAAAAAATGCACGATGTGGAAATTCTTGAACTAAATTAGCTAACATTGCCATCATTTATTGCTCGATTTTTTTGGCTCTAACTTAAACTTTTTCGATATATCCTGAGCGCATTGCATCACAAGATTCTTTTGCTCGGGAGTGATTTCCTCAAACTTATCAATAATGCGATAATCACAAACTTTTTTACAGGCTGGACTAGTTTTACAAATTATTTCTTCCTGCGAATTAGGTTCAGCCGCGAATACTTGACCAACCACAAAAAAAATCGCTAAAAAAAATATTGGAGAAAATTTCATAAAATTTACTTTGGTATGGTCAAAAATGACGGATCTGGTTTAATTATTTCTCCAGCAATTTGAGGTGGGAATCAAAGCTGAATAATTTATTTCTATTCTGTTTGGTTTTGAGTTTTAGAACCTCAAGTTTGACTAATTTTTGAATTATCAAATTGGCAGTGTTGTAGCTAACCTCAAGCGAGTTTTGCATCTCTGTAACAACCACTAATAACTGGAAACCGACCAATATTTAAGGATTTTTTGGGACAGCCAATTTGGCTGAATCCTTGCGGGAAGTGGTGGACTTGGGCGGATTTGAACCGCCGACCTACTGATTAAGAG
>JACCDN010925185.1_pt1 | contig 29833 bp, 43 predicted proteins | sample 7441691 | NCBI WGS metagenome assembly JACCDN01 (sample SAMN15323439, study PRJNA562643) | freshwater metagenome | isolation source: river surface water | place: USA:Blue River Watershed | collected 2017-08-16 | reverse complement strand
CGCCAACTTCTCTTGGTGCTCCTTTTAATGAAGTGAGTTGATTATTATAGCAATAAAAACCTCCACCAACTTCTTTTGGTGCGCCATCTAATGAAGTGAGTTGATTATCGCCGCAATTAAAATCTCCGCCGACTTCTCTTGGTGCCCATTGTAATGAAGTGAGTTGATTATTATAGCAATAAAAACCTCCACCGACTTCTTTAGGAGCTCCTTCTAATGAAGTGAGTTGATTAATGCTGCAATCAAATTTTCCACCGACAACACCAAACTGAACCGGGATATATTTTAGTTTCTTGCTTGTTATACTAACATCACCATCAACATCTACTACGAGATCATCATTGATTGTATAATTTTCAATGCGCATTTTCTTAAGCCAAGCTTCTACTTCTTCTCGTGTCCTGAAGAACTGACTTTCTTCGACTAATCTTTGTAATTTCATTTCTTTTCTCGATGTATTTCTTCAATTTTGTTCTTATAAAATAGTTCTATCATCATCTGAAAATCATCCACTTTTTTAAGATCATTTTTTAAATTTTCTAATTGGCGAAATGTTTCGGCAAACGATAATAGTGTTCTATTTTTTATCTCATCGTTGTAATAGGATTTTTCACCTGATGCTAATTCAATCTCATACGTCTTATATTCATTTTTAAAAAGATCGAGCTTCGCTTGTAATTCTTTTTGCGTATTTTCTAATATAGCTATAGCTTTTTTCTTAACCGCATGAAAATTAGAATCAACTAATTTGGCGCTAATATTGTCGATAGTCTCTTCATACGTTTCACCTTTGAATTTTCTCAATACTTTCTTAGCCATCTTAGAATTTGCTAAGTCTTCAATATTGAATAGTTGAATTATACGAATCTTTGCATCACCAAAAATACCACCGCGATCTTCTAATTCAGCTTCATCATTTTCAGTTTTTACGTTTGTTTTAATTAGATCACGCACTTTATGATTGAAACGATTAATTTTTGCAAATTCTTCACGATCAACTAATTTAAAGGTTTTTGTTTCGCTGATATGTTCAAAAACAATACCTTCGATACCAATAGGAGATTCAATATCTTTATCTTGTAGATCAGGTTTGACGCTACGAACCAAAAACCCTAAGAATTTTTCACGAATTTTATTTACGATCTCTCTAGCTTTTATATCAACTTCTTCGCGTTTTGATTTAGCTAGAGCTTTATTATCTTTACCTTTGATATTTGTTAATTTTGTATTGAGCAGCTCGCCATTAGTTAATTCAACAACACCACTTAATTCATTAAGATAATTTTCTAACTCTGTTTTTTCACTTGTGATATCAATTTCTTTAATTTTCTTTGTTGGAAACTCACGAGCTTTTATAAATTTCCACTCACTCATTTTATTAGCGTATTGAAGATTCAACCCATCAACAGTAGTCAACTCTTTCGCTTGTAATTTTTCAGTAACACCGTCAAATATTTCTTTAAGCTGGTCAAGTTGTTCGTTAATCGGAGCTTTTAAGAATACGATATAACTAAATCCACCCTTACCATAGATGATAGCGTTAGGCTGTTTACCATATAGAATTTCTATTTGCACGTTTTGATTTTTCCCAAGAACCTTCTTGAGTTTATCAACGTTCTTGTATAGGACAGTGTGGGCTGCTCTGAATACGTCAGATGCCCCAGACTCACCCCAATCTGTTGATTGGTATATCTTAGTGGCATTCCCTTTAGCCGCCCTAGAAGTGAAAAACTGGCCATACTCGTCAAATCCAACATTTAACGACACACCATCATATTTTTCAAATGCTTGGAAAGCGTCAAGATTGTTCAAAAAATAAACAATATCTTTAATGGGCATATCTTCAAAATATGGAATGCCGCCTCTACCCTTCACTTCGGTTACGAAGGGTTTTATTACTTTTTCGAGCAGGAAATCTTTAAATGTTATTTTCATCTTCATCGTTCGCATAGAAAAATAGCTTATATTTCTATAAGCTATTTCTTAATTATCAAGAGTATTTATTGAAAATTCAAGTAGCTGGTTGTTCAGCACCAGCTTTCTCTACAATATCTTCAACGGCGATAATTTGACCTGTCGCTTCAGCTTTAGCAATTTCGCCTTTTAATTCTCTAATACATTCGCGCAATGCCGTTTCAGTTTTAATAACTTCTAGTTTTTGAGAGTTAAGATCATTCATCCACATATTGTGGTAATTAACCAGCATCTTAATATCATCAGGTAGCATATCAAGTACGTATTGCCTATCGTTTATTCTAATTAGTTGTTGTTCTGACATGTGTTTCTCCATTATATGTTCATTAGATTTAAAATATCGTTTTCTTCAAGGGGAGTTGGTGTCAACTCTTTTTCCGTGTACTTATTTATCTCAACATTATCACCATTTGTTATGCGTAATGAACGACCATTTATTTTCATTAACACGCTTTTTCCAACACCATTTGACGAACGTGTTTTTAAGAATTTGATAACATATTCTCCAGCGGCTTTCATAATATCAGTTTGAATAATCGCTAGTAGGTTATCAGTTGTGTTTACCTTACTCATACCGCCTTGAATATGACCCTGATTATGATCTTTAGTTTCAAGCGCGGAGCGCCCTAGCTGGCATGCTGATATCGCAATTAAATTGAGATCATTAGCGATTGAGCGTAATTCTTCAGTTACGAATTTATCTTTGATGAACATGTTTTCAACACTGATGCGCTGATTAGATGCTAACAAATCTAAGTAATCGACGACTAATACGTCGGGCATATACCCATTGATTGTTTCGTAGTCTTTTAAGAAGGCGCGGATGTCGTTACATGTTGTTGTAGATTCTGGCATTCTCTTAATAAAGAGTGAACCCATCTTCCCCTTTTTATTTTCTACTTCATATGCTACTTTCTGAATATTTTTGAAGATTTCAGCTTGCGAATAACCTGATGTCATCGAGTCAAAACGTTTTGCAACAACTTCTTCAGAAAGCTCTAGCGTGATATACACAACGTTAAGCTTTTGTTCCATGTAGTTCACGGCTAAGTTTGCCATGAACATAGATTTACCTACGCCTGCATTTGCCGCAAATAGAGTTAGCTCTTTTCTATTCAATCCACCATTAAGGTTTTCATCAATTTCAAACCACTTCGTTGGAATGGTATTCTGCGACATCAACATTCGCTTTAAACGTTCTTCAGGAGAATCAAAATAATTAGTACCAATATTTCGATTTAACCCGATCATAATAGCATTTTTAATATGCTGCTCAATCAGTCCGGTAGTTTTCATCCTGGATCATTTGCGGCGCAGCGTAAATTACTTTCTCGATAGCTTTACGTTTACAAAATGTTTCTAATTCTGAAAGTGCATATTCTGTTTCTTTTGCATTTATTTCGCGCGGCGAAATATCTACCGTTGATTCAGCGTATATCTGATCTTTATTAGGTAAATCTTTATATTTGTCATAATAATCTTTAACAAAGAGAACCGCACTTCGTAATTCAGGCTCAAAAAATGTAGTTTGCAATATTGGATTAACTTTTACAAATATTTCGGGTGATGAACATAGATAATCTAGAAGTAATTTTTGTTTTGTTGTTTTACTCATCTTTTCTTCTTTTCCTTTTCTTTTCTTTCAAATTCTGCTTTCATAAACTCTAGCCAGATATCCGCACTCATATCTTCTTTGATGTTATCATTCAACATTTTTGCAGTAAATATTTTACCATACTTTTTAATCGCTTTGCTAATATCTACACCATCACTCAAATGACTTATTTTCCAACCTAACGATATCGCTTTTTTCCCAACCTTATATCCATTTAAATCTTCATCTATAACAAAAACATAATCTTTATTAAATTTTTGTAAGATTTCGACTTTACTATCAGGTAGACTTCCACCAATAAGACTTATTGTATTAAAGGGTATTGCATCGAACACACCCTCAGGAATAAAAATTCTCTGATTCTTTTTATATAAAACATCATGGTTAAAAATAATATTTGATTTTGGTTTGTCAGCATTCAAATAGCGTTGCTTAGCATCAGGATCAAAAGCACGAGCCTGCCAATACACTAATTTTTTGTTTTGATAAAAAGGAATTATCAGTCTATCACGGTAGTCTTTATCTGAAGACAGATACCAATCATAGTCAGTAACACTTAGCGAACGAGAAGAGAGATACTCACGGGCGACATACGCCCACGCATCCGTATCACTAGCGTCTTTTAAACGATACGAATCAGGTGGCAAATCACATTCAACAACAATTGCTGATTTTTTGACTGTTGGCGCCGCGGGTGAATTTTGATTAAAATATCTCTCACTGAGATACTCTACAATAACATCTTCTGGGATGTTGAAACTGAGCAATAAATTTTTTGTTTTATTGCTCATAGTATATTCATTTTCATTCTGCTTCGCAGTATACCCGCAATTAAAGCAGTTATATGTTACTTCATTATTATCGAAATTCCACCCACCGACGCGGTTTGTAATCATTGCACATTTGACAAATGCATCGATGCCAGCCGCCACGTGATTTTGTAATATTCACATATTGAAAAATAATATCTTGTAAATTCATATAAGTTGTTTAATTAGCTCACGGATGAAAATATTATCAGGGGTTTCATTACAGTCGTATTCTACTTCAAAAATAGATTTGTTGATACCTCGGTACTCGCGCGGAATATTCCATGAAATACAGATATTTTTATGGCCGAAATATGACCTATAGTATTCGTTAATGAATTTTGAACAACTATTCTTATTAGTCATTCCTTCATATTTTGGGATTACGAAACCATTGTATTTGATGGGTGTTGTTATCTCTGAATCTTGTCCATCGTTTAGCATTATTAGCGTTTTATTTGTTTCTGACATATTATACAACAATTCATGAGAATATAAAATTGCCTCAAAAATACTTGTTCCAAACATATCGTGATATATTCTCTTTTTGTCACGCGTGGCAGCAACGCCGTTGCGCGCAAATGCTTTACCTCTACGGCACAAGATATTCAAATATTCTAAACGACGTTTCAATTCAAGCCCAACGTGTTCACTGGTGTCTATTATGTTGTGCATAACTGCTTTAATTTTATACGTATAATCTTGTGTGGTTGTAAATAATACAACTTTCAGTTTAACATTTGCTAATTCAGCAAATAACACTAATTCACATATCTTAGGAAATAATCGATGCACACTGCCTGCCATTGAGCTTGACCAATCTAATGCGACAACATACGCGTGATTTTCTTGCTCGGTGATTGTTTGCTTCTTTTCAAATATATTATCATTCCATTTGTAAGAGTGCACCAGAAGAGGATCAACGCATCCTGTCTTATGGTCTGTCACCTTAGCAATATTGATAGCGTTCTTCTTTGATATAAAATGCGAATATATCAATTGAGCATTTTTACGACAGTTTTTTATAGCGTTACGAGCAATCTGTAGATTATTTTCGTCAACACTGCACAACGCAGTTTTTAATTCTTTAGAATTTATTTCCGATACGATAAAATTTTCTTCATACTTGACGATACTCCCGTTATAATCCAACGGATTAGAATTATCAGATATATATTCTACCTTTTCATGGTGATCAACAAAATCTTCAGTTATGTTATCTTCATATTTTTTAAAATCATTAGCAATATCGTTTTCATTCTTCTGCGAACTTGACGCGCCTTCACCCTCGCCCTCTCCGGTTTGGCTGTCACTATCGCTGGGTGATTTATCCTTTCCAGCTCCGCCGGCGTCAGGAGTTGCTTCACCATCTGAAACCTCAGAATTATCCCCAGGTTGATCATCAGGAGAATCGACGAATTTTTGGTATTGATTTAATATTTTTAATAATTCTAAATATTTTTTATAGCGTGCTGAATATTCTTTATCACTAAGAAGTTCTATTTCATTTTTTATAAATTTTACGTGTTCACTTTTCAGCCATGTAGGATAGTCTAGCACTTTACCGTACTTTAACCCCTTACAATTATACGTGATTATGTTGATGACATTAAGAATCTTATCAGGTGTTGTGTAATGTTTGATGTCAAAATCTTTTAAAAAGAATTCATCAAAAACATTAAACAGATGTTTTTTAACACCGGGATATTTTTTTAACATGGCACGTTCTTGATACCCATCCTCTATGGCATTGAATAGACGTGTGATAGGCTTATCTTTAATTTCACCTGCCAGTGGGTTAGTGAATATCGCGTGTCCACATTCGTGTATGATTAGTCCCGCGTATACATGCTCTTGCTCTTTCACAACAGGTAAAAGATATAGATTGCGTGACACAACATCAAACGCCGCGGGCGCATCTCGCGGCAGCTTATTAACAAACTTCACGTTTATATTTTCAACAGCTAGCATTTTCGCTGTTAATTGGTGAACAGCTGAGATTGATTCAATAGCGCTCAAAATGGTACCTTCATCCCATCGTTGTCAAGAAGCTCTTCATCTTCATTAGCGATATCAGCTTCCGGCAGTAGATTAGCCCACATCTGCAATAGCGATTCTTGCATTTCAAAATCGTAAAAAGCAAAAGTATGTTTCAATGCATTTTTGAATTTTTTATCATACAATGTTACAATTTCGAGTAGCTCAATAACATTAGCAACATCAACAACACGACGGATGCTAATCCCCTCGTTAATAGCTCCTTTTTCCACACATTCTTGAATATGCGTGTAGAAAGCTGCTAATTGCTTAACGATTTTAGATTTTGATGTCGCCAGACGAGATTGTGATTCAATAATTTTAATCATTTCCGCTGTTGTTGGAACGGCGAAATCGTAAAATATTCCAAATCTATCAAGAAACGCGGTGTTAAGTGGACGAACCCCAACGTATTTACCCGTTGTATCTCCTCGTCCCTTTGAGTTGCCGGTTGCAATAATTCTAAATGTTGGGTGAGGCTGTACATATTCACCTGTTTTCTTAATTAGAACGCCTTTACCTTCAGCGATCGGATGAAGTTCCATTAGAATGTTTGCTTGTGCGGTGTCAACCTCGTCAAGTAATAAAACCCCACCTTCTTTCATGCAATGGATCACTGGACCATACTGGAAAACGGTCTCATCATCAATCAAACGTAACCCACCGATGAGGTCATCAACGTCAGTTGCATATGACATATTCACACGATAACAGGGTAAACCTATTTCCTTAGCTATAGCCATCACAACAGTTGATTTACCTATGCCAGTTTCGCCACCGATGAAAATGTTTATTGGAAAATCTTTCTTAATTAATTCAGCAAGATCACGATAATTTTTTGTTCTAACTATGTTGTTGAGTTTCGCATCAACAGTTGCGTCATACTGAGTTTTAGTCATATTCTAAAAGTTCTCATTTTCTTATAATAATATGTAAAATTTTAACACTATCATGATACAATAGACTAAAATGTGCATATTTTTACACTATAAATAAAATTGAAGAAGTTACTATTTATATGCAACACACCAAAAACATCAAAAAATAAAAATAACCCATATTTGATGGGTATAAATAAAATAAATTAAAACACCTAATGGAGATTACAAACATGGCAACACAATACAAACACATAGAACATATTGACGTAAATGACGATGGCATTCTTGAACAAGTTGCTGTTGTAAAACGTTGGGAAGATGGTTCATTAAGTTACATCGACATTTCAACACTTGGTGACATCGACAAGGGCCGTTTAAAAGCAATCATCTCATCTCAGCATTCCGATAAGTATGAGCTTTGGGAATTAATGGATCAGACAACTCTTTCTAATGGTCTTAACGCGCTCGGATTCTTCCACAATAGCTTTATTGAAATGAAACTATCACAGAACGCAAAAGCCGCTCGTTATGGTGGTGGTCTTGAAACTGCACGTTTCAAAGAAACCGGAAGCATTATCGGCGCCGAATTCTCAGACCCATCTAGTGGTATTAAAGAAGGTGACGCTGGTTTCGGAAACGTTATACGCTAATAATTGTAAAAATAAAAAAGCCCGGAAAATCCGGGCTTTTTTGTATCAGTACGAAAATAAATCTGAATCTTTTTTATCCTCAATCAGCACTTCATTATTTCTAACAACAGCGCTATCGTCGTATTTTAAACAAAGCATTTGTGAAAATGTATTGACGTTTTCAAGAATATTATTCATCTTATGCTTTCCTAAAAATTTTATAAACATAAAGTGATTGTACTTTGGGTTATTTTCAATTGCGTATTTGATTCGATCAACTATATGTTTTTTGATATGATCAGGTTGAGCGTCTAAAATCATAAGTAAACGATTTTCTTCAAATAAGTCCTGAACACGATAAGTTTTACCATTAGGGTGTTCCCATTCATGATTCATAATTTGAGTCATCGCGTAGGGATCGTTGAGAGCTTCCTTGAGCTTAGTTGCTCTAACACGTGGATACGCTGATATCACATTATCACCCGCGTCGCCACGTATACATTTCTCAAAAATGAAATAATCGACATCATCGCATTCACGATCTTTATCTGTTGCCGGGTCAATTAAGCGGCAGCCAGGGTATTTTAACAATTGCACAAAGTCTTTATCTGCAGAAATAATAATTACTGGTGTTTTTTCTGTTGAAAATTGCTGAACAACACCTGCTATAAAATCATCAGCTTCTAGTAAATCATCTTGCAAGCAGATGATAGATGTGTGTTGATCCATAACACTTCTGAATTCATTGATAATGGAAAAGAAATGTTCTTTAGTTTTATCAACAACACGGTTACCTTTATAAGGTAACGGTGTTATAGCATTCCCACTCTCATTTGTGTAATGTTTACGCCAATTATTTTTTCCATCAAATGCGAAGAATATTTGCGTTGGTTTGTACTTGTTAAAATATTTCCTAATGGCTGTCATCGCTGCATGCAGGGCAAGTGCAACATTCTCATCTTCTGAGCCATTAGCATGTTTCATATTCATCGCAGCAATGCGAAAAATGATATTTGACGTATCAACAACGATTCTTGTCATTTTCTTCCCTCAAGTTTTAATTCGTCATATCTATCTCGAAATGCCCAATTCGCATGCCAATCGTGCAAATCATTAGCCATTCTTACTGGTAAGAATGGCATAACAGGATGAATAATGCAATTATGAACAAAATCTTTTATCCAATTGGTAATATGTTTTTTCATTTAACAAGTGTCCCATCAGGTGTTGCGATTGTTTGTGTTTCAGCCGCTTCATTGGGAGTTAACCCTAATATTGAGCATAACATTACTCCAAGGAATTGTTCAACAATTTCATGTTCAGATAATCCACTGCATCCAGATGTACGGGCTTTGTGTATGAATTCATCATTCCAATCCATGTGAATTTTTATTCTGCCATCCGGTAGAATTACCCCATCCGTCTTAAGAATAAATTGAGCTTCCGGAGAAGCTACGTCGATTAACCTATCATCTTCAGTTGCGTGTTGAGCCACATCAAGAACTTCTTTTTTATTAAAGAAGTTCTTGAAGAATGACATTAGCATAATAAAATAATTGTTCATTAGTTCATTCTCGGAATAATTAAAAATTTAATATCATCAATGATTAGCTGTAGAATGCCCTTTTCACCAACGATAAAAACAACAGACCCATTCACATTTTTTAACAATGGAATAATTGACTTAGCGATGTAATAGTGCACGAAAACCTGCTTAGGTTCATCACTATCCTGTAACCAACTTGCACCTTCAGCAATCTTGACCGATAGAGTGTCATTTGTTATATCATCATTGAATTCAAAATATATTTCGCCTGAAGCTTTTGATGTGAGAATAACTTTTTCACATTGCCCCATTGAAGATGCTGCTGATAATAGTCCCTTAACATCTTCTTGGGATATTTCAAACGCCCACATATCAACATCATTAACTGCTTTTGGTATTCTAACTGAATCAGGCTTGGCTGCTCTGAATTCACTCTTTGAATTTTTTGTTGTTATTTTAATAGCTTCTACTTCAGTCTCATTCTTTTCATTTGTCTGAAGAGATATTTTAAAATCATCGAAATTTTCAAATGCCCCGATCTTACTACGAAGATCACTTAGACGGGAAATACAGAGCGTGATGTCCTCTTCAAAGATTGGATTAAGTGTGTTGATGAAAACCGTTTTGTCTTCATCAATTCCGGCGTACCGATGTATTGTCAGCGATTATTTTATTTACTTTTACTACACTAGCTAAGCTAGCTATCTGTTTAATTTTTTCAATCTGTTGAATTGTTAACTGCATTGTGTTCTCCACTTATTTTTTCTTTTATTCTATCATTTGTTAATTGTTATTATTCTTAAAACTCACAATAATTATCATATTTTTTATTTGTTTATAAATATATTTTTTGATGCACTAAGGTGGGAAGTATGAATGAATTTTACGTGTATGTGTATTTAGACCCTCGCAAGCCTGGTAATTATGAATATGAAAGTATTTGTTTTTTGTATGAGCCATTTTATATCGGAAAAGGTAAAGGCAAAAGATGTTATGACCATATTACAAATATAACTGATAACGATCGAAATACTATTAAAGTTGGAAAAATAAAAAATATTTTATCAGAAGGTGTTTCACCAATAATATTAAAACATTCGCAGAATATTATCGAATCTGATGCATTTGTTATTGAAAAGAAACTCATTAGCGAAATTGGGACTATTGCTATCATAAATGGCATAAAAAGAGGCTGTTTAAGTAATATGACCGCGGGTGGTGAAGGAACTTCAGGGTTTACTTTTAAAATGTCAGAAGAACATAAAGAAAGGTTACGTGAAGGAATAAGAAATTCTGAAATGAGAAAAAAATCAGATAAGGCGAATGGCTTAGCTAGAAGAGGCATTCCATTATCAGAAGAAACAAAACAAAAAATTAAAGATACCATTGCAACTTCAGAAGCACGAAAATTAGGTGCAATAAAAGCTGGTGAGACTCAACGCGGTAAAAAATTAACAGAAGAACATAAACAAAAAATAAGTCAGGGATGCACTGGTAAAATTCCTTCTCGCGAAAGTATCGATAAAAGCACAAATTCACGAATTGCAAACGGTACCACTGGAAGGTCAGAAGAATGCCGTAAAAAAATTAGTGAGGTATTGTGCAGCAAAAACATAAAACAGTCTGATGAAACAAAACAAAAACGTGCACAAACTATGAAAGATAAAGGTTTTAATTATAAAACTGCAGCAAAAACATGGCTAATAAAAAATGTATTAACTAGTGAGATTCACGTTGTGTTAGATTTTAAAGATTGGTGTGAATCTCACCAGCTATCATGCTACTATATATCAAAAACATATAAAACTGGAGTTGAACATAAAAAACAACCGGGGTGGTTGGTTATCGATAAATTCAAAACACAAAAATAGAATTTTGGAATTGCGAATTTCTAGTTGGAACTTCCCAGTTGATCGCATCAAACATATTTTTAACCTTAAGGTCAATCAACTTTTCTTCCATAATATCAAGATCAATTTTGAAATTGTCAACGAACCATAGTGGGAACCTGATGAAATCTGATGGTAGCGACATACTCGTAAACCCAAATGAGTTCGGTTTCAAATAGTATGTTTTAACCTTTCCACCTGATACCACGGGCGGGTTGCTTGTATCATTAAAATGTAATAAACATTCGTTATAATTAATAGCTCCTCGAACATGCCCCGGTATTGTAACCTTCCCGCGCTTTTTTATCTCAGCAGGCGTTAGTTTCTTTTCAATTTTAAATTTTTCATAATAATCAGTTAGATTTTTACATGCTTTTGTTACGCCTATATCACGCAGGTCTGTTTCATTTCTTAAATCATCACGAAATTCGACAACATATTTTTCAATATCAGAATATGCGGCATCATTAGCTAATATTTCGGTAATAATGGCTTTCAAAAACTTTTGAATGACTTTCGGTGTATCAGATTTTTTAATTTCTGATCCCATGGCCTTGATTGATTTTTTGCTACCTGGTTTAATATCATTCCCATCAAGATTTACCACGTGAAGAACATATTTCTTCTTGGCAATAAAGATACCACGATTAGCAACAACTTCTCTACCACATTTAATTAGCTGATCAAATCCACCGTCAGGGTTAACCATGAAATTTTTAACCATGAATTCAGGAAAACTGTTATTAACAATATTGGCAATACCATCAGCGATCTCAATAGCGTCTTCCTTATTATCGGCACATGTTTTAAAATATGCTGAGTCAGTATCACCATAAACCAATTGTTCGCAATCATTATTATATGTGATTTCTAATTCGTCATCTTTATTGTACTCTTCAATTCTAATGGTTTCATAATACTTGCCAGTTAGAACTTCAGATATCTTTGACATCATGTGTGACGTAATCTGACGCCCTGTACCTGTTGTTGATGCTCCTAAACGATGATCGAAAAATTTATCCCACTGATTAATTAGAGCCCCATACAAGCTGTTCAAGAATAACTTATAAGCACCTTGCTGAGTGTCATACAATTCTTCAAAGCCTTTAGCTTCATTAATTAGTGTTTGATCAGCTTTGGCTTCTTCTAGGGCAATACGTTTTTCAGTCCATTCCTTTTTCAACGCCTGAAGTTTCTTACGTTCACCGTACATGTACGTTAATAGACCTGGAATAATACCTTGACCATTACCTTGATCGAATACTGTTCCGTGAGCTGACACTGCCCATTTGTTAGCGACAAGTATAGTTGCCCATTCATTAGCCGGCAAAGTAATTTCGTCACGAGTTTTTTCCACAACAAATGTTATTTCAACATCTGACTTGGCACGTATCTCTTTCCAATCCAAGAAATCGCGAGTGAATTGACCCACAAGCTTTTCAGGAGATATGTTCAACGCACGCATTGTTGATGGGTAAAGTGAATTAATGTCAACCGACCCGATCCAATCATGCAACCCACGTTTCGGAATAAGAACTAAACCACCCTCAATAGTTATATTTGGGCGGGTTTGCTTATCTTTAACAATGAGATTTTTATTATGTGCGAAGTTAACAATACCGATATCAACCATTGTCACCGTTCCCAACACTTTCGCAAGCGGAACTGTTGTGATGTGAGCAATTTCATTAGCCTGGTTAATAAGTTTGAATTTTTTATCTAAGCCAACTAGAACTTGGACGTCGCGCAAGTTATAACGAGTGAAATGAACGAAATCATCAACATAGAGTGTTTCAAGAGTTCCATCATATTCAAGTTTTGGTATATCTTCTAACTCTTCGTCAGCGATGGCGCCTAACGCGAATGATTCACGGCCACCCGGTATAAACTTCTTAAACATTTGCATGCTATCTAAGTGAACACGACCTGAACAAAACGCGGTTCTAACAGGTTCACCAAAATTTTCAATCTCTTTAAAAGTTGGTTGCCCCGCGAAATCAAAACTTATTCGTTTTACATGTTCTTTACCTAATACTTTTTCAATACGTTGAATAATATAAGGATAATCGAAGAAATCGCTATTCCACCCAGATATGATATCAGAATCTATCAATAGTGTTAGCATGAGATCAAGCAGCTCACTCTCAGTGTCAACTAATACTAGCGTTGATTGATCCTTAAGCTCTTGCGGGAAACGCTCAAGCCCCCACCCGTTGGCGATCCAATTTGGTGGTCTAAGAACGATTGTTATATACTCATTCAGCCATTGATGATATAAACTAACCGCATTTATCTCCGCATATGGGTTCATGGTTGTAGACCAACCTATATCTCCTCGGTATAGATATTCAGAGATTGTTGCATCTTTCCAACACTTAGCTGATTCTTCATAAGTTTCATAATCCGCTAGATTTCGATATTCACGAAGTTCACTAGCTCGAATTTCAGTAACACCTTGCGTTTTCTTATCGCGAATTTTTAAGAGGGTGTTCGAATTATGAACTACCGTCTTATAATTTACTTCAATGTCAAGAAAAGTGTAATTTAACTTGGGTACTTTACGCCCATAGTAGTTATTCATTAACACTTTTGTCATTGGGTCAATGTCGGATTCAAAGCGCTCGTTGTGCATTAGTAACGCTTCTTCAAAACGAGCACGTGTGGGAAATTCAAGTTTTTCTAATGAGTCACCATATATGGATTTAAATTTACCATTAGGATTTTTGATATAAAAGTAATAAGGCGCGGGATAACGTTGTGTTAAACGTTTCCCACTCTCGTCTCTTTCCCAAACAATAACTTCGTTGTTTTTTCTATTATAATATGCGTCGATGTAATTGCTATTCATTATTTCTTTTTCTGTACTTTACGTAATTATATCATTGTTTAGGAAGAAAGATTTATTTTGACGGATAAAGAGTTTCTACAATAGTTTCAAATTCGTCGTAATCCTGCTTTTCCTTAGTGATGCTATCTTTAAAGATCGCGTTAACCGTCTTATTAAAGATGTTGCCGGCAATACCGAGCTTTTCCTTGGCTTCAGTCTTGATGTCACGGATTGCTTCATTTTCCATTTTAATGCGAATCTTCGCTGCAACTGCTTCATCAATAAAACCCTTTAGCATCTTCTTTTCTTGCTCGGTTTTTAGTGACACACCGGTTTGATAAATGTCATTATCATTATTCATTTTTTATTCTCCTAATTATTGTAATTTTGCAGAGCTATTATCGATGAACAAACATGTTTCGATAATAGCGTTATTGTTGAATTTATACACTATTCTACCAAATTCATTTGGCAGAAATGTCATATTTAAATCGTGAATTTTTTCTTCAGTATATTCTGGATTATTATATAGCGCAATATCAGTATTATCAGCAATATTAGTATCGCACACCGCTTTAAAAATAGGGCGTGATATATCACCGCGCCATTTTTATTATATCGTTATCTTGCTCAAATTTATGAGAGGTGAGAGAAATACAGATAGTATCTGGATGATGGTATATTAATTCGCTTAAGCATTTATTGGCTATGTCAGAATTGTTTTTTGGATGTTTAAAGTTAATGTTGATGGTGAAACTATTTTGGTAAGACATCATTGTACTTTTATACTTGTTTCAATGGTATTATCAACAAAGGCATTTTCAGCAATGTACAATACCGCTTTGTATATTATATCACCATTTTCATTTTCAACAACTAAAATAGAAGTAATTTTATTATCACCGATATTGATGAATTCAATATTATCACTTTCATCATGGATATTATCAAAATATAAAATATTATGATATTCTTTTAAAGAGATATTTTGAATTTCTCGATCGAAGAACAATTGAGAAATTCGCGTTTTAACGACGTCATATATTTCATCAAAGCTATTATACGTTTTTGAAATATAGGCGATAATTTCTACGTGAGCGTTTCCGCTCAAACCCGGTGTAAATATCACACAACACCGGGTTTATTTCTGTTATTGAGTAATAGGGCATAATGAACCCTCTAGTTAATTTATGAAAGCTGATGCGTTAAGACTGTTAAATTCGTTAACATTTGCGGCAGTTTTATCAGCTGAATATTTTATTATTGTATTTAGTGCTGGATAAGATGCTTTGGTTTGCCCTGCTTCAATCAAGAGTTTTTCATTCTGATAATAGTAGATTATGCTTGTGTCGAGAAAATCAACATACGTGTGTAAATCACGGTCATAGTTTGACATACCATTAACACCCAGCAATAATAACACTTTTTGGCTTGGGTAAAATAGTTGATTATCAGAAACAACATATGATCTATTGTTCTTGAGAATTGATAAATTATTACATGTATACACCGTAAAATGTTCTAAAGCTTCGGTAACATTTACGTTTTTTGTTAAAGTGGAAACATTTCCCCAGGCGCAATTTGCATCTTCACCGCGTACAAATTCTAAACTAACATCATCTCCAACGTTAAAACGATAAACATATACTTTAACAACGTTGATAGGTTTGTTGAGCAACTGCTGCACGTTGTTTAAATCAACACGGTCAGTAGACACTGTAAATGCTGTTGAGTTTATACTATTGTCATTAATAAAAACCATTACACTTGAATCACTATCGATTTTTAATAGTTTCGCGTATTGTGAATGATCATTTCCAGATATCACACCAGTGTGATTACTTGGCAATTGAAATATATATTCAACATATTCTGAATTCCCAAGATTTAATTCGCGCAAAACAAAATTAAATGACAACATATTTGATGACGCTGTTGACACTGCTATGCTTATATGATTTGCACCATTTAATATATTAATTTTCGGTTTTGCGATTTGTGCTTCTCTAATGTTCTTGCTATCAAACCTGCTACCCCACGTATTTAACGTTTCAGTATTTGTACTAATGTTTGATTCATTAATCTTAGATAATTTACCGCGACATGCTACTGTTAAATTACACTTATTATGCTGTAAACGATCTTTAAGTATCAATCGTTTTCCAATCTTATCACATGTATCACATTTTAATATTTCATAAGTGTTCATACTACAATAGTCTCCAATTAATATATTATTTATTGGCTAGTATGAACAATTTATCTATGTGTTTTAGACAAATAACATCCAACGCAAATTTATTTTTATCAGATATATTTCTGTGAGATTTTATTATCTCATAGAAAGCGCGCAGGTAATTTCTGTGTAATATGTGCAAATCATCAGCGTAATTATTAAGTAGAGCCACGCCCGCGCGATAGCGCCATGTATCATCAGTAGTTAATTTAATTTTTATTACTTCTTCAGAAAATTTATTTTCCATTTCATGTCGTACCATTAGCTGATATATATGTTTTTGATTTTCTAGAGTTATGATGATGTCATCCGCATAACATTCAATATTAGAATCTCGTACTATATTTATCTTTGGCGACTCTAACAGTTTGGGTGATTGTATAATATTCTCTAGTAAGACACCTGATTCAAGTTCATTGAATTCTGAACTCGCTGATAGGTTAGCGTTAGCTTCTTTAGCTAAATCATGCAACATTGTCGAATCAAATCGTTCTATTAAATCTTGTGCAACGTGCGCGTGATTAAAAACCCATTTATCGACAGAAAGTCTAAATTGCAGCTTGTATTTTACATCCTGAACTATTCGGTCAGCAGGGATAGGTTCGCTAAGAACACTAGCGGTTTTCCAGCGGTCCCACGTATCATCAGCAGGTAAATAATTTTTTAGCGTAATATATATTATATGCTACGCCAATTCTACAATTCCTAAGGGTAATCATTTTTGCTGAATTGCACTCAAAAACATATCTCTGATCATTCGAATTGCTTCACCAGTGTAGATGCAATCTTCAAGAGCGTTATGCTCTTCTCGCTGAGGCATACCCAACAAATTAAATATATCATCTGATTTATGCAATCCGAATAGGGTATACGCCACCGCAGCTAGATCAACCTTGGTTATTGCTTGCTTGAACATGATATCGTATGGTTCAAGAAGCTGCTCTAAGAATTCAATATCAAAAATAATGTTATGCCCAATTAGCATAACTTCTTCTGTGCCAAACCATTTTAGGACAAAATTAGCAAATTGAGTTGCGGCTTCTTCTTGGCTAACTCCGTGTTCTTCCAAATATTCTCTAGAAAGCCCATGGATCGCTTCAGCTTCACTTGACCAGATATACTTAGAATCATATTTGATGTTTACCAAGAATGTGTCAACAACATCCATGGTGTCCCAGCGAAGGATTGTTGCACCTAGCTGAATTGCTTGAATCTTGTCGCCCATCTTAAGGCGACTATCAAAAAATGATCCTGTTGTTTCAAAGTCGAACACAAGACCATAACGATATGGTAGATTTTTCCAATTACCTATCATTTTTGTTTTCTCCATTTATAATTTTCATCACATCTGTAACTCTATCATTTATTGATATACTTCCTATTTCAAAGAATGCATTATCAAAATATCCCGAAAATGCCATCATTGTTGAGTGTATCGTGTCTTGTTCGAAGGTGGGTCTAATGCCATCATTAATGAGAGGTATGAGATTCGGTTTTAATATAACGTTTTTTGAGTAAATGTTATCTAACGCACGTATAGTGTCTTTATGATGACGTAATAAAAATTTTTGAACATCTTCAAGAACGCAACCGCTTAGCCAATAGTGAGAATATGCGTAAATATCAGCAACAGAGCGTTCAACAAAAATAATATCAACGTCACTGCGCTGACTTAACGCAAAATCATGTTCAGTTTTAACTCTGAAAAGCTCTGATTGAAAACGAATGATAGATTCAGTATTACGTGTTGCTTCATCAAGCCCGCATTTTATGTTTGTTCAGAACGCTGCGAGCTGCTTTAAAATCATCAACGTATAAATTTTGCTCTTTTAGTGCGTCTAAGAGAGTTGATTTCCCGGTACCATGCGCACCGGGAAATCGATATGATTTTGGCCATAATTACTTCTTAACTGAATCTTGATAGTTCTTTACTATGCGTTCGGCTTTAGCGATCTGAATGGGAGCAAGTACTGTTGGTCCTTGCTGGATTTCATGAATGCACCACGCTAGGTCAACCTGGGCCTTATACAGTTCAGTTCCCTTTGCGTTGTTATAGTTCCCGCGAGTAATTTCCTTGAACTGCTGGTTAATTTCGCGAATCTTAGAATTAAAATAATGGTTTGACATTTGTTGTCGCTCCTAGTTTTGTTGTTAAAGGTAGTGATTGTTAAGTTGAATTAACCTCTCAACAATCATAAAACATTAATACGCTTGTTTATCTATATCATCTTTTGTTTCAAGATTTTTTAGAATTTTTTCAATTAATGGGTGACGAACAATATCACATTTACCAAATTCAACAACACGAATTTTTGAATCAACACCCTTTAATTTTCTCCACGCCCATGTTAACGCGTTCTCATAGCGATTCTGAACATCAGTTTGCATCGTATCACCGTTGATAACCATCTTACAATTATCACCAATTCGACTTAAAAACATTTTCATCTGTTCTTGTGTGGTGTTCTGAGATTCGTCAAGAATCACCATGCAATCGCGCATTGTTCTACCACGCATATAAGCAAGTGGCGCAACTTCGATCAAGCCGTATTCGCGAAGTTCTTTTAATTTGGCAGGTCCGACAAAATATTCAAACGCATCAAGTAAAGGTAGTAGATATGGGTGAACCTTTTCATCTAGATCACCCGGTAAAAATCCCAAATGCTCCCCCGCATCAACTATAGGGCGAGTCAAATATATTTTACTAATCTTATTCTCTAATAACATATTGATAGCAACATAAGATGCTAAAAATGTTTTCCCTGTGCCTGCAGGTCCTTTACAGATTACGATATCAGATTCTTCAATAGCTTGAATATATAACTTCTGAGAATCATTTTTAAAGTTTATTTTACGAGTTCTAATTTTTTCTTTTCCACTGTCAACAGGCTGTGGATATTTGTTTTTAGACATATTGTTTCCTATTGGTTATGGGAGTCATCAATCACTCCTCATTCGTATTTATCTCCGCCCCAGCCCTTACTTTTTGTTCATTTAAAAATTGGTGAAATTCAGTACGAATTGATTCCAAGCTAAAACCTTCTAATTCAACCTCAATCTCTGATGTATATTGATGATTTCCACCAATAAGTGTTTTAATAGTATCGTAGAACATAGTTTCTTCAGGGAAGAACATAAGAGGTATTAAATGTATTGAATTAATAATTTCTTTTTCATCACCAATATATTCATAATAATCTACAAAGCATGAGTAAAGACCTGGCACGATAGTACCATCATCATTTGTATATTCAAAGGCTTTTGTTATTTTTATTTTGTGAACATGCCCGCGCATGCAATTTATGTGAGCTGTTTTTAGCTCAACAATATTATGCAAGTGTTGAGTTATAAGATCATAACAAGCGATAACAACTTGATCGCGTGAAATGTATGTCTGTTCTATTAGCTCATCGTTTTCGACGAATAGGGTATTTGTTGCCTCTTCATATTCAGTTACTGGCCCTTCTGCTATATCAAGATCACAGAGCGCTGATATACTAAATGTTTGACAGATGACGCGTTCATCAGTAGAAACATCATGACGTTCAAGTCTGATAGTGCTAGTATTTAAATCCGTGGGGTATACAACTACATTGTAGGCAACTTTATTAGTTGTTAAAATATTAAATCTAATCATTAATTGACAACCTTCTTGTAAATGAATAATCCGTTTATAACGATTTCATCTTCTTTCAGCGAACTCACCTGAGTGTCATCAGAGAATATCCCTTCGTACGTATAGCGAGTATCACCTATTATGATGAAATCGTGAAATTGGATATCGCGGTATTCACCTATCACATTCCCAAAGGTAGCTTCAGTATCAAACATCAACTTATTTTCTTCAAGTTTAACGTTAGTTGCACCTGGGATGTTTTTCAACTCATTGTCGAGTATTTTCTTTTCGGCGAGGTTTTGTATTGAATTCATTAGTGAAGATACGATAGCTTGCCCGGTCTCTACAAGAGCTTGAACAAGAAAGAGCCTAGTTATGTTGGTCCAGATGCTGCTGATAAATACAATACACGTTAGAATCTTAGCTAGTATCGCTAGATTACTCCCAATAATGAAATATGACAGAATTAGCAAAGCTGCTGTTTGCACTGGTATTTCGTATTTTAGTCGCTTTTTAAATGCTGTTAGAGAATTTAGTGTGTTTTGATCCATTAAAAAGGAACCTTATATGAGTGATATTAAAAAATTAGAGTGGCAAACTATGGGTGTCGTAGAACTACTTGAACAAAAATCTAAATTATTAGATTTGTATTTTATCTGCGAAAATAGCAGCCCACAATTTGCAAAACTTATAGTAAAAGATATTGGCGATATTGAGCTACTGATAGATCAGAAGTCAGCAGCTCAATAGTAATGATTAAGCCTTTGATCTACTTGTCTTTGGTTTTGCTGTTGCGCTAGCCTTAGCTGCTGGTGCTTTTGGCGCCTTTATCGGTGGGTATTCATCTTCCATGTCCCAAGGATACGCAATTCGGTCACAGATTCCATACTTTAAACACTCTTTAGCATCTAAATATTTGTCTGACGGCCCTAGTAAAATATCATTAACTTGTTTAGCCGTTAGCTTTGTATTCTTGACAAAATGCGCAACAAAAATATTGTGCAGCTTTTCATGATACTTATTTACAGATAGAAGTTCGTGCGCTTTGCCGTACATTCCACCAGAAAATTGGTGTGTCATGACTGCCGTATTAGGAGCCATGGTGCGCATTCCTGGTGTTCCACTAACGAAGATTGATACACCCATTGAGGCGATTTCGCCAACGGCACGAGTTGCGATAGGAACGCGAGATGCATTCATAAAATCAATGATGGCAAATCCATCAGTGCAGATTCCACCGGGAGAATTAACAAACAGTGTTATATTGTCTTCAAATAACATGTTTGCTTTTAGGATAAATTCACATACGTCTTTTGCAACGAAAGTATTAATTTCGTCAAAAAGCATGTACACACCGAAGATTATTTAACGATAGTGAATCCATAGAATTCCCATCATTTCCAACTAGCGCTTGCGCTAGAATACTTGACATTTCATCTGACATATTTTGTACCTTTGTAGTTATTATATTCTTATTGTAACACGTTCAATTGATAGGCAGTACTAAAGTAAATCATCCTCACTTCCGATGATGCCTTTTCTAATTAAGTAATCAACCGCATCTTTACGATACTTTTGAAAAAATTCGCGGCGGTTATACTGGTCATAGAAATCGCTGCTGAAAGCGTCCCACCAGCCAAACCATGTACGCTCTTTTAATCGCCAGTTGCCCATGCTATTAGCAACAAGCTTATATTTTTTTAAAGCATTCTTAGCACAAACTTCACACTGTGTGACCGGGCTTTTTCTAAAGATGCCCATTATTTTTAACCCTTGAGAAATTCATCAGCGGCCGCCGCAAGCTCTTTACCATTATATTGAGCATTGTGATTCATGCTGAAATATTTCATGATCTCACCCTTGGCGCGCTTATCACTCTTATCAATATCAATATTAGCCATGATAACAATCATTTCGCTAATTGACATCTGTTTTGGAAGGAAGCGCTCGTATAGCGTTTTTTCAGCAACTGCTTTCGCCATACGCTCGTCACCGCTTGTTAGATGAGGTAGTGTTTCATTAATGTTCTTAACAAATTTTTTGATAACTTCTAATGCTTCAGCATCAGTTGTTTCACGATTGCCATCATTCTTACCAACTGTTACAATCTCACCCAATAGCGTTGATATGATAGTGTATTCATCAATAACGCTTGTTGAAGTTTTCTTATTTTTTAGAGCAGCTACACGCTGTCCCTGTAGTTCTTGCACGATAGACATAATTTACCTTTAATAATTTTGATGAAACAGAGACTTCTCAATACGTGTGAGACGTTGTCCCATATCATTGAGATGAGCATTGATTTCGTTAACCGCTACATATACATCGTTGTTTAATTCGGGAACACTTAAACCATGATGCTCTAATGTGTTTTTTAGTATGGTGTTTTGCAACACTGCCGAATCAAGAAGAGTGACATTAGGAATATCTAAATTGTAAGACTCCAACTTGGTGATCATCAAGTTGTTGTGAATTTTTAAAATTAGATTAGATGTGGTCATAGCTATCACATGAATGAGATGAGAGTGGTTACGATTCGATTAGCATATACGTTTGTTGGATCAATATAATCAACACCATCTTTAGTGCTAACGCAGTGATCCGGAAGAAGATCAAAATGAAGAAGAGCTTGCAGTAGCTCTTTACGACATGCGGTGATGTCATTATGATCAAAAATTCTAACATGTGACAGATCATTTATGAACTGCTTAGTTGTTGAGAACACTTGATCCATTTTAGACTGTTTTGTTACGATAGGTTCTCCGGCTAACCACACGTTCTTAAGAATTTTCTTGAGATATTCCTCGATAGTAATCTCATATCCAAAAATTTCTGAATAGAATTTAAGCTTGAGGGCTTCTTCAATCGTTACGTCTTCACGCATTTTATTTACCTAATGAATAGACGTTTTTCTGCAAGTACGTCCGGAATACATTCTTCTATAATTTTAGCGATAATTTCAAAACTACCACCGCCTAAACCACAGCCAATGAGTGGAAAATCTAAGTAGATTTTAAATTCTTCATCAGGCATAAGTTCTATAAGTTTATTTCTTATAGCTGTAATATCAGCAGCAATTTTCAGAAAACAACTTCTAATACCTGGGTAACTAACATAACAAACACCTGGCGTATTGCCGTAAAACTCTTGTGTGATAGCGTTAATAAATATCTCAGCAGTACCGGACCCATCGGTAGGTTTCACGTAATTAACATTATTGCCAACTTGAAGGCCTGAACTCTCATATGCTGCTCTATATGTTAAATATACTTCAGGATACAGTTCGCGAACTTGTTTTGCTATTCCCCCGCCCATTACGCCCTGTGCGTTACACCCGTGCACAAAGTATCTAATGGTGTTTGACTTATTAGTAAGGTCAACATTAAAAATATCGTCAAAAATGATTTTAATCAAAATCTAACTCCGTAATAGCATCGTCAACAAATTCTAAAATATCATCAAGAATATTTTTCGTTTTTGTTGGTTTGATGTTTCTTTTTTGTGGTATGTCAGTTATTTTAACAAAACCACAATCAGAACATTCAAAAGTTTTTTCTATACTTGTTTGCGTTGAGTTTGTTGATTTGAAGACAAATTTGCCTTCACAATGTGGGCATGAGCTCATGTTGAACCCTCTAAAAATCAGTTAATCTGAAATAAACTGTTTGCCGTTGAACGCAAGAGAGCTGATAATGGTTCTAACTCCTTGCACCTAAGTGTCCCATATCTTGGGATTGATGTTGATGCTGCTGCTTCACGATAAAAATGAAATTCATTATTCATCGCAACATTTTTTATTTTTGCATTTATTACTAGCGTTTTATCAATATCGCTGAGTTGCACATAAGAACCGTCAGGTATGTTAAACCCTATAACAATTAATCTAAAAAAAGATTTTATGTTTATTGGGATGATTCCAGAACACGCCTGCGCAATATTCTTTTGTAATAATTCTTCACTAGCTAGTTCTTCTTCTCTATCCATTGTTATTCTCTTTTATTGGGATAGGAAAATGCCGGCTGGCACCGGCATTTTTATTACCAAACTTTACTAAATATTTCAGCCAAGTCTGAGATATGAGCTGTTGCTTCTAAGTCAATGTTGTCATCAAAGAAGATTAGTGTGCCGTCTTCTTCACGATATACACGCCACGCGCGACCACGGCGATCAATGGTTGTCATTGATTCAGCAACGTGCATTTCATGGACGTCAAACCACATGCCTTCATCAAAATAGATGAACTGTTCACCCAGTTCCCCATCAGTAAAACCAATCTTAACTGAGTCGCCCTGATTAAGAACTTCATAATTTTCAAGATTTAACTCGGTGTCATATCCAAAAAATTTCTTACGTCTAACTGTTTCAAGTTCAGCGTCATAATTTTCGTCAAAATAATAATTACCTGATTCAGTCTCACGTTCTTCTTTTACGCTCTGAACGAAATTCTTGAATGACATACGCTCTTCACGCTTAAGTTTAGAGTCGATACGATCAGTGTTATTATTTGTTCTATTCTTGTAGCTCATTTGAATTTAAATACCTATTAAGTTAATAGCTCTTTCAAGCGTTATAAAATCGTAATTATATTTATGGTTTTCATCTATTTTGTTTTCGATTTTTTCGATTTCTCGCCAAATTAGCGAGTCATATGAAAATCGCGCATAGTTACCCTCGCCAAATTCATGATCAACTACGGTAACGTAAAGCTTTCTTACCATATCCTTAACACCCAAATTTTTTGCTTCTTCAAAAATCTGAGCACCGCCGATTATGAAAACTTCCTTATTAGTGTTGAAAACTTCATTATGATTTCTAGCTATCTCAATCGCATTTTCCAAGCTGAACGCATAAAAAATATTTGGGTTGAATGGAAGTTCTTCACCAATGGGTGTGGTATCAATTGCAGCCAACTTGTGCAGATATTGTTCTAACACAAAGTTTTTATCACGAGTTATGATAACGTGAAAGCGATTCTTAAGAGGCTTAGAGCCGAATGATTTGAAAGTGTTATTACCCATAATGATGATTTGATTTTCAGTATGAGCTTTAAACCACTTCAAATCATTTGGCAGCTTCCACGGGAGATCATTCGTATCACGATCGCCTATAACACCATCTTTAGACATTGCGAATATTGCTGAAATTTTAATCATAAGTATACGCCAAGGTCAAATTTTAAAATTAACAAATGTGTTACCATTTTCATCTGTCAGTAATTCCTTTTTCTTATCATCTCTATACCAATTAACAAATGCGATATTTTTAGAGTTTAATCTATTTCTGAGAGTTGAATAATTAATGTTCTGAGCTTTTGCCGCATCTTCCATTCCAATATATAATACATCATCAATAATTACATGAATCGCGTTAATTGGTTTTACACCTTTATTAGCTTCTGATAATTTCTTTTTATGCTCTTCAGATTTTGGTTTCCCTAAATTTGAATCTCGTAATTTATCTCGCAGTTCTTTTGAGATTTTATAATCTTTTTCATCCTTATATGGTTTCCTTTCCAATCTATTTGACATATCCTTTTTATTGTTCATTTTAATTTTTTCAATAGTTTCAGAAGAATGTTTTTTATTTGCAAATATTGCCATTCTTTTACGTTCTTCATAATTCAGAAATTTATTAACTTGCGGATGTTTAGATGAATTTTGAAATAATTTTATTTTCTTTTTTGTTACATCAGTATGCTTTGGATGTTTGCCACCTCGGGCGATGTTTAAACACATGTCGTCATTCAGTATAGTATCACATAAAAAATATTCTTCAGCTTTATTTAATTCATCGACATTCTTTAAAAATGTTATTATTTCTTTTACATGATTAGATTTACCATATTTTTTGATCGAGCGCAAGATTCTTATTCCACTACCCAGATATCCATCATTTAAATCATTTGTGCTATGTTGTCCGGTAATAATACATACCGAGTCGTAATACATATCGTTTTATAGATATAGTAATATTTTTTCATACGGCAACGTCAAATTTGATTCGAGGATGACATTTGTAATTTTCAAGTGAAACATCAGATAATGTGAAATCATCTATATTTCTAATATTTTTATTTAATGACAGTATTGCTTTCTCTGTTATGATTTCTCTATTTAACATTTCATTAACACCGTCAAAATGATTATGATAAATGTGACAATCACCGCCAGTCCAGACAAAATCACCAACTTCCAAATTACAAACTTGTGCTATCATGTGTGTGAGTAGCGAGTACGATGCAATATTAAATGGCAGACCTAAAACCGTATCTACCGATCTTTGATACAGTTGACAAGACAATTTATTGTTGGCAACGTAAAATTGAAACCATGAATGACACGGCGGCAACGCCATTTTATCAAGTTCGCCCACGTTCCACGCGGCAACAATGAGACGGCGGGAATCAGGCGATGTTTTAATTTGTTCAATCACTTTTGCTATTTGGTCAATGGTATTACCATCTATAGTTTTCCACTTTCTCCACTGTTCACCATAAACAGGCCCAAGATTACCATCTTCATCTGCCCATTCATCCCAAATGTGGCAATTATTGTCCAACAAATATTTGATATTTGTATTACCAGATAGTAGCCATAGTAGTTCGATAGTTACCAATCTGAAAGCGGTAAATTTACTCTTTACTATAGGAAATTCTTCTTGTAGATTGAAGCGCATTTGATGTCCAAAAATACTTCTGGTGCCCGTGCCAGTTCTGTCAGTTTTGTCAACACCCTCGCAATATATTTTTTTAATGAGGTCTAAATATTCTTTCATTCTTTTCCTTCTTTAATTTTTCTTATTTGTTCAACGTCAACATCTGTTAACGTATCATATGGAATCACAATATTAATTTTAACAAAAATATTGTTGCCAGGAACTAAACCGTTCATAGGTAGCTTATAGCGCATTCCACTCTGCGTTTTCTCTTTTAGCTTGAGCTTAACACTTTTTCCATCGGGGAGGGCAACGATCTGATCTCCACCACAAATGGCATCGATAAAAGAAACATCACACTGAACATTTACCCCTAGTGTCGAGGTTACTTCATACCCTTCTAAATCAACTTCAACGGGGAGCGCGATGCCATTGTAATAGACTACTCTATCTACAAACGCCGCCTGGGCAGGTATACTGATAGGAACGTTGGTTTTTACTTGGGTCGCACCTCTAGCGTGGCAATCGCCGCAGATACCCGTCCCACTTGAAGTTTTCACTATACCGCCACCGGCGCATTTTTGACAGGTTTTTTGCTGGACGATTTCAATGCTAGATGTGGCTACTCGGTTATCAGATTTAAAAAAATCTGAAAGTTTTAGATTGATGCTTTTTGTGGACACGAACGCTGAGTTTCGAGGTTTTTCAGTTTTCCATGAGAACCCACTCGTTTGCTGTCTAACAAATTCATCTAAATCAGCGTACTGCGTGTAATCAAACCCAGCGTTGCTATAAGACTTATGTTGGTTCTTGTCTTTATTTTGGATGTACTCATACGCTTCAGAGATTTCTTTGAATTTCTCTTCAGCTGAAGTATCACCTTGGTTACGATCTGGGTGATACTTCATTGCTAGCTTTTTATAGGCTTTCTTAACTTCATCGTCTGATGCAGTATTAGAAACACCCAAGATTTGATATGCTTTAGATAGATTCATGTTATCTTAACAACAAATTATTTAACTTTTTGCATTATAACATGACACGGCTGTCATAAACTAAAAATTAATTTATTAATTCTATTATTTTGGGTGAATTTCAAAAATGATTTTAGTTTTGCGATATTCTTCTATATCATCAACTAAAGTTATTACATTTTTCCCATCACGCAATACACGCATAAATAAATCAGCCAAGATGATATTTTTATCGCCAAAATTCACGTAAAACGAGAAATCGCGCATAATATCAAATGTACCACGTTTGATCTCCCAATATTCATTATGAACGAAAAGTTTTTGCGTTTTGGTTATGTGAATTTTGGCGTTAAAATGACTGTGCATTAAATATTTATGAAAAAATGTATTGATTTTATTTTCAATATAATCATTATACTCATAATACGCCAAATTTTCTAAATTATTAAAAAATGTATTGTAAACACCTTCATCTATCATTTCAGATAATCTATTTTCAAAATCTTTTTGCCATATCAACTCTATTGTTTCAGCAGGGTTTTCTATTAAGTTAGAAAACATATTATCAAAATCCGCAATGACAGCATCTATTATTAATGAATGCATCGCTTTATAACGATAGCGTATATTTTTTAATTCACTTAAATCCGCAGCGTTTAGAGTATCATAATCACCATCATTCGCGATCAATAATAACGCAATACACGTTATCTGCAAATCATCCCCACTAAAACTACTGAGAGCAATCTTATCAATCTGGTATTTGTTTAAAAAATCTTTAAATTTTGGATGATTATTAAGTATGTCTAATAATGTTGTATTGTTATAATTTTCAACTAATTTCAATAATTTCATAATTTATATCTCATCATCATCGCGGGCAGAAATAAAACCCCCGGCGGCGTTTATGCGTGAATGATCAGCCTTTGTTAAATCGGTCGCATTATCATAGTACTGAAACGTACCTCCAACTTCTCTTGGCGCTCCCTCTAATGAAGTTAATATATTATCATAACAACTAAAATCTCCACTGACTTCTCTCGGTGCTCCTTGTAATGAAGTGAGTTTATTATTGTAGCAATTAAAACCTCCACCAACTTCTCTCGGTGCTCCCTTCAATGAAGTGAGTTGATTACGAGAACAATCAAAATCGCCGGTAACTTCTCTAGGCGCCCCCTCGAGATTAGTTAGATTATTTCCCATTACATAATAATCTCCATCAACATCTTTAGGCCCACCTTGTAACGTTGTTAATTTGTTAAATGTTGCAAAGAAATTACCCTGTATTTCTCGGGGGCCACCTTCAAGTGTTGTTAAATGGTTTTTTGAACACACAAAATCACCATTTATTATTTTCGGCGCACCCACCAATGATGTCAATTTATTAAAAGTCACCATATAATTTTTTCCAACCGTCTCTGGTCCGCCTTCCAAGTTTTGTAAATCATTTCTATGAACATCAAATTCTCCGCCGACTTTCTTTGGGCAGCCGTGAAGAGTAGTTAATTCACCATTTATTATTACAAAATCTCCAGTGACATTACGAAATCTAATAGGTAATTTAAAAAATCCTGTATCACCGTTAATATGAACACTACCATCAACGTCAACAGTGAGGTCATTATTGATGTTGAATTTTCTTATACTACGCTGTAATAACCAATCTTCAATTTCATCCGTTGTTGTGAAAAACTGGTTTTCTTCTTCAACTAATTTTTGTAATTTCATTTCATTATCGCCATTTGAAATCGCCACCAATATTGATATGTGAGTGGTCTGGTTCAGCTTCAAAGTTATTACTACTACAATAAAAATCTCCACCAACTTCTTTTGGGCCACCATTTAATGAAGTGAGTTGATTATTATGGCAATTAAAACGTCCACCAACTTCTCTTGGCGCCCCTTCTAATGATGTGAGTTTGTTATGAGAACACCCAAAATCTCCACCAACTTCTCTTGGTGCTCCTGTTAGTGATGTGAGTTCATTACCACCACAACGAAAATGTCCACCAACATCTTTTGGTGCTCCTTCTAATGAAGTGAGTTGATTATTATAGCAATCAAAATCTCCACCGACTTCTCTTGGTGCTCCTTTTAATGAAGTGAGTTGATTATTATAGCATTTAAAATCTCCCCCGACTTCTCT
>JACCDN010169432.1_pt1 | contig 29859 bp, 30 predicted proteins | sample 7441691 | NCBI WGS metagenome assembly JACCDN01 (sample SAMN15323439, study PRJNA562643) | freshwater metagenome | isolation source: river surface water | place: USA:Blue River Watershed | collected 2017-08-16 | reverse complement strand
TGTGAGGACATTCTCACGAACAGCGGTCGGCATGATGCCGGTCGGTGGATTCGTGGGACCGGGCCTCGGAACGAGAAGATGGACCCCATGTGTACGACGACGGAAGTGATTCTGGTGACGACCGATCCGGTGACGACGAAGCGGAGCTGGACCATCACCGACGCGACGATGCGGCTGGTGGAGGCGCTCGATACACCCTTCCGCGTGGTCGAGATGATCACGGCCATGGAGGTGCGCATCGGACACCTGAAGAACCACCACACGCTGCGCCTCATCGGCGAGCCGGCGGCGATGGCCTTGCTCGCCGAGGTCGCCCGCCACGCGGTGTGGCTGCGGGACGGCGCGAACGCCATCTCTCGGCTGGCCTCCCTCCAGGGTGAGGACAAGCAGCCCGACCTCTACGCGGAGCCCCACGAGATGAACTCGAGCCTCCACCGCTACCTGGCGAGCAGCGGTTGCGCCGCCCTCACCTACACCCTGGGTCTCACGGACCCCGAGGACATCGCGTTCCAGGATGTCTGGATGTTCCGAAAGCGCACGGAGACCTACGCGCTTCTCGTGATGATGCTCCAGGCTAAGGACGCGGGCGAGGACCCCCTCAAGGTCTACGAGGAGTGCAAGGACCTCGCGGCCTGATGGTGAACGCGCCAACGGAGCCCCTCTGACAACAACCCCACCCCGTCGCCCACGAGCGACGGGGCCTGCCCCACCGCGAGACGCAAGCGCTTCGCGGTGGGCGCCTCACAGGAGGATTTTTCCCTAAGACGAGGGAAGAAAGCTCGTGTGAGGACACCCTCCTCAAATGCCCCCTTCAACGATCCACCACTGAACGGAGACGTCCTGCGGAAGCGGGGCGGAAGATCATGATCCACATCAAGCAACGCTCCAAGGGTCCCGACGTCGACAAGGAAGTCGACATCGTGGAGGCGCTCCTGCTCATGAGGATGCTCGTGAACGGGACGGGCCACGCCCACATCGTGGGTATCGGCGCGAAACGGGTCGCATTCGAGCTCATCAGCATCGCCGGGTACCCGAGCTTCAGCGAGCTCATCTTCTCCGGTGAAGGGCCGGAGTTCGAGCGGGTCGTCTGGATGGCCCGCGACGCCTGCATCTTCGCCTACGAGATGCACGAAGAGGACTTGCGGACGTGGCCCTTCAAGCGACCGCCGGACGAACCGTTCGATCTCTTCGCGCGGCCCTTCCCGGCCGTGGCGAAGGACCCGTCCTTCTTCCCGTACGGGATCAACGGCGCCGGCACGGTGGCTCTCGTGGTCCAGCTCGGCATTGTGGAAGTCGCGGGAATCAACCGCATCCAGTTCCTCCCCATCAAGGAGCAGAAGGCGCTCCTCGAGCGAATGCTCCGCGCTCCGGACCCGCTTCTGGTGGCGCGGGAGGCGGGCGTGCCGGTGTAGCTCACCGTCACAAGCGTCACCACGAAACTTTCACCAACCCGAACCACCCCTGCCCCACCGCGAAACGCATGCGTTTCGCGGTGGGCGCCTCACAGGAGCGTTTTTCCCTAAGGTTGGGGAAGAATGATGCTGTGAGGAACCATCCTCAGAAGCTCTTTCAACGTCAACCACCCTAACGAGGCATCGGGCTTGGCTCGATGGAACAGCATGGAATACACCGAGACCGGCATCTTCTCTCCCCTCCCCCGTGGCGCCACCGTCGGCGCGCTCGCCCGACATCTCCTCCTCGAATATCTGACGCAGCCCGGTGGCGAGATCAGACGCCTGAACGGGTCTCTGGACCGCGACCTGGATCGTCCGGACGAAGAGGAGCCGGACATGGCTCCGGTGCAGCTCATCGCGAAGGCGCGGATCTGGATGGGCGAGGAGCGCAGGCGGCAGATGCAGATCGACGGGACGATGGAAGAGCTCGGACCCATCATTCGTCTCGCTGATGTGGATCGGCGCGTGAAAGGCTACGTCGAACACGAGTACTTCCCGTCACCGCCGCGCATCTCCTCGCTCCTGAAGCGCAGGGACGTCGGGGAAGCGGCCCTGACGGTCGTCGGGACGCTCCTCAACGCCAACGATCTCAGGGCTTCGCGCGGGGTCGCCGACTTCGAGAGGCTGCGCGATGCGCTCATCGCCCTGCCCTTCACCATCCTCGTGAACGTCCTGCACGTGAGCATCGACCTGGGGATCCCGGCGAAGCGCTTCGTGGAGGGGCCGAGTGCGGAACGGGAGGGCGTGAGGCTGTTCCTTCGCGCCGACATTTCCGCGGCGGAGCTGGTGGAGCTCATCGCCCATATCCGCGCGCGCGGTGACTTCTTCACCCTCGTGGAGAAGGGGCTGCGATGATCCGCGCGAACGACGCGTCGCTTTCGCCCATCCAGGCACTCATCCTGCTGACGCGGCTGCTCGATGAGGGCGCCGAGTTCAAGCGGCTCGAACGCGGGGCGGTGATCGTTCGGACTCGGACGTCGCGGCCGTATTTCCCTGGAGCGCCGGTTCGGTTCGTTCAGGGACCGGCCACGGAAGACTCGTTCGGACCGATCTTCGATCTGGCCGTGGGCGGACTCATCCTGAGCACCATGACCTGCCTCCGGGCAGATGCGGCCGCCGAGGAAGCCATCGATCGCTGCGAGATCGCCATCCTGCTCCCGCATGGCGGCAAGCGCCTCTACGAGATCGGGACGCGCGCCCTCTGCTGGCAGATCCTCGGCGTGCGCGACTCCGCCTACATCAACAAGATCTGCGCGGTCGACGCCAAGGAGCGCTTCGCCCTCCTCGAGGAGATGCTCAAGGCCAAACTCGAGGGCAAAGATCCGCTCGCCGTCGTGGACCTCCTGCTCGAGGTCGCGGCGGCCTGACAATGATCCTGCGCCCCGTCGTTCACGAACGACAGGGCCCATCCCACCACGAAACACACGCGTTTCGCGGTGGGGACTTCACACCAGCGTTTTTCCCTAAGATAAGGGAAGAGGGCTCGTGTGAGGACTTGGTCCTCATCCACTGTTTCGAGAGATTCGGAACCCACGAATGGAGGCGTCGAGTCAACCTCGGCGTGAAGAAAGATGCACGTACATCGTTTCGGAATCGGTATGTCTCCGGAAGGCACCACCATCGGGGAAACGCTGTGGCTGATGCTGCAACGGCATCTCCGCCATGGCGGTGAAGTCCTCCTCGCGGCGGCGACACAGGTGATCGTGGTCCGCGTCGAAGGCGAGCGGAACCACCTCCTCGAGGTGCGCGGCACGGCAGAAGAGCTTCAGCTCATCACGCGGGTCGCCGAGCTGTACCAACAGCTCGCCTGGCTCGTCAGCTCCCAAACGCCCGCTTATGAGCTGGATGGGGAGGCGAAGCGCCTGATCTCGGTCCTCGAACGGAAGTCCTCCGTCTGCATCCTGAACCGGGCGATCGCGGGAACGCTCCTCCTCTGTACGCCCTTCGGCGCGAACGTGGAGGCGCCGGCCTCGAGGCGGTTCCTCAACACGCTCCTGACGTTCAACACGGAGCAGCTCCTCATGATGCTCGAAGTCCATGCCGAGCTCCGGACGCCGATCGAGCCGTTCACACGGTCACCGAGCAAGAGCTCTTCAGCAATCCACATCCTGCTCAGCGAAGCGCTCAGCTGGGCGGATGTCCGACGGATGATCCGGCAAAGTAAGCAGACTGGCGAGGACTTCTTCGCCCTCGTGGAGGCAACATGACATTCTGGGGAACGCTCATCGGATTCTTCGTCGGCCTGGGACTCGGCTACGCCGTGGGCCAGAGCCTGCAGAACGTCGATGCGCACCTGCTCCCGGTAGCCGTCGTGGCCATCGTGACGGCCTTCTTCCTGCCGATGGCGATCGGCGTCTTCACCGACATCCTCCGCTGGCAGCGAAGGGAGATCCGCGCACTGTGGGAGCGACTGCTCGATGAGGAAGCGGCACGCTCGAGGCTCGAAGAGAGGATCTCGCGAAAGGTCGGCAACCTCGGCTGATCCATTTCACCCCTGCTCCGTCGCCCACAAGCGACGGAGCCTACCCACCCCACGGAACACACGTTCCGTGGGGTGGGAACTTCGCACATCGGCTTGATCTTCCGAAAGAGGATCGAGGCGAATTGCGAGGTATTTCCCTCGAATTCCAGGAGGAAGCAGATGGACTTCGTTCTCATCTTCGCGCGCGCCCTGTTCACCACCCTCTTCGGGCTCTACGGAAGTCCCGAGGAGCTGGCCGAGGCGCATGTCCAGCTCGGACCGGAGGCACCGTGAACACCCGCGTCGCCTTTCCTCAGCCCGACCCCCTCCTCTTCGCTTTTCTTCCCTACGGGATGGAGGTCGGGGAGTTCCGCTGCGCGGTGAAGAACCGGGCAGAGCTCGAGGCCGTCCAGCGCGCGAACGTGTCCCGCCTCGGGTGTAGCACCGGCCCGATCGTCGAGGTCACGCGCGACGACCGCCCCTCCCTCGAACTGCGGCTGACGCAGGCGAACGGGCTGGTCGTGGTCTTCACGCTGGCCCTATAGCCTTTCTGACGGGGACGCCGACGCGTCCCCGTCCCCCACCTTTCTTCTTAAGACATTGAGAGGAGAGGCGGGGATTGGTCCCCGCAAACGAAGGAGCATCCGGCAATACCGGATGAAAGTAACCATGACGATCCAAGTGACGAGCGTGTGCAACGATTCGACGATCCAGCGCACGCTCACCCTGGAGCAGGCCCTGCGCGACCTGCACGGGCGCCAGTTCAAGTTCGGCGGAAAGGTCATCGAGATCGGTTCGGTGGCGCTGGTCGTTCGGACGCCGATGTTCGGCCCCGTCGACGTCGTGACCTACACCGGTTCGGGCATGGAGATGCGCCCGCTCATCCGTGCGGCCTGGTGCTTCCTCCTGCTGGACGCGAACTTCAACACGTACATGCAGCAGAAGCTTCTGGATGCCTCGCAGAGCCTCGAGGCGATGGTCGCCGACATCACGCTGGACAAGGCCTTTACTAGCAGCATCTTCGAGCGTCTCCAGCACCGGCCGACCGCCTCAAGCCGGGCCCAGACCATCCTCGAGGACTGGTCGGCGGGCGCGTACAAGGGCGCGCTCGCCCTCATCCTCGCGACCGGCGTGCGCGACCTGCGCGAGATCGGCGCGCTGCTGGGGCTTGCGCTGGACGATTTCTACGCCTGCATCACCGAGGCGATGCGTGAGAAGCGTTCCGCGTTCGACGTGGCGCTGGAGTACGAGTACGTCACCGCGAAGGCCGCGTGAGCGACCCCCTGCACGTGCCGGGGGAAGAGCGGAACACGTGCCTCCGCTCGAACGAGCAATCCCCCTAGGATCTCGAAGCGCGCTCCCCCGTGAGCGCCGCGCCACCGGCTGGCGAAAAATGGACCGGGTCGGTCCTGCCCCTAACGGCGGCCAGCGAGATGCGGGTTCGACTCCCGTCGGTGGCACTTTCCGGTCGCTCGCGAATAACGCGGCGACCCTGACATCCGTCTTCCCCTTTGAAGAAAGGTGAGCGGGTGTCTTTTTCTTTTATCTTAGGGAAAAAGCGATGCATGACGGTTGACAAAAGGGATGGTTCATGCTAGGATCCGGCAATTGTTCATACGGAAAAACCGCCCCATTCTCCTTCTCTCGACTGACCGGGCAAGCCTTGCCCGGCCTGAGAGAGAGGGAATGACGATGGCAACCGGAAAACGATACGTGTATGGCAAGCAGTACCTGACGGAAACGATCCCGCGTCTGCTCGAGGAGATGTGGGTCCGGCTGCGCGCGCACGAGATGTGCCAGGGCTTCTGGAAGCGCCATTACCGCACGGACATCCATCAATCGCCAGGAGATTGGCTCTGGCTCGTCGCCAAGGCCCTCCTTGGTGAGCAGGCGCCCAGCCTGGAAGAGTTCGCCGCCCGCGCGGATCGTCGCCCGGGCCTGATCGTCTGCCAGGCGATCCAACACTTCAAGCCGCAGGAGCTCGGGCTTTCGCTCGCATGGAGCCTGATCCGGCCGCTGGTCGACGGGATCCTGGACGAAGTTCCCGGAGCCATCGACGACCCGCAACGGGAAGAGACGGCCGCGCAACGTATTCGCACGGCCATGTTCCGCGCGAACAGGATCATCGGCGGGTTCGAGGTGCCGGGGACGTATTCCACGACGTTCCAGATCCGACGGTACCCGAAGGGCGCCTGGGAATGGGCCACGGTGAAAAGCGATCCTGTGTACGGGGAAACGAGCTGGCACTTCGTGACGGAAGGACCATCCGGCACGTATCGATGCGACTACCTCCTGGAGATCGGGTACGAGAAGCTCCCCGATGAAACGGAGATCGCCACCTACCGCGCCATCTCCCCACAACCCTTCAAGATCACGGTCTACGAACGAGGGACGGACGGCGAAGACCGTGAGAAAGAGACGGTTGAGGTCAACCGGCCGCACCCGTAGCGAACACTTCATCCAACGAAAGGACCTCTGCATGCACGGCTGCCCGGCACCCAAGACTGGCGCGAGGCGCGACGGATCCCGAGCGCGCTGACGGCGTAGGCGTAGCTCATTTCTCTGGTCCCACAACGGGACCTCTTCACTTGAAGGCTGTATCGCATGATAGAGACTTCACGCGAGGAGATGACCTCTCTTCGGGAAAGACGGAAAACGCCATGAAGCTCACCGAATGCCTCGCCCTCGACCTGAAGCTCCCCAAGGGGCTGCTCGAACGCTTCTACGCCAAGGACGAAACCTTCGCCGAGGCCTGGCAGCGCTGTGAGGAGCCGCGCGTCCTGCTGCTCCTGACCATCGAGGCGATGCGCCTCAGCCATCAGGATAACGGGCGGATCACGCCGGGGGAGGTCTTCCGCCTGATCCTCGACCTCTTCCCGGCAGTCAATGACGTGACTGCTGGGTACGTCTCACCGGCGGAGGAGGCGCGGCTGCAGCGCTTCCTCGATACCTGCCGGGAGGCCTGCGACCGCAACACGGAGCGGACCGGCAACCCGTCCCAACGGTACGACGAGATCTTCAAGAGCGGGCCGGACGCGTTCGTCTTCGACCGTGCTGGCAAGCTGCCGGCGGCCACCTTGGTCCCGCTTCTCGAGAAGCTGCATGACGTCGCCTGCGTCCTGAGCCGTGGGCGGTTCTGCCGCTTGGCGAATTCGAGCAACACCTGGGCCACACTCCTGAAAGATCTCCGACGCTGCGCGCACCTCATCGACCTGCACGCGCGTTCCGCGTGGGATGATGGAGGGAATGATCTGGACGCGCGTCTGGCGACAATGGTCGGAGTGATCCGCGGCGAGCAGGGATTCGTCGCAAGCGAGGTTCAGGCTCAATTGCGACGGAGCTACGTCGACTTCCGGCCGAGCCAGCACCTCTGCATGCTCCTCCTCCCCACCAGCGCCCATCCCGCCATCCAGCTCAGCCACGGGACGCTGCGTGACCCGATGACCAAGGCGGTCCTCTGCCGCGTGCGGGAGCAGGGACGGCTCGAGCTGGTCGACGCAACGCTCACGGTCACCTCGACCCTCATCGAAGCCGTCGGCGTGTGGACACTCCATCATGTGATCACCGACCGGCCGGTGGAGCTGCATCGCCACCTGCGCAACCACGACAGGCCGATGGCGGATACGGACCAGGACACGGGGACGTTCCCGTCGGTACCGGTCTGGCCGTAGCCTCTCGGGAGCCGTTTCATACGACTCCCCTCTTCACGCCTGACGTTCCTCGCCCGCAAGGACCTAACCCCCTTCTGGACGTGGACCTGAGCCAGCCCCTCCCCGCAACGGCTGGTTTTTTCTTTTTTCTTAGGGATATTCGGGTGTTTTCGAGGACCGATCGCTTGACATTTTCTCGAGAATGCGTACGATCAAGGTTCCGGAAAGGTGGTGGATATGGACCTGGAGGATACGAACGATCCGGGGTTCCGCTTTCGTCTGCCCGATGCATCCGCCCGTCAACTCAACGTCGATCGCGAGGGGGCCCGGCCACATCAACAGACCATCGAGTCGCTCCTCGCCGCACAAGAAGCGGAGTGCGCCAAGACACAGAGACAGCGCTTCCAGACCGTCGCCAAGAACCTGGACACACTGATCACCGTCGGAAAGGTCCTGCATCCCGAAGAGATTCCCATCATTCGCCTCCTCCATGGGGAGTTCTGGGCCGTGGGCGGGAATGGGCTCGCGAAGGTGGGACCCTTCCTGCTTAAGGGAGAGTATCCGCACCCTGCCCATAACCAGTTCACGTACATCGCGCATGATGGGGCGCCGCGACAGTTTCTGGAAGCGCTCAAACTGGCCGTCAATGGACTCGGTTATCACGTGACCGTCCGCAACAAGGGGATGGGCTCACGACCGGAGCCGTACATCGTCCTGGTCCCCTGGGAGGAGGTATGAACATCGTCTGCCTTGAGCTGCGGACGCGCGACCAGCCGGGACACGAGTGCATCCTGATTGGCATCGACACGCGGACCTATACCCTCGCCCGGAAGAAGGGATCGGAACACGGGTTTCAGCTCATCGCCGAAACACCGCTTACGCCGATCCTGAAGGCGCTCCCCTTTACGCGGCCGGAGGCGGCAAGTCGGGTGTATGCGCGCTTGCCGGGCGTGCGTGCGTTCCTGACGGCGCACCTGCCGGAACACGCGCTCTGGATCACGGTCCCGGCCGGGATCATCATCCTGGAACGGGAGCGGAGCTCGCACTGGTGGGGCAATGGCCTGGTCGACCGATCGGCGGTCGTCACGGTCAATCGAGGCTGGAACCCGCATGTTGGCGGAAAGCGGATCCTGAAACACCTCGTCACGGAAGGGAGGATCCTCAAGGACGGTGAGCGGATACGTCTGACATGGGAGGAACGTTCGACAACCCAACGCGAACCGCGGGCCCGACGCTGCTCGGCCTGGCTCTGGAACGAAGGAGGACAAGCGCGGTTCGGGGCACCCGTACGCGTCCCGATCGCCTAAGCCGACCCGTCTCTGACGGGTTTTTTCATCCCTGAAGAGCGCTGAGCTCCGGAGATTGCGCGTTCCGCGTCCGGCGGCATGCGTGCGTCCTTCGCTTGGTTGATGATTCCGAAAAGAGCGTTTTTTCGCTCATATGAGCGGATATTTTGGAACATTTTGCTCTTCACCTCTTGACAGGAGCACGGTTCTCTGGTATCGTCAGGAACCGGTTTCCACGCGCCATTCCGGCGACCCATTCCGGCCACAACCACGGAGAAGACGAATGCGTCATTGGATGATCCTCATTGCTCTCGGCCTCAACACCCTCGCCGGCTGCGCGGCCCTGAACCGCCGTCCGGTCACTGCGGTCGACGGGACCACCTCCGGGCGGCCGGCGTACCTCACCCTGGAGGCGGAAGGGACCGACCCGTGGGTGGTCTTCATCTGCCGGCCGGACGAGACGTGCGCGTTCTTTGGCCTGTTCCGTTCGGGACAGGCGGCCCGGGTCCGCTGGCGCGACGGCGACTTCATGGTCGTCGCCGACGGAACGGAGGCGGTGCGTACTCCCGATGCGGAGGGCTACATCACCGACGACCAGCGCTGCACACGACGGTTCGTGGGCGAGGCCCAGGTCACAACCAACGCGCAGAACGGCTCCCTGCTGGTGACGCGGCACCTCCGGCACGTCGCAACGCCCCGGAACGAGTGCCTGAAGCGCTACACTCTGGCCGAGGAAGGCCGAAACGTGACTCCATTCTTCTGAGACGCGCAGGACCTGGCAGAACGCCTGGTCCTGGAGCGTGTTTTTTTGTTTAAGGGGGATGGTCACGAGAGCGGTCGGTTACAGGAACGCCTTGCCCACCTTGACAAAACTCGGCTTTGACGCTAGGATTGCGTGTTATTCCGTTGCCGGTGCGGCGGAGACAAAGCAGGGTCCATCAAGGTGAACAGGAGACGTTCGGCGAAGAGTCGGACGGGAGAGAACGATGTTGGAAGGTTTTTGCAGGAAGCTCGGGGACCGACGGCTGCTCATGATCGGCACGGTCGGACGGCTACTCAAGATCGAGCCGATCCATGGGGAGCAGAACCGCGATGGCTTCCCCGCTGTACACGTCACCTGTGTAGGAGTGATGTACCCGGACGAGGTGGAACGATTCTTCGACGACCGGCCACTGCGTCCGATGACAGAAGTCTGGCACAAGAACGGGGAACTACGGCCGTACATCGAGAGCCACGTCCCCGATTATCTGCTGTTCCGTCCGGTGCCGGAAGGGATGGTCCTGATGGAAGCCACCTTCGCCGATGGTCCGGAGTTCGGCGTGCAGGTGATCAAGCGACAGGAGTGGCGCGAGCTGCCGGCAGGGACGCGGATCGCGCACTGCGTCTGGAAGGAGATGGAGGAAGCCCGAGGGGCGGAAACGCCGGCGATGCGGGTCCTGCTCGAAGAGGGTGGGTCCGTCGAGGCGCAGCACGTGATCCTCGCGCGGGCGCCGGACCAGAACAACAAGATCCGCCGGATCCGCTGCACCAACCGGGGCGGGGTGATCGTGCGCGAGGTGGTCGGAGAGGCCCCGTAGATGCTCTTTCCCTGCCCAGTGACATCCTGAGAGATGGCGCTGGGCTCTTTACCTGAATAACGCATCCATCATATCCACCGAGAGAGATGCGCGGTTCAGGTGAGGAGCTACTCCTCATGGCCACAACCAAGACAAAAGGAGACGTTCGGCGAAGAGTCGGACGGGACGAGACATGATCCATTATCTGGCCGCTCGCGCACCGCATACGGTCCTGCTCAGTCCGGGGAGGGCCTTCAACGAGCTCATCCGGCGCCACCTGATGTGGGGCGAGCACACCTTCGATCGGTCACCCGGCTCGTTCAGCCTCAACACCGAATTCGCTCAACATAAGTTCGGGAGCTCCTTCCACGGATCCGTCGAACAGATGGCACCGCTCTTTCGCACGACCGAGGCCGACCTCGTCCTGAGAACCGGGAACGTTAACGGAATCGTGCATGCGGCCTACGCAACCAGCTGGCAGCCCGACCTGCGGGAACTGCAGGAACGCGTGCCGCTGATCCTGGAAGGATATGGCGGACTGCGAGGCCAGGACTGGGTCTATCCGGCGACCCAAGCCCTCCTCTACGGGCTCGAATTCTACCCCGTGGACGTGACCGAAGCCCGAATGTTCTCGCAACTCACGACGGACGCGCTGGCGCTCCTGGGCTGGTTCCGCATCGAGACGAGGCGGTCCGTCGGGCAGCTGCTGCATGCCTTCACCCATGATCAGGAGACCGTCCAGAACCTGCTGAACCTGCACCTCCCCGCTTCCGAGATCGATGCGCTCGTGACGGATGCGGGGCGCGATCAGTGCCCGATCAAGCTCGCGCGAGAGCGGAAGATCGGGATGAAGCGGTAGGCGAAACGGACACGTACACCTCTCGTCGTCTTTCCCAAATGGAACGCGACGAGTCTTCCCTTGAAGAGGGCATTCAACCGGTACAATCGGATGCTCGATTCAAGGGAGGAATCCTCCTCACACGCCAAGACACGGGACGATGGCCAAAGAAGCTCCCAACGGAGGGAAACATGAACGATCCGCAAAGACACAAAGAGATCAGCGGCCTTCTCGATCGATACGAGAAGGCGATCAAGGCCCTCGGAGAGATGGTTGGTCGCCTCTACGCGGCCGAGCGCCTTCTCAAGACCAGCGGATTTCGGATCACCTGCAAAGCGGCTCATGACGGTCCCGAGACGGAGGACCTGCGCTCGCAGTATTGCTTCCTCATCCGATTCAGTCCGGAGTGGCGGGAGCTGGTCGACGCCATCACGGCAGCGGTGCGCTACGGGCGGCGCATCCGCCTGCGTCACCTCGGTCATGCAGAAGGGTACCTGCGCCTGAATACGGCGTGGCGAACGCACTATTGCCTGTCCCTCCTCTTCAAGGAAGCGACCCTGCGTTATCGGGACCCCGCGATGCAGGCGGAGATCGAGCGCGTGGTCACGATCGGCTACGACATGATGCGTCGCGCCCGCTTCAAGGAATGGGCGGAACGCGTTCCTGCGGCCACGCACCACGCCGCCGAGCTCAAGCGACTGCAGCGGCAACGGCAACACAGGAGTGAGCTGATCGCGGCGGGCTAATCGCTTCCGTGTGCACCAAAACAACAAACAGCCACAAGCCTTCCAAAGGAGACTGCCATGCCCGCACGCGTCTACTCGTTCTGCACCTGGCTTCTCGACACTGAGACCGAGGCGCTCAAGCGCTTCTTCACCGAAAAAGGTCTCACGCCCGACGGATACCACGGAGTGATTGCGCGGCGGTGCAACCCCCACGTCATTGGTGGAACCTATTTCGCCTCAACCGCGTCGATCTGCGCCGAACTCCTCGAGGAGGGGGCGATGGAAGCGGTGGTCGTCATCAACCGGGCGCAGCCGGAGGACCTGATCCCCATCATCGCGGCGATCGGGCGGACGAAGCGCGCGGTCAAGGTGGTGAAGATCGAGGAGGGGCGCGTCACGGAATACGCCCTGGACCCGTCGAAAGGCTGAAGCCTCGACACCGGGGCGCCTGACTGGCTCCGTTTCCTACCTGAGAAAACGGAGTTTTTTGTTTGTTCTTAGCCGTTTTTCACGATCACCCGTCACGATTGACAAAAGCGTTGTTTTGTAGTATCTTTGGGTATCGTGCCCATTCCGAAAAATTTCCCTTTCTCCCCTTGTTTTAGCCAATCCTCGCCAGAAGACTTGTTCAGGGAACGAGCCTTGCGGCGAGGACTGGTCCTCGAACAGGCGGCAGCCGGTGAGGCTTGCCAAGGAGCGATCATGGGCGTTGTCCGTGAGACCCTCTTCGGCAAGATCGACCTGGATACGCTCACGGCCCTGTTCGTGCTCGGGATCGACCCGACACGACAGGCCGTGCGGCAGATCTCCGGGTCGGCCTCCGCCGAAGCGTTGCGGGATCCCCGCGCGATCTGCCTCGAAGTGGGAGGGACGGGACGAGAGAAAGAGAATAACTTCGATCATCATGGTCCGGCTTCGGGAAGCGGGACGAGTCTGTCGGCGTGCGCGCAAGCGTTGCGGCGACTGGCGCGACTCGTCGATTATGTGGATGAGCTGGACCGTGGCGTGCGGCGCGCCGAGGAGATCGTGGGTGGCGGGTTTCCGTCGCTCGCGCAACTCGTCTCGGGGATGCTGCTCGTCGAACGCGATCCGCAACGGCGGGTCGAATGTGGACTCGAGATCCTGCGCGCGGTCGTGCAGTCCGGACTTGATCCATACGCGAGCATAGAACCGTTGCTCGAACATCTGCCGGGCGCAACCCGGTGGGCGGAAGAGAAGCGGCGACATGATCGTGCCTTCGAACAGGTCTGTGCGGAGGCTCAATGGCGCACGACGGCCGGCGGGGCCAGCCTCGCGGTGGTCGAGACGAGTTGGGTTGGCGCTCCGGGCGCCTTGTATGGGCGCGGCGCGATCTTCGTGGTCGCACTGAACCCAGCGATGGAGGCGGCGGGCGGGAAGACCGTCCGTAAGTTCACGGTCGCCGGCCATCGGCAATCCGTGACCGCTCTCCTTGAACCGCTTTGCGCGCTCGAACCCGGATGGGGCGGGCCGCAGCATGGGACCATCATCGGCTCGCCGCGAGATGCGTCGAGCGGGCTCGGCCTCGAACAGGTCGTGGCCCTCGCCATCGAACGGCTCTAGCCGTCTGATGGTTACACGGACCCCTCCGGCACGTCTCCAGTAGCCATAAGCGCGAACGAGATGGGCACGCATTCCAGGCGAAAAGTCCACCTGGACCGTTCGGGAGCGGCATTTCGGCCGTAACCGGACGGGGCGCGATCAAGCGCATGCGACTCCCCTTCCTTCCGGGTGGACGAACCTGGAAGGGGCGTGGAGCCGTGTCCCGTGACCGTTCTCAAGTATCTTTCCTTCCGTGGGCCCGACGATCTCAAGGTGATCCCGGCCGACGCCCCCGTGCTCGGCATCGAGGTCCCGCCCACGACGGCCGCGGCGGCGCGTGAGCGCTGCACGCTCGGCATCGTCGACCCGCAGCACACCGAGGGCATGCGCATGAGCGCGGCCCTCGCGTGCCTGCACGATGACAGCCCCGCAGCCCTGGCCTTCTTCGAACGGGTGCAGGCCGGCTCCGACAAGGAGATTTGGCTCATCACGCCGCGCTTCGACCTCGATGCGGGCGTCGCGATGGCGCTCCTCACGATCCACGCCGACCACGTGATGAACAAAGCCATGCGTCAGGTGGACTGGGACCGACTCGCGGAGCGGATCGATCTCGTCGACCGGGCGGACAACTTCACGCCCGGCACCACGATCGACTGGCCGGGGCCGCAGGCGCTGCCCACGGTCGAGAGGCCCTGGCTGCCCATCGGCGGCGCGGGAGAGATCGAGGAGCTCGCGGGACCGAACTGGCTCACGGGCTGGACGGTGGGCACGGTCGGGCTGCCGCTCGAGGTTGTCGTGAGCGCCCTGCGGTACTGGCTCGAGCATGGGATGCCCGAGAACGGACCGTTCATCAACGATCCGGAGATGGTCGCGGGCGCGTCGGGCCTGAAGGGCAACTTCCCGACCCTGCTCTGGGCCGCGAAGGAGGCGGCGCAACGCTCGCGGGTGGCCATCGCCGAGGCGCTCGCCAAGGCGAACCTGGAACCCCAGGCCATCCACGACGGACGGGCGGTCTTCATGGACCTGACCAAGATCCGGCTGCCGAGCAACGCCACGGCAGGGATCGGGTACTGCTTCGCGCCCGTGTCGACGGTCTACCTGTCCGATGCGCGGGCCGGGCACAACCGGTACAGCGTGGCGTGTTTCAACCCCCGGTACCTCGACTTCAAGCGCTTCGTCGAGGAGATCAACGCGCTCGAGCAGGGCGGGGGAACGTGGGGCGGGAATCCGGCGACCGGCATGATCGGCTCGCCGCTCGACATGCCGACGACGGTCACGATCGAGGCATTCCTGGCGACCGTGGGGCGGTGCCTGCGGTAACGCGACACCGCCAAACGACAAGCGAAGAAGCCTGACAGAAACAACCGGCGGGGAGCACCGACTGGCGCTCCCCCTCTTTACTGGGTGCATTTCGTGCCCCCTGAGAGAGCCAACCGCAAGGAGATTCACACATGTACAAGGGCCTCAACATCCTCATCGCGAACGACGAAAAAACCTTCAACCAGATCCCGCACGGCGCACCCGTCCTTGGGATCAACGCCTCTGGCCGCGGATGGGACCTCGCCCGGCGTTGCCCGCTCGGCGTGATCTTGCCGATCGAAGAGCCGGACGGCTTCCATACGGTCGCCTGGACGGCGCTCACCGAGACTCCCGAGCAACTCGCCTTCGTGGCGGCGGTGCGGCGGGAACCGGGTAAGGTCTGGATCGTCGCCCAGGAGCTGTCGCTCGATGTGGCAGTGGCGATCATCACGCTCGTCGATCGGACCCAGGCAGAACCGCAGAGCAAACCGCTTCCGGAAACGCTGGAATGCTCAATCTTCGAACGCAGAGACCGCCAGCTGCTGTACCGACGCTGGCATGCGCTGGTCGAGCGGGTCGACCAGACGTATCGGTTCGTGCATGGCATGATCAGGACCTGGCCCGGCGAACAACCCATCTACCAACCGTTCGTGCCGCATGGGTTCGGGTTCCCGCACGAGGTTCGGCTGGTCGCGCCGTTGGAACAGATCGTACGCTGGACCAAGGATACGGATCAGAATGCGCTCGAACATGCGCTCGAAGGGATCGCGGAATGGCTGGGAACTTCCCGCGATTACGGAATGACCACGTTCGAAGACGCGCGTGTCGTCGGAACGCAGGCGCTTGCCGAGGGCAACGTCCGCACCCTGCTGCTCGCCGCACGACAACAGGCGTGTAGCGAGCGTCACGCGGCCTTCGCGGAGCTCCGTCAGCAGAAGATCTTCCCCCGACCCATCCTGGATGGGCGGATGGTCCGGCTGGACCTGCGCGGCAAGCCGGTTCGGCCGGAAACGACGGCGAACTTCTGCTTCCGCGTCGCGCCGGTGGCACTGATCCTGTTCACGACCGAGGCATCGAGCGAGAAGCGGACGGTGGACGGGTTCTTCCCCGTCTGGTTCCACGAACGGTATTTCGATCGAGATGGATTCCTGACGGACGTCCGCAAGATGGAGCAACGCGACGGCGAGTGGCGGGCGACCGGCTGGCTTCAGAAGAGCCACGGGAATGCCGTTTCGCCTCGGAACGGCAGCTCGTTCACGGAGGAAACGCTGCTCGCGCTCATGCAGAAGCACTTGCGTTAAAACGCTACACCTTGTAGAAAAATCCAGCGGGCGGCAGATGAGCTGCATCGACCTGCGCGGGACCCCCATCTCCATCTACGAGGGCTCACGCATCGGATTCGCCAACAGCTCAGCGAACCTCGTAATCTCCTACTCGGAAGACGGACGGACCATCCGCTACAGCGTCTGGCCCTTCAAGGCCGACTTCAATGGGAAATCCTTCCTGGACCTCGTCCGCAAGGCGGAACCGGGCGAGACGGGCTGGAACTGGATCGAGGATCCCGACGCGGGCTTCAGCGACGTGCTGTCGTCACGCGCCAACCCGAGCGCGCTTACGCCTGAGGCGATCCTCGCACTGATGGAACGGTGCCGGACGTAGGTGCGCGGTGACGCCCCCTGACCTCGGATTTTCCCCAATCTGAGGTCTTTTTCTTTCCTCCGAATTTTGAGGACGTGCCGAAGCGGCATTACGTCACCACCGCGCCTCGCTGACGTCTTCTTGCCACGAAAATCCAAGGACCGTTCGAGGGTTTCATCTCGGTCTTTTTTATGGATCGGGGATTGACAAAATGCTCCGACATGGTACCGTCGCCTGCAGGAGAAGATCGATGGAAACAGACCCCTGGAGCCAGTTGAACCAGCAGAACCAGGCGTACACCGACGCCCTAAAGAAACTGCGCGACGCGCAATGCGCCGCCAACCAGCTCCTCGTCGAGAAGCTGTTCACCGGCGTCGCCAAGCGCGGGATGGTCGAGGTCTCGCGGCTCACGACCAACGGCCGCAACGTCATCAAGGAAGAGGATATCGGCCGGATGGCTCCGGACCTGGCCTGGTTGATGCTGAAGCAGGAGTTCGAGCGGGCCACCCGCCTCCCGTTCATGAGGTATTGGGAGCTGGTGCTGGCCTCCCTCCCCGACACGGTCCCGGCAAGCTCCACGCTGGACGAAGGCGTGCCGCTCCCGACGGTTACACCTGAGGCGCGTGCCGAGATCCTGAAAGCCTGTAACGCGAAGGACGGCCAGCACACGGTCCATCCCGAGATCCTCGATCTCGTCATCGCCTGCGTCGAGCAGGACCCGCACTTCCTGCTTCCGGGACTGGGGGCAGCCTGCTTCGGGAAGCTCCACGTGAACCTCGTCACGGCCAACGTCTGGCGCGCCCTCCGGGCGGCAGCGACCGGCTGAACCCTGCAACGCGGGGTGTTTTTTTGTGTAAATATTCTCATGCGTTCAGAAACGATTCCTTCCTCTCATGCCGATGATCATTGAAAAAGTGTGAACCTGTCCGCTTCCGTGTTCATGCGAAGAGGATTGACAAAATCCCCCATTCCGCTATCGTCCACCCTCAGGAGGAACGGAACATGCCAAGAACCCCTTGGTCAGAGGTCGAAGCCCTGGACAGCAAGGCGCGCGCCGATCGAGAACAACTCGACACGGTTCGCGAGAAACAGGGCGAGCTCAGCCAGACCCTCGCGGAGAAAGCCTACGATGAGCTCGCCAAGCGCGGAGTGACGGAGGTCGCGCAGCTGATGAGCGACGGGCGGGACGTCCCGACCAAAGATGAACTCGAAGCGATGGACAAGGTCAACCTGGAAGCCTACGAAGCGGCCCTGAAGCACGAGCTCGAGCGGCCGACCTTCGTCCTGCTCGTCCTCTACAGCGCCTGGCTCGCGGAGACCCTGCCGGAGGACCTCTCGACCCTCGGAACGGACACGGCGCGGCCGCTCCCGGCCTGCCCGCCGGAGGTGCGCGTGCGGATCCTCCTGGAGAGCGGCGGGAGCGATTCGAAGACGCCCCCGGAGATCCTCGATCTCCTCATCCGCGGCCTCGAGGAGGCTGATGGCATCGACCTGCCCGGCCTGGGACGACTGGCCCACGGCCAGCTCACAATCGACGTCCCGACCCTGACGAGCTTTCGTCGGATCAACCAGAGACGGCGGGACGCGGCGGCGGGCTGACAGCTACCCCTATGGGGTTTTTTTATACCTAGTCTGCGCTTCTTTATTTGTAAATACTAGATTGACAAAACAGCATTTTTCTGGTATGATGGAAGTCACTATCTCGCCAGGATAAAACGGGTTCACTTAGGGAAAAACACGGAAAATACCTGATCTTAGCCAAAATAAAGGCCATTCTTGTCAAGGGTTCGACCCCCGATAAAACACATCATTTCAGTTATTTCGCTCAAATAAGGGATTTTTGCTCGCCCTAGCGCTGCAGGAACGTGAAGCGTTGTGGCGAGGAATGATTCCTCAACGTCCTTTCCCCCTCAAACAAGAACGGGCCTCCCTGCCCATGGCCAGGCGGCCAGAACCGCCTGGAAGTCCGCGTGAAAAACGGGCCGAGCAGGGTGGGTTTCGCCGCAAGGCACCCCTGGCTCGTGGAGAATTAAGATGATGGACCAGAACAGTGGCATTGGTAGCACGGCGGACCTCCCCATCGCCTCGTTCAGGCAGGAGATCGTCCACACGGTGGCCAACCACCGCGTGACGATTCTGACCGCGGAGACGGGCGCAGGGAAGTCGACCCAGGCGCCCCAGTACTTGCTCGAGGCCGGGTACACCCAGGTCGTGACACAGCCGCGCATTCTCGCCGCCTATACGGTGGCCGAGCGCGTGGCGACGGAGCGTGGCGAGACCCTGGGCGAGACAATCGGGGTGAACAGCAGCCGAGACAAGATCTTCGGCGAGCGCACCCGCTGCGTCTTCGCAACGGACGGGCTCGCCATGATTCGCGAGCTGATGGGCGTCCGCAAGAACAACTTGCTGGCGCTCGACGAGGTGCACGAGTGGAACATCCACATGGAGGTCCTCGTCGCATGGGTCAAGCTTCAGATGAAGCGCAACCCACATTTCCGGGTCATCCTCATGAGCGCGACGCTCGAAGCCGAGGCTCTCGCGGCCTACTTCGGCGGCGCGCCCGTCATCAGCGTCCCGGGGCGACTGTTCGACGTGACGGAGCAGGATCCCGGGGCCGACCTCGAGACCGACGTCGCCAACCTGGTCCGCAAGGGCCACAACGTACTGGTCTTCCAACCGGGCAAGCGCGAGATCGACGAGTGCATCCGCAAGCTCAACGAGCGGCGGGTGAGCGCAGAGATCCTGCCGCTCCATGGCGACATCACCAAGGAGGAGCAGGCCAAGTGCTTCAAGCATTACGGCCGCCCGAAGGTGATCGTGGCGACGAACATCGCCCAAACCAGCGTCACCATCGACGACATCGATGCGGTGGTGGACTCGGGGATGGAGCGGCGCGTCGAGCTCGTCGACGGCGTCGAGGGCTTGTACCTCAAGCCGATCTCGTTCGCCGACGCCAAGCAGCGCAAGGGCCGTGCCGGGCGCACCAAGCCTGGCATCTACATCGACCACTGCCCGGCGCGCGAGGAGGACCGGCTCGCCTTCCCCAAGGCGGAGATCCTGCGGACGCGCCTGGACCAGACGGTCCTCCGGCTCGCGATCGCCGGGTTCGACGCGGAGGAGCTGGAGTTCTTCCACCAGCCCAAGCGCGGGGACATCCTCGAAGCGAAGCGGGCGCTCAAGGCGCTCGGCCTCATGGACGCGAATGGCGTGGTGACCCCGAAGGGCCACACCGTGTCGAAGATGCCGATCTCAGTCGAGCTCGGCTGTATGGTCCTGGAGGCGGACCGCCTCGGCGTCGTGGACGACGTGCTGAGCATCGCCGCGATCCTCGAGGTGAACGGCATCACGGTCACGCGGAAGGACCCGGACACGCGTGAGGTCATCCGCAAGTGGATCAAGTTCTGCCCCAGCGAGACCGAGTCGGACGTCATGGCCCAGCTCGCCGTGTTCAAGGCGGCACGCGATCTGGCGAAGAACGTGCAGTATTCCGACGTCGGCATCCACGGCAAGAACTACGGCCGTGCCCTCGAGGTGCGCCGTCACCTGGCCGAGGCGATCAAGAGCCACACCCGCATCCGCTTCGGCACGACCGGGCGGCGTGAGGACATCCTCCGCGCGGTCTGCGCGGGGATGGTCGACCACCTCTATCGCCGCGAGTGGGGGGCGTTCGTCAACGGCGACCGGGTCGAGCGCGAGCTTGGCCACGAGTCCGTCCTCACGGGCTCGCCGGATTGGATCGTCGGCCGGCCGGTCGACATCCAAGTGAAGGGAAAGTACGGACCGCACACCCTGAATCTCGTCGGCATGGCGACGGCCATCAAGCCGGAGCAGCTGGCCGAGATCGCGCCGCAGCTCGTGCGGCGCGAGACGGGACTCTTCCCCCGCTACTGCCCCGAGCAGGACAGCGTCGTCTCCACGACGCGCCTGTTCTTCCGAGAGAAGCTCGTGAGCGAGACCGAGGTCGCCGATCCGCATCATCCGGACGCGGCGGACCTCTTCGTCGCCTGGATGGCGAACGAGATGCTGCCGGGCTGAACCGGCCGAGACTGGGCGACCTCGACAACGTCGCCCCCTGCCCTCGTCGGACCACACGGTCCGACGAGGCATCAACTGGAGGCCTCGCGCTGGTGCGCGGGACCGCCTGAGATGAGAACAGGAAGAAGGAGATCAGAAAACATGCAGTTCTATGGCTGGATCTTGGCGGTCGTCATCGGCGCCCCCATCGGCTTGGCCCACTACCGGCTTCGCCGTTGGTCGGCCAAGCTGGTTCCGCAGGATGCTCAGACATCCACGGAAGACACCTTCGAAGCGATGGCGATCAGCGTGGCCCTCATCGGGATCATTGGCGCCCGCCTGGGTGACGGCGACGTCCTCATGCGGGGCCCTGCCACACGCGTAACCATCGCGATGGTGGTAGCCTGCTCCCTGCTCAGCGAAGTGGCGGGGAGCAGCTGGCTCAAGCGAACGCTCGCCCATGAGCGCGGCATGCGGAGCCGCACCATGAACAACCTGGGGCGCCCGTGATCACCGAACTCGACCCCGTCTGCGGGCTCTTCCTCGCCGTCATCCTCGCGATGATCGTCGGCGATCTCGCGGATACGCTCTTCCGTCAACACACGATCGGCGCAGATGGGCCTGCGCGACATCCGCGGCGGGTCCTCGCCCACCCTTCCCGCCGCTGAGCATGTGCTCGGTGGCGGGGTCTTTAACCGGAAGGCCAAGGCCACGTGCTTTGGCCTCCTGAGAAGAAAATCAACTCGCAACACGTTCAAGAAAATCGGGAGAAAAGATCATGGAACTCGTTCGTTCAATCGTGGTCCACAACCGTGGCGTCTTCGAGGAGATGCGTGACCTCAACACGCGTGCCGGGAAAACCGTCGTCACGGTCCCCACGCAGGATCAGCTTGAGCAGATGCTCAAGGAGGTATTCGCTGGCGCGCGTCGGATGGCCGACCTCGATAGCGAAACGCTCGAGATGCTCCGGCTCCCGCCGGTCGACGCGGCTCTCAGCGCGCGCGTGAAGCGGGACAACCCCGACACGATCACGCTATTTGGGCGGGCCTTCGACGTGATCTACGACGAGGGCTGCGCGCCGCGCATCGTGCTCGACGAGGCCACGACGCGGTCCCGCTGGCGCAGCCTGCCCGATGCGGGCGTGACCCTGCCCGGCGGGCGACGCGCGGAGGTCGTCCTCCGCCTCTCGACCTGGAACACGGACGAGGACACCGACCTCGTCGCGCTCAAGCAGCGCTACGAGGAACGAATCATCGGCCCCGCCTGGGACGCCTGGCGTCACGGGGCGCCGGTCTTCGACATCCCGAACGTGGCCGACCTCGCCACGGCGACGGTCGCACCGTTGCTTGAGACCGTCTGGCAGACGCCGGACGGCCAGCGCCAGCCCGCGTACGGGACGACGGCCGTCAACTCCTTCCAGTACTACGGCCAACCGAGCCCGTTCCTGCGCCAGTGGTTCCGCAACCGCGCGGAGGCCGAGACCGCCCACGCGACCGCGGTCGCCAAGCTGCAGGCGATGAAGGGCCACGCCGCGACGCTGCGCGAGATCGAGCGCCTGCGCGCCGAAGCGCGGACGCAGCAGGGACAGATCCGTAGCCTGCGACAGGGCGCGGGGAGCAACTGGTACATCCTCGCGAACGTGGTCCGCACCGGCGCGGATACGCTCATCGACACGTGGCTGGACAGCCTCACGACCGTCGAGGCGATCAACGCCTGGAAGACGAACGCCGCCGCGATGATCGTCACGCTCAACGCGGCATTCGCCCCGAAGCCGCCGTCGGTCGCGTCACTCGCGGCCCTGAACAACCGCTTCGGGAGCAAGTACAGCAAGGCCAACGGCCCGCGCCGCTGAAGCGAAGAAGGTGAGCCCAACGGAGACAGTCCTAAGGGTTCAAACCTCCTAACCGAATTGCCGAACCCGAACCCAAGGCCTACGCCTTCCTCGCCCGCTTTGCCTCACGGCAGAGCGGGTGTTTTCTTTCAAATAACGAGTTTATTTCTTGAAAAAGCTCACCTTCCCCTTGACAGGACCAGCCCTTTCTGATATAAAGCTCCGTGGCTTAAGCGGCCGTCCCGGTGGACGAGTGCTTCCCAAACCGACTCGGTGGGAACCGAGAGACGACGAATGGAGAGAGAAGACATGTTCTATCTGTACTACGACCTCAGCGGCAAGGCGTGTAACGCCCTCACCCTCGATCCGGCGAAGACCTGCACCGCCATCCCCATCGGGGTGAGCGCCGAGCGCGTCAAGCGAGCGCGCGAGACGATCGGCCCCATGAACGTGGTTGCCTCGCCCATCACCCCCCTGGAGGGGGTGGGCGCGGGAACGACGATTCTCGGGCAGCTGCTCGCCAATCGGACGTACTTCGACCGGGTGTGGGGCGAGCGCTATCCTGGCAGCGATTGCCTCCTCGTCGCCGACCGGCCGGACCTCGGGACCGTGGTCGCCATGGACCTGTTGACGGGCTGTCTCTCGCACGGCAACTGGTACCCGGAAGTGGTCGCCAAGCCCGATGCGCCCAAGATGCTCCAGCTCGACCGCGCTCGGATCGACAACTACCACAAGATCCTGCACGGTGATCCGCAGACCTGTGCCGTACCCGAGCAGATCCTGCGCTGGTACGAGCGTGACGTCGGAATCAGCTTCGCAGCCGTCGTCGGGGCCGTCGGGCACCACCTCGGCTGCTGGAAGACGCACACGGAAACCTGCGACCTCTCGTTCGAGGCGGCGGTCCGCGAGGCCGTGATCAACGAGACGTACAACCCCCTCCTCTTCCACGCCGCGCAGCAGGTGGAGCGCGACGCGAAGCCCACGCGGCGCTGAAGATCCTCGGCAAGCCCGGATCCATCCGGAGCTTGCCCTCTTTCCGGAACGTACAACATCTTGCACGCTCCCTGAGAGCAGAAAAACCGAAAAACAGAGGAGGTTCTTTCCATGGATCAAGCAGATCCGCTTTCACCCCCAGACGCCCTCTTCTTCGATCTCTCAAGGCCTGAGGCAGGCATCGAACGCGCTCGAGACCATTTCTTCGCCCACCGCGACCCAGCCACGGGGCGAGCAGGCAGCCTGACAGAGAAGTTCGCCCCGATCGGCGTGGACATCGGGCTCGATACGCTCCACAACCTCTGCGGAAGGACCGTCGTCGGTGCACGCGTCCTGCATAATGGACTGTTTCCCCGACGAGGGACCGGCGCCTCCTCCGCACACGTACCGCTCCTACGCTGCCTCCTGCGGGACCACTGTCAGGCAAGAGAAGCTGTCGAGGCCGCGTTCACGGAGGGCTTGCGACCGGCCTTCCTGGCAAGCCTCCCCACCCTGCGGACGATCGCAGTCATGACTTTCCTCCGACGTTGCTGGGCGGAACAGCGCTGGGTCGGAAAGGCACCGGAAGGAGCCGACCGAGCAACCATCAGGCGGCACGCGCGTTGGCTCTGCGGGCTCCGACGGATAGACGCCGACTCGGAGGACGAGATCGGCGTTCCGATCCAAATCACGCGCCTCTACCTGCTCAGCGATGGCCTGCCCCTGGCACACGTCGTCTCGGCGATCGACCTATGGCTGAACGAGACGCCAACGCCCGGGCTCGCGACAAGCTCGGAGCCCTCCTTCCAAGCCATCAGGAGCAATCCGGTCGAGCTGTATCGAACCGCTTGCAAGCTGGCCAGGAGATCCTAACCGCTCGCCCTTCCCCGTTCCGCCAGGCATTGGCGTGAGCGGATGTTTTTTTGTTCGGGATATCCCATTTTTCTGGCACGGAATCCTTCCCGTCTATTCCGATCTTGACAAAATGACCGTCCTCGGATACGTTGGGCCGTCAGCCAGCCCAGAAGGAGGACGATCACCGTCCTCCACGCGCAGGCCCGACAGGGAGATAGCCATGACCGCACCCGCTTCGCACGTACGGCACATCGACCTCAGCAAGAACCCTGGCGACGTCGAGCGCCTCCCCGAGGGCGCCATCTGCATCGGGATCGAGCTGCCGTTCGCGGCCTACGCCAAGGCCCTGGGCTCTCGCAGCAAGGACGGGGAGGTCCTGGACAACACGGTCCTGGGCGGCGACTCGGCCCTGCGTCGGCTCCTCGCCAATGACACGCTCTTCCACGCACGTTGCGACATGCTGGTGACCCGCGGCAACCCGATCGCCTACATCACGGACAAGCCCGACCTCAAGACGGTCGCGGCCGTGGCGTTCCTGTGCGAATGCCGGTCCCAGGGCCGCTGGGCTGGCACGCCCGATCCGCAGGCGAGCGAGCCCATGGCCCGGCTCCAGAAGCGTTGGCTCAAGAACCTGTGGAAGATCGCAAACAACGAGAGCGGCCTCGGCCTGCCGGACGAGATCCTGGAGGCCTACCGTGAGACGGAAATGAGCCTCGAGGCTTGTGTGAGCCTCCTGGACATGTGGTCGGGAAACGGCGCAGCCTCCTCCACACGGGCCGACTGGAACGCGCTCTACACGCAGCTCGAGCGGTCGCTCCAGGCGCGCTAGAGCATCCAACGCAGATGTAAGAGACTGGTCCCATTCCATCGTCCGCGCGCTCATCCCTGCCCGCCCTGCCTTCCGGCAGAGGCGGGCTCTTTTATTTCGTCATTCCACCGCGCTCCTCTCTCCCTGCTCATGGGGTGGGATTTTTTGCTTATTTTAGCGAAAGAGAGGCTAAAGAGAGGCTATTGGCGCGGGTAATTACTCTTTTTGTATAACTATATTTAACTCAAATTTCCTTTATTTTAGCCAAATATTCAAATAGTATCCTCCTATCCTTGACAATCCCAACGATTCCTGCTATACTATGTAAACAAACGCATCGCCAGACAGCCCCTTTCGACGGAACATTAACTAGGTCTTTCGCCAAAAATACCTTGAAATGCTCCGTCTTTCGTTGTCTTGATCACCCATTAGTGGTCCTCCCTTGCCCGTACGCCTGAAGAACGCGTCCGCCAAGGGAGCAGGACTCCCTCGGCGTGCCGTCCGCACGAGCCTCTCGTTGCGCAACGGCCGCGAACCGCGCCCAGGCGAAGCCTGTCGGCGCATCCAACCAAAACGAAGGAAGGAGGGAATCGAATGATGTAGGGAAAGCGCCTCTCGAGCGAGGGCGCGGTAAAATAGCATCGCTCACTCGCCTCCTCCCTTTGATGGGGGTGGGTTGGCATGATCGACGAGATGGTCAGGAGAGGCGCCCGTTCAAGGCGTTTCATCCGGGTGCGCGGCGCCCGCGACTTCGCTCGTTCGACCATGTCCGTCCAGGATGCGAGATCCGCCTCTCACGAGGCTAATGCCGCGGACCACGGCATGACTATGTCGGCAGGGCGACTCGAAACGAGTTGGTCCACCACCCACCGACGCATCGCCCGCGCCCCCTGCTACGACACCCGCGACGCAGGCAGGCACGATTGTCCGCCCGGTAACCCACGAAGGGCCCAGGCACCGCACAACCCTCTCTGTGGAAACGGAGAGACCCTCGGTGAGCATGAACGTTATCGAAGCGCCATGGTAGAGGGCGCGAACATAAATTCAAAACGCGTGCTCAAACACGCCCTCCCCCCGCTCAGGCCGGGTCTCCCCTGAGGAGAGAAAGCCTCTGGCCCTCCCCACGCGGGGAGCGCCCACCGCATCGGTCCGCCGGCACTTCGGCCGACGGACAGCTTGCTCGGAGAACGCGGCCCCGCACCGGGTCGCCGCAGACCTCACGGCAACAACCTCGCCTCGAGCGCCTGCGTCGGCCTCGAGCGAATCCAACGAGGAAAGCGATGAAGAAACTCGAAACGTAGGCCGGGACGACGGCCATGAGGACTGATCACGCACATCCATCGTCCAAAAAGCGGTCAAACTGTCGGGTGCGGCTCCTTGGGGAGCAATCAGCGACATGAGACCCACCCCACAAACGCCCCGGCTTCCGAAAGGATATGTCGGGGAAGACGCCTCCTCCTTCCCACCGCACGATGTACGCGACGCGCGCCCGAACAGCGAGTTCGAGAGCACGCCACGCGACTGGAAGCGGCCCACGGGCCATCCGAACCATCGCACGACGAGGAGACGCAACAACATGAACTCGGGGACGTTACGCCCCGACCCACTAGGTTCCGGCGATGCTTACGAGCGTTGCCGGGACCCCCACCTTCTGCGATCCACTCGCTTGGATCTCGGAAGGAGGGTCAGAGGAGTTAACAAAGAGGCAGTCATTCAAGGAAGACGGCCGGTGGGTAACCCCCGCGAACCGGTCCCAAAACTTTCCTTGCCCACGTTGGTCGGACGAAGGGGCCACCCGACCTCCTCCTCGTCTCTCACACCCCTCCATGTCCTCGCGCTGGAAACAGCGCAGGGAAGTCTTCGACCCAGAAAGCAGTTGTTCGTCGTCTGCACACCGTCACGGAGAGGCGCCCCGCCTCCCGTCGACCGCGCCCTCGCGACGCCGACCTGCTCGGTTCTGGAATCCTGAGACGCGGACAAGCCCGCGTCGCTCTCCACGGTTCGTGGACAGGTGTTTTCACCCGTCCATTGTGAACAGGTGCCGCCGCCGTTCTTAACGGCGACATGCTCCACCAAGGGAGTCCGAAGACGCCATCTGGGAGCTGCGCGGTGGACCGCGCGACGCAAGCGCGCCCCGCATGCCCCCTCTCTCGGCGAAACGTTCGTAGGTAACCTGCCACGAACGTCCTCGCCGACACCCCTCTTGCGCGATCCACTCGCTGGATCTCGAAAGAGAGGTGAACGCCGAGAACCTTCTCCTGCACACGCAGCGAGAGCGCCCTCGGCCCTTCCCCTGACCATGCGAGGCGTCGTGTGGTCGGGCCGAAGGATCCTCTAAGCCCCGCATTCGGCGGAGGCAATGAGAGTGAGAACGGTTCTGAACGCTAAACAATGAAGACGACCATCGGCCTCGCCACCCGCACTCCCGGCAGCCACCACAACAGCGGCGGCGAGAGCAGCCCGCAGCCCGCGCGGCCCCGCTCGACCTCGGCGGAGATCCGCGCGGTGTTCTACCAGGAGAGCCGCCGCGGGCGGCCCTCGTTCGGGGGGAGACGGGTCGGCGGGCTGTAGGCCTGCACCCAACCTGGCCCACGTGGCACGCACAACAAGTGCGCGCCACGTGGGCCCCAGACACGAGCGTTCGATCGCAAGATCGAGCCTTCGTAAATGGACACCGCCCGCTCGAATCCTGGAACGGTTTCCCGGATCTCGTGCGCGCAACACCTCTCAAAAATCCGAGCCTTGTCGGAGATCTCTGATCGGATGGACAGCGTCCATCAAAAGACATGGCACGGAAAGCGAGAGCCAAAGGAAAGGAGCCCGTCATGAAGCGGTTCAACACCTCCTACTGACCATACACGCGCCGCGGCGCCGTGGCGGAGGGAGGATCGGCTTCTGAACGCGCCGATCCCTGCCGCCATGGCAACGTCCGCGGAGACCGGTCTCTGCGGACGCTCAGCAGACCCGCTGGAACATTGGTCGCCCCTACGGGCATGCGCTTCTCCCCACGTCGAGGACGACGTGAATACTGGGAAGAAAGAGGCGCCGCTAATGGAACAGCTTCATCGGAAGGACGTGTCATCATGGTGACCTGAATACGCGTAAACGCTGCGCCGTCTCTCGCCTGCCCCACCGGCAAGACCGCCCCACGCCCTAAGGGTTGGGACGGAAGACGGCACTTCCCCCGGCGGACCAGCAACCGCCACGCCCCCCAGCTCCTCGGAGCCCCCTCCCCTCGGCCATGCGCGTTTTCGCTGGCCTCCTCGCGGCACCCTCACCCGGTCCGCATCCCCCCTGTCTCCATCAATCGCTTGGTGGATACGGTCTGGGATTAGGTCCTTCACAACGAAGAAGAGAACATTGCCAAGCGGCAGGATTTCGATCCTGCCTCTCGGCAAGGTGTCAGTGTTCGGAAGCCATTCGCATCGGCCCCGGATACGACGCCCTGTTCTCACCACGGGCGAAAGCCCACCATTCCACGGAGAAGACACCATGAACAAGCCCCAGACGACCGGCCGCCCCTCGTTCACCCTCACCGTCCGCGGCGTCGGCGGCGCCATCGTCGTGCTCGAGGCGGCCCTCAAGGTCGCCCAGACGGCGACCGAGACGGTCACCGCGAACCCCAACGCGGCGCCCGAGCGCAGCATCGCCCTGCCGAACAAGCCCGCGATGCTCGAGCTCCGCGCGGTCGCGGAGGAGATGGCCACGGACGGCGAGCAGACCACGGCCATCGACGACCTCATCGTCTGGTCGGAGAGTGGCAGCTTCGTGGCTGGGGCGACCATCGTCCCCGGCATCGAGGCGGCCATCGCGGCGGCGCAGGCCCTCGCGGCCCGCCTCGCCGAGAAGGCGGCGGCCGCGGAGGCCGAGGCGAAGCTCTACGACAGCCTGCTCAAGCGGCAGATCGACGGCGTCGCGAGCCAGAAGGCGCTGCGCGAGCGCGCGCGGACGGAGAAGGTCGAGGGCTACCTGCCCTCCGACTGGATCCGGTTCCCCACGCCCCAGCGCAACGCGCTGAAGGGATCCGCGAAGGAGATGGAGGCGGCCGAGGCGACCCTCGCCAAGGACGTCGCCGTCGTCGACGTGCTCGTCCTCATGCGGGCGGCCACGCTCCGCCTCAACGAGACCGCGCGGAAGGGCCACGCGCACAACGTGCCCTTCGGCTCCGTCATCGCGGAGCCCGACGGCCGCAAGGTCGCGCGCGACACCAGCGTCGGCAAGGCGTACATCGCCGAGGTCGACGCGCGGATCGCCCGCCTCCTCGCCGAGATCGTCGTGGCCGAGGAGAAGATCGCGGCGACCAAGGCAGCCTTCCAGGCCCAGATCGACGCGGTCTTCGCCCGCATCCAGGTCGTCGCGGGCAGGGGCTTCCGCGGCGACATCGTCCGCACGAAGCGTGAGGACATCACCCGCGGGAACATGGCGAAGCTCGTGGCGGAGCTGGCCATCCTCGAGAAGAACATGGGGATCGGCGCGAAGCCCGCCCCGGTGGCGGCCGCCAAGCCGGCGCCGGCGGCCCCCGCGGCCAAGACCACCCCGGTCGCGGCCAAGGAGCCCGAGGCCCCCAAGGCCGCGGAGCCCGTCGCGGACGCGGTCAGCGTCAAGCAGGTCGAGAGCGAGCTCAACCGGGTCAACGGCCTCATCGGCCGGTACAACTTGGTAGAGCGTAAGCGCGACCTCGAGACCATCATGGAGCGCGCTGGCGGCAACGCCACCAAGGCGCTCCGGGCGGTTCACGAGCTCGAGCTGTTCTACCTCGGACGTGTCTCGGGGCGGAACAAGCCGCTCGTCGAGGCACGCATCGCGGAGGTCAACACGCTCCTCGGCCGCGGCAAGCGCCCGTCCAGCCCCGCCCCCGCCACGACCACCCCGCCCCCGGCGGCCCCCGCCACCGTCGCGGCGACCCCGGCGG
>JACCDN010126147.1_pt1 | contig 29898 bp, 25 predicted proteins | sample 7441691 | NCBI WGS metagenome assembly JACCDN01 (sample SAMN15323439, study PRJNA562643) | freshwater metagenome | isolation source: river surface water | place: USA:Blue River Watershed | collected 2017-08-16 | reverse complement strand
TGGCGCAACGGCGCACGCATCCAACTCACCCCAGCCAGCCAAACCACCTTCAGCGACAGCGCACTGGCTCCCAATACCAGCTACAGCTACACGGTGCGCGCCCTGGATGCTGCGGGCAACACCTCCACCTTCAGCGTTGACCTTGTCGTGCGCACCCAGCCGGCCAGTACGCCCGGCACGGGCACAGGCACCCCGACCACCAGCACCCCGGCCGACACCACCGCACCGAGCACCCCCACAGGCCTATCCGGTAGCGCAGCCAGCGCCTCCACGCTGACCCTCTCTTGGGGTGCCAGTACCGACAATCAAGGCGTTGTTCGCTATGAGATTTACAGCGGCTCCACCCTGGTGGCCAGCACCGCCCAGACAAACTATGCGTTGACCGGGCTGACCGCCAGCACCGCATACTCTCTGACCATCAAGGCATTTGATGCAGCTGGCAACGCCTCTGGTACCAGCACCGCATTGGTGCTTACCACTGCGGCCGCCCCGGCCACACCCACGCCCGACACCACAGCCCCCACAGCCCCCACGGGCTTGGCGGTGACGCAAACCACTTCCAACTCCTTGAACCTGAACTGGGCGGCCAGCACGGACAACATCGGTGTGGTGCGCTATGACGTGTACAAGGGTGGCGTGCTGGCGGGTAACACCAGCACTCCGGGATTTTTGTTCACTGCTTTGGCGGCCTCCACTACCTATACCCTCACGGTCAAGGCGGTGGATGCGGCTGGCAACACCTCGGCTGCCAGTGCGGGCTTGAGCGCAAGCACAGCCAGCGCCACACCGCCTGCTGATACCACGGCCCCCACTGCACCGACTAACCTGGTAGCTAGCAATGCAACCAGCAGTAGTTTGACGCTGACCTGGACGGCCAGTACCGACAATGTGGGGGTGGTGCGCTATGACGTGTACAAGGGTGGTGCATTGGCTGGTTCTGTTACGGCTACGAGCTCTACGCTGAGCGGTTTGAATGCTTCGAGCAACTATGCGCTGACGGTCAAGGCGGTGGATGCGGCGGGGAATGTGTCCGCTGCAAGTGCTACGCTGAACGCCAGTACGACAGCGGCTGCTGACACCACGGCACCCACGGCACCAACCAACCTGGTAGCGAGCAATGCAACCAGCAGTAGTTTGACGCTGAGTTGGACGGCCAGTACCGACAATGTGGGGGTGGTGCGCTATGACGTATACAAGGGTGGTGCATTGGCTGGTTCTGTTACGGCTACGAGCTCTACGCTGAGCGGTTTGAATGCTTCGAGCAGCTATGCGCTGACGGTCAAGGCGGTGGATGCGGCGGGGAATGTGTCCGCTGCAAGTGCTACGCTAAACGCCAGTACGACAGCGGCTGCTGACACCACGGCCCCCTCTGCACCGACCAACCTGGTAGCTAGCAATGCAACCAGCAGTAGTTTGACGCTGAGCTGGACGGCCAGTATGGACAATGTGGGGGTAGTGCGCTATGACGTGTACAGCGGCGGTGTGTTGGCAGGCAACACAACGGGCACCAGCATGGCAATCAGCGGCTTGAGTGCCTCGACGAGCTACACGCTGACGGTTAAGGCGGCGGATGCGGCGGGGAATGTGTCGGCGGCCAGTGCAGGGGTGACGGGGACTACGACTGCTTCCAGTCAACCGACCGTCTCTGCACAGCTCAATGTTCGTGTACAGGGCTTGGCCATGGGTGAGCAGGTCACGCTGGGTCACGGCAGCGCTTCGTTGACCGCCACCATGAATGATCCTTATAGCTTCCCCACGCAAAGCACGGCGGGATTGGACTTGCGCATCACCACCCAGCCGTTGAAGCAAACCTGCGCAGTGTCAGAAAGCGCGCCAGCAAGCGTACCCAACGACGGCAGCCCCGTGTTTGTGCGTTGTGTGCATAACGTGGTGTCAAGCATCACCATGCCAGACACACTGCCCAACGATCCCTTGGCCGTGAACATTGACATGCGAGATGTGGCCTATCCTGGCATTGCCTACGAAAGTCGCCCCGGCGTAGTGGGCGGCATCTTTCCGTATGAATACCGCCTCAAGTCATTTACCCTGAACAACGTCGCGCAGAGCACCAGCGGTGTTTCGCTGGACTTCAGGCGTGGCACTGTGCGCTTTACGCCGGCCAGCGAAGGCACCTATGTGGTGACGCTGGAGATCAAAGACAGCGGAAGCACGCAAAAGTCCTTGCAAAAGAGTTTCACAATTGTGTCGTCAGCATCGAGGTTTGTATTTGTCTCCCCAAGTGGGGTCGATAGCACAGGGCGTGGAGCGATTGCTACGCCGTATCGCAGCTTGAATTTTGCAATGGGGCAATCTGCACGGAATCAGGTCATCATGATGCGCAAAGGTACCTATGACACCAGCACGGTAACCGATTTGTTTGATTCCAAATCAAAGCAGATATTAGGGTATCCCGACGAGGTAGCAGTGCTGGACTTCGCTGGTGTCAGGGCCTTCTGGATAAAAAGCGGCGATTCGAGTTCGCCAACGACCCGTATCGAAGGTGTGGATATGGCCAATATCAGCCAATACGCTATTGCCTGTGACCCGTGCGTGTCGGGCATAACGATTCGCAACGTTCGTTTTCTTACAGGGGTCTCGAATCAGACTTCAAACGATAACGCTGCTTTTATCTACACCATGGACTATGGACTTCGCATCCACAAGATGCTGATACAGGAAAACGATTTTGGCAAATACACCTTTACCGCGTCTACGTCATTCAACTATGCCGGTATGGTGTTGTTTAGTGCTGGGGACTCGATTATTGAGAACAACCAAGCCCGCCAAAATCAGACGAGTAGTATCGCCAAAGGCTTCGTGGACAAGGGATACCCCGATCACAATACATTCCGGGAAAACTATATTGAGCTTGCCGCCAGCCAGCCCGAGCACGATGGCATCTTTTTGATGGCGCAAGACGGTGCCCATCGTGATCACGTGCACCATAACTTGCTAGTGAATGCAGGCGTCGTACTGGGCGGGCAGTGTTTTCAGACAAATTGCGAGTTCATCGACAATTCCATACACCACAATACCCTGGCAGGCGGCGGCATCGTCTTCTCATGGGGTCCGTTCAACCCTGTTAGTTCCGGAACGAGGGTTTCTAACAACATTATCAGTTCGCGCACCTTTGCGCCGTACTATGGACTATCTTGCCAAGCGAGGCCTAGCACCAGTGTCATTACCAGCAAGATTAGCGTTGTCGCCAATATGGTCGAATCCAGCAACTCCCTTGCGCTTAAAGATAGCGAGTGCAGTGGCAACGACACGCCCTGGGCCGAGTGGCGTGGTACGTATGGTATGGATACCATTGCCTCTGGTTCAACCTTGAGCACGCCAAGTGTCTTGGTGGGCTCGGGAGTATCGACAGGATTGCCGGCGGGCGATGCACGACGCACGCAGCGCGGACACCAGTACTAGCCGAGTGCAAAGTGGCAAGTTAGACCGCCACTTCGCGTCGCAGCAGCGAAACGTAGCGCCTAGCGCGCGTGGTGCCAGGCGATGCCTTGCCAGAAGTGCTAGCGCATGAAATGCGGGCGAATCAAGTTTTCAAAACTAAACAACTCGTCCCATTTTTCTTGCGTGATGAGCTGGTGTTCTTGCACCACCATTTGGTGAATGGACTTGTTTTGCTGGAAGCCTTCGCGTGCTATTTCTGCGCACTTTTTGTAGCCAAGCACAGGGTTTAGCAAGGTCACAATGCCCAGGCTAGAGAGTACATTTTCCTTAGTTCTTTCCGGGTTGGCGGTAATGCCCACCACGCACTTTTCGCGCAGTGCAATCATTGCGTTTTCCATCGCTTTGATCGAGCTAAACAGCGCGAAACCCAGTACGGGCTCCATCACGTTCAACTGCAGCTGACCGGCTGATGCTGCCAGCGTGATGGTGACGTCATTGCCAATCACATAGAACGCAGCTTGGTTGACCACTTCTGGAATCACCGGGTTCACCTTGCCCGGCATGATGGACGAGCCCGGCTGGAGCTGCGGCAAGTTGATCTCATTGAAACCGCAGCGCGGTCCTGATGCCAACAGGCGCAAGTCGTTGCAAATTTTAGATAGCTTGACGGCCGTGCGCTTGATGGTGGCAGACAGTTGCACGTAGGCACCAGTATCCGAAGTTGCTTCGACCAAATCGGGCGCCAATGTGAGTGGCAGTCCGGTGAGCGCAGACAGGTGCTTCACCACCAACTCGGGATAACCTTTGGGCGCATTGACTGAGGTACCAATGGCCGTCGCCCCCATGTTTACCTCGGTCAGCAGTTTGGTGGCGGCATCAATGCGGTCAATTTCTTCACGCAGGTTGGTCGCAAAGCCGCGGAATTCGGCACCCATGCTCATGGGTACTGCATCCTGCAAATGGGTGCGGCCCATCTTCAGCACATGTTCGAATTCTTGGCCCTTGCTTTCGAATGCGTCGGCCAGTTTGATCAACGTGCTGCGGTAGCTCGTCATGCGGTTCATCAGCGCCACACGAAACGCGGTGGGGTATGCGTCGTTGGTGGACTGTGAGCAGTTGACGTGGTCGTTGGGGTTGATGATGTGGTACGCCCCTTTGGGGTGCCCCAGAATCTCCAGCGCCACATTCGCTATGACCTCGTTGGCGTTCATGTTGGTGGAAGTGCCTGCACCACCTTGGATCATGTCGGTTGGGAATTGGTCAAGGTATTGGCCTGCAATCAACCGGTCGCAGGCTTCGAGCAATGCACCTTGAATGCCCTCTGGCAATACGCCCAACGCATGGTTTGCCAACACGGCAGCCTTTTTGACATAGCCAAAAGCGGCAATCAAATAGGGTTCTTTGGAAATGGGAATCTCGGTAATGCGGAAGTTCTCTATGCCCCGCAGCGTCTGCACGCCGTAGTACTGCGCGTCGGTCAACTCGCGGGGGCCCAGGAAATCGGTTTCAGTACGGTTCATTGCAAGTACTCAATCAGCGTTGGTGGGTTGCACAATCACTTTTTCGGCCATCTGTGCCAGGACGATACGCGCCGTCGACAAGTTGGTGGCACAGGGCACGTCGTGCACATCGCACGCGCGTACCAGTGCGTTGATGTCGGGCTCATGGGGTTGTGCCGTCATTGGGTCACGTAAAAAAATCACTGCGTCGATCTCGCCTTGTGCCAGTCGCGCGCCGATTTGCAAGTCGCCGCCCCACGGGCCGCTCAACAAGCGCTCTATGGTTAGGCCGACCTCATCGGCAAGCCGTCCTCCGGTGGTGCCGGTCCCACACAGGGTGCAGTGGCGCAGCACGTGCGCGAACTCGCGACCGAGCGCCACCATGGTGTCTTTCTTACGATCATGGGCGATCAGCGCGATACGGGGACGTTTTGCAGCGGTCATATCAAAAGGCTCAGTGTGTCAATAGGTTCCGATGTAGTCTTTCTTGCCCACTTCAACCCCGTTGTGCCGCAAGATGGCATAGGCTGTAGTGGTGTGGAAGAAGAAGTGTGGCAGGCCGTAGTTGAATAGGTAGGACTGACCGGTAAAGCGCTTCTCCTTAGGTGTGCCAGCCTGGCTGATGATCTCCCGCTGCGCTGACTCCGCAAACTTTTCTGCATCAAGACCCGCTAGAAAACTCAGGACTGTGGCGATGCGGGCTTGCAGGTCGGCAAAGGATTGTTCGGTGTCTTCCATCTTGGGAACTTCCACTCCGGCCAAACGGGCCGCAACGCTTTTTGCAAAATCGCAAGCCACCTGTACTTGGCGCAGCAGTGGAAACATGTCAGGGAACAGACGGGCCTGCAGCAAGGCGTTGGGGTCTATCTTTTTCTCGGTAGCGTGCGCCTCGGCTTTGCGCACAACCGTCTGGAGCCCGGCCAGCATTTGAGTGAATACGGGGATGGACGCTGTGTAGATAGGTTGGGTCACTTGGAGCTTTCGTAAATGGAAGGGGCATTCTCGCCCAAAGCGGTTGCAGGATGTTGTTGCAAGGAAAAATGTGCTCTAGCCCTCGTGGAATATGCGTAAGAAGCTATCAATATAGGAGCGTCACGGAATTACCAACCCGCGCGCCACAGCCGGCCGTGCCAAAAACGCCGCCAGCACACGGGCCACGTGCGTAAAGTCGGCGTAGCCTACCAAGTCACCCGCGCCATAGCGCTCCACCAAGTTGCGCACCCAAGGCAAAATGGCAATGTCTGCAATGGTGTACTCATCCCCCATCACCCAACTTCGCGAGGCCAGGCGCTGGTTCAGCACGCCCAGCAGGCGTCGGCTCTCGGCCACATAGCGGTCACGCGGGCGCTTGTCGTCAAATTCCTTGCCAGCAAAGAAATGAAAGAACCCAACTTGCCCAAACATCGGTCCCACGCCGCCCATTTGCCACATCAGCCATTGAATGGTCTCGTAACGCAGTGCCGTATCTTGCGGGAGAAAGCGTCCGGTCTTCTCGGCCAGATAAATCAAGATCGCGCCTGATTCAAACAGGGCTAAAGGCTGCCCGTTGGGACCGCTCGGGTCGATGATGGCGGGTATCTTGTTGTTGGGGTTGAGCGCCAAGAATTCGGGCGACATTTGGTCGTCGGTGTCGAAGTTGACGCGGTGGGCTTCATAGGGCAAGCCCAGTTCTTCAAGCAGTATGGATACCTTCACCCCGTTGGGTGTGGGCAGTGAATACAGTTGGAGCCGGTCTGGGTGACTGGCGGGCCACTTGCGCATGATGGGGTGGCTCAGTGCATTGCGTTCCAGTTGCGTCATGTTCGTTGCAAAGTTGGCCGCTGAAAGCGGGGGATTTGGACAAAAGCCTTGCATTGTCGCAAGGCTTGGGTACCCATGGTGTAAAACTGGATGTACCAGAAGTGTGTCATCACAACCGCTTTGGGTTGCCCAATTGCGAAAGGCGGCCTATGCTTGCACTGTGTATGCCGTAATTTGGAAAGATTGAGGAGTTCATCATGTACAAACGCATCCTGTTGGCCTATGACGGTTCGCCAAGCGGACAAAAGGCGCTGCTCGACTGCCGGGAGTTGGCCCAGTGGTCGAAGGCAGAATTGGTGCTCGTGGCTGTATTGCCCATTGATGTGGGGCTGGTCTCCATTGAGGGTGGGGTTTATGACAACGCCATGATGGAACGCGAGAAGGCCGGCATGCAAGGTGTGCTGGACGATGGCTTGCGCCAGTTGCAAGCCTCTGGCTACCAGGCCACTGGCACCTTGTTGACCGGTGAAACGGTCGATGAAATTACGGCCCATGCCAAAGCAATCGATGCCGACCTGATTGTGGTGGGGCACAAACACCTCAACGGTTGGGCCGCACGCTGGTGGCGCACGTCGGTCTCCAAGTCACTGATTGGGCTTTCGCACTGCAGTGTGTTGGTAGTGGTCACCGCAGATTAGCGGCGATCGCTGCTGTGGTTGTTGCAAGTGGTCGTGCTTAGCGGTCGTTGAACCGCTCAAGTGCAAACAACGGCAATTGCGCCTGTCGGCTGAGCCACACACCACCACCGAGTTCCTGAAATCCGCCAGATAGCCCCGCTCGGTAGAGCGCAGCCCGGTGTCTGAACATCCTGGGGTCGGTAAGCCCTTCGTCCAGTATGTCTTGCTCCCAATCCTCCCGCGCCACGGCCTCAACATACAGCGCGCCATGGCTCAGATGCGCCAGGTTTTGCATGGCAAGTTTGGCATCCGCCGCGCTCAGATAGGGCAGCACGCCCTGGCAGATGACCAGGTCATAGGGTGCATTGGCACGGTAGTCCACAACCGAGCCGCGCTCCCAGCCAAAGCGATTGCACAAGTATTCGCTGTACTCCACACCGTGATATTGCGCATGGGGGTAGTGTTGCATGATGACATCGCGCCACAGCCCTATGCCACAGCCTACATCAAGCACACGCGCCACGGGTACACGTACAAATTTCAGGTAGCTACATACAAATGCGCCTAAGCGTTGCATGTGTTCAGGGTCCACCACGCTGGTCTTCTTGTTGAAGTAGTAGCGTTCGTAGTACGCGGCATCAAACCAATTCTTATCTGCAGATTCCACAAGCAAACTTTCTAACAGCGCATCCTGATATGCGGATGGTATGTGGCTAGTGTAGGGTGCAGGTTTGAAGTCCACCGCAAGCACGCTAACGATTTGTTGCAGACCTGTAACCAGATTCATGTGCTTTTGCCGCAAAATGCATTGAACTAATCAACCGTGGTTTATGCATACTTACGAACGCAGAGGCTTTGGCGAACAGTACCCCCGACGCGCAAGCGAACTGGGATGGGCGAGTTATCACGCGCAGGTCGAAAAAACGCTCGAACGCTTCCGTGGCTACTGCCGCCGACAGCATTTTGAATATGTGCATCCCGAGTACCTTCAGGTTAAAGTTCCGGATCGGTTTCGAAGAGCCTACAGCGTTAAAGTTAGCTATGTGGAATGGGGGCAAGCCGACAAGCCGATCGTTGTCTGTTGTGGCGGCATTGCCAATGTTGCGCAGCGTTTCAATTACATGGCGTTAGAGCTGATGCACAACTATCGTGTCGTATGCCTCGACTGGGTTGGCAGAGGCGAAAGTGGTTGGCTGGCAGACGAAAGTGACTATGGCCTGGCCACTTATGTCGAACAACTGCATCAATTCTTGGTCCATTTGGGCGGTGCGCCTGTTGCCTTGCTGGGGTCGTCGCTGGGTGCAAGTGCTTCCATTGAATTGGTCGCAGCATATCCATTGCTTGTGTCGAAATTGATATTGAATGACACGGGCCCCTACATTCCGCGTGCGCGAAGACGCACACGATCGCAAACATTGGCGCGTCACTATGTGTTTCGTACTCCTGAAGAAATGTTGCGCAAGACGGGTGCTTCGCAGAAACATGATGGACCCGTTAGCGATGAAGTCCGTTTGTTGACTGGTTTTGCTCAAACAAAATGGTCGGATGGCGAAGCAGGCCGAATCTGCCGTCACGATGTACGCGCTATGCAGGCCTACCGAACCAGTGCGACGCATTCTTTGCGCCAATGGCAACAATGGGAGTCAATCCGCTGCCCTGTATTGGTGATACGCGGTATGGAAACCGATACGCTGAGCGAGACCACTGTGCGGCGCATGATGAAGAACCCCCGTGCCACACTGTTGCATATTCCGCACACAGGGCACACACCAGCGCTGGCCGAGTCGAATCACATTTGGTGTATCAATCAGTGGCTTGCAGACAGCAATTCACTGGGGCGAGAGCTGTCGAGCCCCTATTCGATGCTGTCTGGCAAAGTGTTTTAGTTCGGGATTGCGTGAATGGCTATCGAGCGTTTGCATACGCAAGAATAGGTGCACTCTGCTATATTCATTTTGGTCGTCTATTCTGCTCTGGTATCGCATTGCCAGTGCCTCAATAACTCAATGCCCTTCGAATATTGCACAGCACCCAGCACCTGGCGTGAGACAGCAAGCAGATGAGCCTGCGTGCACGCATCCTGTTGTTGATTCTGGTTTCATCGCTCTTGCCGATGTTTGCCGTGCTTTGGGTGTTGTTGGAAGATCGCGACAAAACAATTGAACGAGCCCGCGAGCAATTGAGTTCTCGCACCCAGGCAATTTCTGGCGACTTGGACCACCGCATCAGTGGCACGGCGCAACTATTGTTTGGATTGAGCCGCGTACCAGTCGTTGGAACGAGCGACAAGGCTTCCTGCTCGAAGTTTCTTGCCGATGTATTGAAAGAGCATCCGCAATACACCGGCTTGCTGACCATCTTGCCAAATGGACAACTCTTTTGCGATTCATTGCAGACCGGGCGTGTGCTGAACCTGACCGATCGCGACTACTTTCGGCGAGCCATTATGTCCGACCATTATGTAGTAGAACCCGTGATCGGTCGTTTGTCTGGTAAAGGCGTTTTACAAATCGCGCATGCAGTGCGTGACACGGCCGGCATGTTGCAAAGTGTTTTGCTGGCGTCGCTTGACTTGGATGAATTTGGCGCATCCAAAACCGCGACCCTTCCTTATCAGAACATGAATTTCCAGATTTGGAATGATGACGGCAGCATCATCATGGACTACCCTGGAAATGGAGCCACGAAGCACACGGCCTCTGCAGCGGAAAAAGCCTTTGTACTTGCAAGCAATGGCGAGGCTTTGGCAACGATTGGTGAGGGTAGGCAGGCCCGCATCTGGACGACCACCGCGCTTGCCAGCACCCGTGAAACCGGGCTGCGCCTTGCAATGAGTGTGCCGTTGTCTGAACTTGTGGAACGGGAAGAACAGCACTTCACGCGGGTTTTAGCGGGCTTGCTTGGACTCTCGGTATTGATATTTCTGGTCGCTGTGTTGCTCGCGGAGTTTGGTTTGCGCCGTCAAGCCGCACGCCTTTTGGGCGCGATATCGCGCATGGATCAGGGAAATTACACAGAACTGATTGGCGCGCCTTACCCGACCGGTGAGCTTGGCGGAATGATGGAGGCCATGGACCGCATGGCCGGATCACTGCAGCAGCAGCGCAAAGAGATTCAACTCAACACCGAGGCCCTTGAGCGCCAAGCCAATACAGATGCATTGACTGGCTTGCCCAATCGCAACTTGTTGACTGACCGTTTGGAGCAGGCGCTGATATACGCCTACCGCTCCAACAGGGTTGTTGGTGTGCTACTTCTCGATTTGGATCGTTTCAAGACAGTCAATGACAGTATGGGCCATCGCCATGGTGATGTATTGCTGCAAACAGTGGCTGCGCGACTGCTGGCTTGCGTGCGCGATGGGGATACCGTTGCGAGATTAGGCGGCGATGAGTTTGTGGTGGTATTGTCCGATATGGCGCAAGTGGCAGACATCATGCCAATCGCACAAGATATTTTGGACTCGCTGTCACAAGCGGTGGAGTTGATGGGCCAGACCATTGCGATAGGTGCCAGCTTGGGCATCAGTGCCTTCCCACGAGATGGCGATACGGCAGACGAATTGATACGTCAGGCAGACACCGCGATGTACCGCGCCAAAGACCAGGGTGGAAGTGCCATGACATTCTTTCAGCCTGAAATGGATAGCGCCATGACCGAACGTCTCAGCATCGAGGCAGGTTTGCGCCACGCGCTAGAACACAATGAATTCATTTTGCATTACCAACCCATTGTGGATATGCAGACCGGGCGAATTGCTTCAGCAGAAGCATTGCTGCGCTGGCAAAGCCCAGAGCAGGGACTCAAGATGCCTGGGCATTTTGTTCACATAGCAGAAGAGACTGGCCTCATTATTCCTATTGGTAATTGGGTGCTGCAACAGGCTTGCATGCAAGCGGTGGCATGGCGTAGCATGGGCTTGGGGTCAATTCCGGTTGCCGTGAACCTTTCTGCGCGGCAATTTACCGCCTCTACGCTGGAGGCTGACGTGGCATTTGCGTTGTCCAATGCCCAGTGTCCACCAGAACTTCTGGAGCTTGAAATCACCGAGAGCATGGTGATTGCAGATGCTGAGCAAGCACTGGCAACCATGCACAGGCTGCGAAACATGGGCGTGCGTTTGTCCATCGACGACTTCGGTACGGGGTATTCGTCACTAAGCTATCTCAAGCGCTTTCCGGTCAGTACGCTCAAGGTCGATCGCAGTTTTGTCAATGACATTTTGGTCGATTCAAACGACAAGGCCATCGTCGACACGATTTTGAGATTGGCGCACACCATGGGCTTGCGCACGGTTGCCGAGGGTGTTGAGACGTTCGAGCAGCTGCAATATCTCAAACTGATGGGTTGCGATGCCTGCCAAGGCTACTTTTTGGCCCGGCCCTGCGCGGTAGATTCCTTTGCGAGTCGCTTGCTCCTGGGGTTTGAAGACGCCTTTCGCGCGCCCAACGCGATCTCCGCATAGGAAACAAAAATTGCGCGCGATCCCTCGTACCCGGTAGCGGTTTCTAGTACTTTCAATAGCGATGTTTATCGCGCTTTCACTTTGAAAGTCTCGCCAATAGCGAGCGTTGAAAACATGGAATGTTGCAGACCGGCCTCGTTGAGTGCCTTCGCGAGGTCTTTAGGTGCTTGGTCCAGCGGCTCGTCTGACAGAGGGAACGTTCCCCAGTGAATGCCAATGCTGTGCTTTGCACCCAGGTCGCGGTGCATCTGCAAGGCCTCAGTGGGGTTGACGTGTTGCTTCTGCATGAGCCAGCGCGGTTCATATGCGCCTATAGGGATCAGCGCTAGATCAAAGCCGCCGCCCAATGCATCGGTTTGCCGGTCATGAAAATGCATTTTGGTGTCTGCAAAGTCCTGGCTGTAGCCTGTGTCCCCTGCAAAATACCAATGCAATGAAGGGCTAAATACAGCCCACGCACCCCACAGTGTTTCGCTCTCGTCGCCCAGGCCCCGTGCAGACCAGTGCTGTGTGGGAGTCAGGAAGAAATCCGTCCCTCGCACTGACACACTGCTCCACCAGTCCAACTCATCCACGGTCTCTATACCCCAGCGCTGCAGCAGCGGCTTCAGCCCTAGTGGAACCAAAAACCGTGTCGTACCGCCACGCTGCAGTGCCATTGCGTGTAGTTGCACAACGCTGGCTTTGTCCAAATGGTCCAGATGGTTGTGCGATACCAGAACCACATCGATAGGCGGCAGGTCGGCCAGTGCAATGCCCGCCGGCTGCGCGCGACGCGGACCGGCAAATTGCACAGGGAATGCACGCTCGCTGAACATGGGATCAGTCAAGATGTTCAATCCCCCGGCCTGCACCAGGGTTGTAGCGTGGCCAATCCACGTTACGGTGGGGGCGTCTGGGTGTGTAAGGCTTGCAATCGCGTCACGCGCATAGCCGTTCAGCGCAGTGAGGTCTGCTGGGACAACGGGCGTGGGTACTTCGGGTGCCGGTGGCAGTCCTTTGCGCCAAGCATCCCATTGCCAGCCCACGATAGTTGGCAGGCTTTGCGTGATGCGGTCGGCGTAGTTGTTGCGAAACCCTGAAGGCGTATGGTGCTTCTTGTCAGGATTGAAATAGGGGTTGGTGGCCGCGCCAGCGCTGGCTATTCCCAGTAGTGCGGTGAAGTAGATAATTTCACGCACATGCTTTCTTATTTGGTTCACGAACCAGTTCCTTTTGTTGACGCATCCGAAGAGCATTTATTCCCATGCGGTGGATATACCTGTAGGGACCATACCAAACCACCCAGCAGCAGTCGTTGTTCCACGCGCGCGTTACCCAGGCCCGCGGCGCTCAGCCACCCGGAGAACTGGGCGGTGTCGACCTTCTTGGCCAATTGGTTCCACGCAAAATAGCCAGCAGCTTCTTTGCTGGTATAGCCTTGTGCGGTCACCCACTGCTGGGCTTGTGACTTGCTGAACCCGGCAGCTGGCACCAGTAGAGCGAGTGTGCCACCCGGGCGACACACCCGTGCCATTTCGCGCAACACGCGCGCCGGATCGCTCACCACGTTGAGCAATGACGCCGCAAACACGATGTCAAACTGCGCGGATTCAAAGGGCAGCGCAAGCGCGTCCGCTTGCTGAAACAGCACAGTGGAATGCGCCAGCGTTGCGCGCCGAACCATTTCTGTGGACCGGTCTATGCCGTGTACGTTCGCTCCCTGTGCGGCCATGTCCGCACAGAAGTCGCCACCAGCACAGCCGAGCTCCAGAATCGATTGGCCCGCCAATCTTGCATTCGCCGGGCTCTCCTCGCGGTGCGGTAACGTGTCCCACAAAGCCCAGCGGTACCACTTCAATCCATGCAAGTGATGGAACAGTGCCGGTGGATCGCGCATGCGCCAAATCAAAGCGCACCATGCGAGCGTATTGCTGAGCCAAGTCATATTCCGCGCGAAGTGGGGCGGCCATATCGCAGGTACCACACCGCGCAGGTGGCACCTATCCACACCGCGTTAAACATGGGAAATGCAGACAATTGCCAAGGCACCACACCCGTGGCGGTGTAGACAATGCCCACTCCAAGGTCAATGGCCTGTATCAAGCCCATTAATGCGACCCACAGTGCGTGCTCCTTCGCGCAACGGCTGATGATCCAGAACCCCAGGCCATAGGCTACAAACCGTGCTGCAAGCATGCCCAGCGGGTAGTACAAATCGGGTGCAGCAGCCGAGTGCCCCATTTGCTGCAAGACGATGCCAGGGATCAGTAGATAGGCGGCACCCAGTGCCAGTTGCACGCTCCCAACCACTCGCAAAAAAACTGTAAACATCATGTATCTATCCCAAAAAATGAAGAAGATACGGATGCTAGTGATTTAACTTCCTAAAGTGAAGTAGTTACCAAAAGGGAAGTTTCGGGTGTGTGATGTGATGAATGGGCTTTCGATTGGAGCCCGCCCGCGTTCAATTCAAAGTAATCTTCCAGCCCGCAGAAGTCGTTCCATCTGCCCGCACGACGTACAGCCACGCATCGCTCCCCGCCGTAAAGCCAGCAGTCTTGAGCTGTGCCACCACAGAAGTAGCGCTCCATGTTGTGGCGGGCTGCGGGCTGCGGATGGTTGAAGCAGCCCACGTGGCGGCATTGGCCAGCACCAGACGCGCACGGCTTGTATCAAGGTAGTGATCGTCGTACCAGACGCTAGGGCCAGCGGTGCTTGTCGGGTTAATCCAATAGTCCATCCCAATCACCAAGTAGCTGCAGTTGAGCACCTGCGCTGTACTGGTTCGCATTTGAATGTCGTGGCGATTGAACTGGAGGTTTCCATTGACCCACGTAACATGCTCTCCGTTGGCCTGGCCTATGTCGTTCAACCGGTAATATTCTTCAACTTGAACCCATTCACCCTCTGACAGTGGGCGAACGGTGCCGCTGCCCATTGCCGGCTCGCCGACCCAACCTTCGCTGCGCGAGCCATCATCGCGCACAACACCGCCCTGCACACTGGTCAACCGCTTGTCACTAGAGTAACGATCAGCGCTTGGGCCGTCGGGGTAATAGCTGGAAAAGAACTTGGGTTGCCCTCCATAGCATGGGCTCCCAGAGGCGCCCGGCACTTCCATTCCGCTGCGGTTAAATTTGAGTTGCACAAGTCGTCCGCCGTTGGTGTCATAGCGCAGGCGATAGCTCAGAAACAGTTCAGTGGCACTAAAGCCGGTAACCGCAATGTGCGGAAAGGACTCGGCGACATCCGTTGCGTTCGATACAGGGCCGAAATTTCCCTGGTGGCGCAACGACTTGCCTCCACTATAGGCTTCGCTGTTGTCGACTGACATGGTGCCACCGAAGCCACCATAGTTGGTATATCCAATCGTTGCAGGGGCGGCACCGGTGGTGCGTCCATCAAAGTCCTCAAATTTCAGTGGTGCGGCTTGCGGCTTGGTGCCAAACCCAACACCGGTAACGGTGACTGTGCTTGAGCCAAGGGTTGCGGCCGTAATGGCGAAACCGCTTGCGCTGGTTGTGCTGCCTGCTTGGGAAGAACTCATGGACGAAAGGTTGCCGGCGGCATCTGTCGCTTTGACAGACAGGTTGTACGACGTAGCCGCATTGAGACCCGTGAAGGTAAACGCGGTGCTGGTGCTGCTGCCAACCTGTACGCCATTGACGAAGAGTGCATAGCCAGTAACACCCACATTGTCGGTACTGGCTGTCCACGATAGGGACAGGGTGCTGGCAGTGGGATTTGAGACTGTCAAACCAGTTGGAGTGCTGGGCGGTGCCGTGTCGGGTGCTGGAGCAGCATTCAAAGTGCTAACCGCCAACGCGGCACTGGCGGCAGATTTGTTCCCAGCGGCGTCTACGGCCTTGACGCTTAAACTGTAACTGGTACCCGCAGCCAAACCTGAATATGTGTAGCCCGGCGCAGCACTGCTGCCAACCAAAGTTCCATTGCGCAGCACGTCGTAGCTCACCACGCCTACATTGTCGGTGCTGGGTGCCCAGCCAAGGGTCAGTGTGCTGGTCGTGACTTGCGATGCCACCAAGGCGGCCGGGACGCTAGGTGCCGATGTGTCTGGCGCGCTTACAGCGGCTAATGCATCGGTACTGGTCTGCAATGCCGTGCTGGCGGCGGATACGTTGCTTGCTGCATCAACGGCTTTGACGCTAAAGCTGTAAACGGTATTTGCGGTCAAGCCCGTAGCGATGTAGCTCGGTTGTGCCGTACTGCCAACCAAGTTTGCGCCCATGTAAACGTCATAGCGGACGACGCCCACGTTGTCGCTACTGGGCGCCCAGTTGAAACTCAAACTGCTGGTGCCACCAAGCGTCAATTTCAGCGCAGACGGTGCGGAGGGGGCTTGCGTGTCAGCTGCCACGCCGACCACTTGTGTGCGTGCTGCCAGCGGTGCACTGAGTGCCGACCCGTTGCCAGCAGCATCCACTGCCAGCACACTATAGGTGTAGTTGGTGCCAGCGCCCAGCGCTATGTCAGTAAACGCTGTTTTACTGGCTGGGATAACTTGCAACCGTATGCCGTTGCGCCAAATTTCATAGGACACAACACCCACGTTATCGGTACTTGCCTGCCATGAAAAGGAAATACTGTCCGCAGTGCTCCCAGCGAACGTGAATGCGCTTGGCGCAGTGGGGGCAGTGGTATCTACGTTAACCGCAATGGCTGCACCAGCGGTCGAGGTTGAGGCCGTGGAGGCGGTAGCGGGCAGCGGTAGTGGCATTGCTGTGGCAGTTGGTGCGACGCTGCTACTGGCACCTCCCCCACATGCAACCAGCACAAAACTGGTGGCGCACACCAGCGCCGATTGATATTTGAGGAAAGAATTGATCATGAGGGGCCTTAGCAAACATACCGCGCCCTCAACCCCCAATACTTAGGATTGCGCTATCGTGCGGCGGGCTCGATTGTTTTGCGCATGCCTTTGAAAAGCAAGTGCGGTTACGAACTGTTACTTCATTGGTGCAATCGAGAGTCGGCACATTAAGGCTGACGTGCAACCTAAAATCAGCACTTCATATAGTGAAGTAGTTGCCAAAAGGGAAGTTATGAAAAAACCCTCAGCGGAATCCATCAACAGAGCCGCGTGTGACGCGCAATGCCCCGTACAACGAACAGCACAGGTACTCGATGGCAAATGGACCATCGTGGTCTTGCGGGACTTGTTGGGCGGCAAAAAGCGCTATTCTGAGTTGCAACGAAGTCTTGCCGGCATCAGTCCGCGACTACTCGCCGCGCGGCTCAAAGCCCTGGAGCTGCAGGGCTTGGTGACACGCACAGCATTTGCAACCGTGCCGCCAACCACCGAATATGCGCTCACCCAGCAAGGGCAGGCCATCATGCCCGTGGTACAGGCGATGGCTGTTTACGGGCAGACGTTGCTGACGCAAGATGCCCACGCACAGCGGCGGTCCAGGCAATCGGCGGCGCCTGCAGGTGTCACCCGGGTGCGCAGCGGCAAACGCACGCGCTAGCCTGGGCTGGCAGTGGTACGTGCCAGCGCTTGCAAACGCATGTGCGCAGCGCTTTCCCACACTACGGGCAATTGGTTTTTGGCCCGCAAGTAGTGGTGGGTGAATACATCCAGATAGGTTTCCAGCGTTTGCGCAGCGAGGTGCTCTCCGGCTAAATCCATACACAGTGCTGCCACCTCGCTGGTGCAAAAGTGGTCATCGCGGCGGGAGCGTCGCAATCGGTAACGCGAAATGGACTCGGGCTGCAGGCTCAGCACGGGCAAGTGGTCTAGATACGGGCTCTTGCGAAACATCTTGCGCGCTTCGGGCCACGTGGCATCCAGCAAGACGAACAGCGGTCGCTTACCGGGCGTTGGCGGCACGTTGGTGACCACACGCTCGCTCGCTACAAACTCGCCGGGGAACACCACGTAGGGTTGCCACTGCGGGTCTGCCAGCAGGGCCAGTAGTGCAGGGTCAACCTCGGTACGCGCCCAGCCGAATGCGGTCGTGTCGGCCACGACGTCGGCGATCAGCCAGCCCGTGTTGCTTGGCTTGAGTGGCTCTATGTCCGCCATCAGCAGGCACACGCCTGCCGAGGTTGCCACCTGGGGGCGCAAGGCACACAAGCAGTGGCTGGGCACCAGCCTGCAACCGGCGCACCGTTCACCGTGCGGCCCACCACGCGCCAGAAAAGGCTTGGCGCTGCGTGCCAGTCGTGCAGCGCGTAAGCGGGAAACTGCGTGTGGCGACACGGCGTGTGCCACAGCAGTGCCGTTCGACTGGAGTGTCCTAGCGCTTATAAAAAACCTGCGTGCGCAAATTGTCGGCTGCTGGCAATGCTTGTTTGTGCAACTCTTCAGCCATGGCTGCAGTGCAAATGCTCACCGGTGTTTTGTCGTGCACTTCACGTACCACCTGCACTCCGGCTTTGGTGCGCTGGTACTTGGCGGTGTAGTCAAACATGCTGGAGCGAATCTTGGCCGCAGCCGGCAACGATGAAAATTTCACCCCGGGTGCCAGTGTGATGTCGTATTGCTCGTAGCTCACAAAGCCGTGGCAGGTATGACGGCGGTTGGGCTCTACCCTGCCTTTGATGCTTGCGTAGTTCATCACTGGCAATGGTGTGCTCATGACCGGTGCCAGCACGATGGCACCGCTTGTGCCAGCGTCCAGGTAGTTGGAGATGTCAAACGTAATGCCAAAGGCATAGCTGTCGGACAGGCCACTCGTGTCGCCCTTGGTGAGCTGGCCTTTGCCTTTGTAGCCATAACTGCTGAGCGTCCATTTCACAAAATCGCGCTCATCGTCGCTGGTGAGCTCGCGCAGGTAGGCGCGGATCTCTGCCGCACTCAAACCTTTAAGCGCAACCTGCATCTCGCCCGTCGCGCTGCCATCTTTTGCGATGCTGAGCTTCATGGTCAAGCGCTGCTCCGACTTGGCAAACTGCTGGTCCGGTGTCTTGGCCAGCGCGGTGGCGCTGCCCACGTGAATCACCGGCTTGGCGTATTCGCCCATGGGCAAATAGCCGAATGGAACTTCTTTGGCGGTGGCATCCAGGTAAATGTTGGATTCCGGCAGGTAGTTCATCACATGATTCACATGCGACACCACCGGTGTCTTGGGCAAGTCATACAAGCCACCTGCGTTGATCAGCACTTGCTCACTCTTGATGCCGGTCGATGACAGCAGCGCTTGCAACAGCGTGGTGTGGTCTTTGCAGTCGCCCATCTTGTTGTCCAGCACCACGTCCAGGTCACGCGGCACTACGGCACCTATGCCTATGCAGTTGCCGCCGTAGGTGATGTTCTTGGACACCCATTCGTACAGTAGCCGTGCCTGCTCTATAGGCTTGTTGGCATCACCCACTACGGTGCGTGCCAATTCTTGGATGCGGGGCGTGGTCTGCGCCTTGGGCAAGGCACGGTCTCCATAGGCCTTGGCAATGGCCTCGTAGTTGTCAAATGTAGACACAATGACCGATGGGCTCTCGTCTATGCGCCAGATGCCGCTGTCGCGCTCGTCCCAATCCAGCGGCTTGAGGTTTTGGTAGCGCCATTGCAGTGTGCGCATGCCGCCCGACTCTTGCACCGGCACGGTTTGCACGTGGTGGGCCTCAACGTTGAGTTTCAAATCTGACGGTGCCCGCACCGTGACGGCGATGTCTTCGTACCGGCCGTAGGCAGAGAAACTTTGCGACATCGAAAAATGTCCCGGAAAGATGGGCTCACTGTCGGTAATCTTGTAAACCACACCCACGGTGTCACCCACGCCCAAATCCGGGAAAACCACCGAGATGCTGGTGCGGTCTGAAAACATGGGAGCCGCGCCCTCGCGCCCCTTGTTGGTGGTGGTTTGGTAATTGTTGGCGGGCACGGGTACGCGTGTGCCGTCTTTTTTCTCGGTATATGCCTCCAGCACTTCACCTTTCTGGATGCTGGTGCTAAACGAGAAGCTGTACGACTTCATCCGCTCCAGCGCACTGGCCGCCACAATCTGGTTGCGTGATTCAAATGTCTGGGTAGACCGGCCCGTGCGGTCCAGGTCATAGGTCAAATGCCACTTTTTGGACAGAACAGGTGACTTTCTATCAGCGCCGTCTTGCGCCCACGTCACTTGCATACCCAAAGCCAGCATTGCGCAGGCTACCGCCATGGTGCGGATCAACTTCATATTTTCTTGCTCCCTGATTGCATGTTGAGGTCATGCCATTGCTTGCATGCGTGGTGGCATCATACAGATGCAAACGAATTGACAGCGCTACGCCCCCATGGGCGTACACAACTCAATCAAAAAACCATTCGGGTCCGCCACGTAGGCAATGATTTGGCCCCACGGCATGGTCTCTACCGGGCGCATAGGTGTGGCACCGGCGGCAATGGCGCGTTCCAGCGCGGCAGTCACGTCAGGGGTGCACAGTGCAATTTCAAAGCTTGGCGCACTTGCGCTGGCAGGCTGCGGGTTTTTGCCCAGCTGGCGCATCAGGCGATGCGCTGAAAACGCCAGTGCGGTGGCACCGGTTTCCAGCTCGCCATAGTCACCACTGTCGTGCAAAAAGCGCGTGGGCAGGCCAAAAGCTGCTTCATAGAAAGCCAGCGTGGCTTTGACATCGGGTACGTAAAGAATCGTGTAGCCAAACTGCATGGTTGCCTTCTTTTGTGGGTGGGTCAAAAAGAAGCAACTGTAGCCACTTGGCGCCACCTGGTCTTGTAAAAATCCGACATGCGGCACCTTGCGTCGGCGGCTGGCATATTCAAACCTCGTTGCTGCGATTCTTTAAGGTCTCGAACAAGCCGATGAGCCAGCACATGGGGCAGCCGCACAGCAACACAACAGCACCTATGACAGCCAATGCGGACCACACCAGCCCGTAGCTGATCAAAAACACCGAGGCAACCAACAGAGCGATGGCTGCAGCTCCGCGCAGCAAGTGGACAGAAACAGAACTACTGCAATACATAGTGGGACCTGGCGATGGGTGGATGACCTCTATCTAGAGGCTGCCAACTCGCCAAAGGGTTCAACTATCTTTGCGGCACATCATGGGACGGCTCGGGCGCGCCATCTTTCATCCAATAACCACTGGCCAACAGATGCTCGCGCACCTGGGCGCGCGCCCGGTGCAAACGGCTTTTGACGGCCTCCAGGCTCAAACCGAGTTGGGCCGCCACTTCGGGTGCGGTGAGGTCGTGCACGTCACGCAGCAGCAGCACCTCGCGGTAGGGTGGGGCGAGCCGCTCCATGGCGCGCGCCAGGTCGAGCCGCAGGTCGGTGGGCACTGCGGGGGCGTGGGGCAGTTCGCGCTCCAGTACCTCGTCCAGCGGCTCGGTGGACTTCTTTCCGCGGTACAGGCGGTAGCACTCGCGCTCCACAATGCGAAACATCCAGGTGGTGAAGGTTGCCGCGCAGCGCAGCAGGCCAACCTTGCGGTACAGCTGCCACAGCGCAATCTGCACTGCGTCTTCGGCATCTTCGCTGGTGGAGCAGGTGCGCCGGGCAAAACGTTTCAGGTCCGGCTGGCACACGGACAGCAGCTCGGTGATGGCCCCCGCGTTGCCCAGCCGGGCGGCTTCAATCAGTTGGGCGCGGTCGTGGTTCATGCGTGGCCCCGTGGCGTGTGATGCGGTTGTAAGAAGGCCATGGCGAATGCTGTGTTTGGAGTGATGGATAACGTGCCAGAGGGGCGCAATTGGCAAAAGGATTCACAACATTCAATAAATTTGCGCAAGGCGCGCCACTTTGCGCGCGGCGCCTATACCTTGGGTGGTCGGTACAGCGCACACAGCTTGTTGCCATCGGGGTCGCGCAGATAGGCCAGGTAGAGCTTGCCAACCGAGCCATTGCGCCAGCCCGGCGGGTCTTCGCAGGTGGTGCCACCGTGGGCAATACCTGCTGCATGAAAGGCATCAGCCTGCTCGGGGCTGGTCATGTTGAAGCCAATGGTGCTTCCATTGCCATGCGTGGCTGGCTCGCCATTGAGCGGCGCAGTAATGCCAAATGAGCCCGTGGCGGTGCGGTAGAAATAGCGGTTGACCACCCCATTGTTGTTGAGCACACCGGGCTTGATGCCCAATGTGCCCAAGAGTGCGTCGTAAAAAGTTTTGGCGGAATCGAGGTTATTCACCCCTAGGACGACGTGACTGAACATGCGGTTCTCCTTGCAGTGGCAATGTGGTGACTACGATGTTACGGTAGACCGGATTGCCGGGCGATGCGTCGGAGCCCGAAGCAGTGCACGCGCCCCACCTTCGCAGTCTGCCGGTTTATCGCCCATCACCTTCACGCAGCCGCTGCTCAGACAGCAGGTGTAAATACACCTCTAAGTTGGTATACCCCGGCATGCCCAGCAACGGCATTGCAAGCTGGGTGCCATTGTGGTCTTGCGCTTGAGGGTTCAGCCCGTTGGCGGTTTCCCAGGTGTCGGGCATGCCGTCACCATCGCTGTCTTGCAGGGCTGCTGGGGGCTGGGTGCCAGCGGCCCAGGGCAGGGCGCTGCCGTCGCCTGCGGGGTTCGCATTGCGGGGCGTCAGGGCTATCTCGCGGCGTTCCACGGCTTGCATCAGGCGCTTGTCCATGGGGTCACGCGGAAATGCGCCTGCAGTCAGCACACCCAAGGCTGGCAAATCTGCCCCTTGGGCGTAGCCCATACCGGGGAAATCGTGCCGCTGCGCTACCGCATAGGCTGGTGCTGCGTTGCTGCGGGGCACGTCAGGGTAGTCGTTGCAGCAGTACAGCAAACCGTAGTCGCTGTACTGGGGGTACAGGTTCATCTGGTTGCCGCTGAACCATGTGGTGGTGCGCGGCTGTGCACCTTGTGGCGTGGCAATCTGCACCATGCCAAATCGCATGGGCTCGGCCTGCGCAGCGGTGCGGGCCATGGCGTAGTTGTGAGCAAAGTTCAACCGGTAATAGATGGGCTGACCGCTGTCGGATGCCGATACCGTGGTGTTATTAATGTCTACAAAGTAGCCCATGTCCCAATACAGGTTGTTGGACAACTCCACGTCCATCACCGAATTGCCCGCCCCTGTGCTTTCACGCGAGAACTCGGGGTAGCGGCCCAAAATGCGGTTGAACACATTGTTGTGCAGCGCCAGCCGCGTCAACTCGTAACCCTGGCTGGGGTTGCTGTAGTTGATCAGCACACCTCCACGGTCTGCATGGTCACCCACCGTCTCGGCAATGATGGTGTTTTGCACCGTGATGTCTTGGGCATACGAGATCTCCACCGCTTCGTCGGTAGCCCCGCCAATAGAGACATGGTCCACGATAGCGCGGCGCGTGTAGCGCAAGCGCAGACCGTCGTCGTGTTGGCCATCGGGCCGTATGCGCACATGGCGCAGTATCCAGTTGTCGGCCTTGCGGGCCGTGGCTGCACATTCCAGACGTTGGTCACAAAACGGCTCTTCGGTAGTGTGCAACTGCCGTATGGTGATACCGCCGGGCGACGTTTGCCCGGCAATGGTTACATCCCCGCGCGTCAGTTGTATGGCTGCATTGATTAAGCCACTGACGGCAAACACCACCGTGCGCGGGCCTTCTTCGTCCAGTGCGGCTTGCAGCGAGCCGGGGCCATTGACATTGAGGTTGGTCACGGTGATCACCCGCCCGCCACGCCCACCTGTAGCCTGGGCGCCAAAGCTGGCCGCGCCGGGGAATGCTACGGGCGTGGCCTCATAACTTGCGCCTGCGCCCAGTAAATCAAACTGAAGCCCTTCAACCCGCACGCCGGAATACGCACGCCCCTGGTACACCACATTGGGCAGGTGCAACACGCCGGTGGACTGGTTGAAACTAAAGGTGCTAGCCCTTGCATCGCCCACCAAAACCACGGGCATGGCCCGCACTTTGATGCGCACATCGCGGTAGCGCGCTGTCTGGCCTGCTAAGCCAATATCGGTAATGGATAGCTCGCCATTTTCCGCGTTGTACGACGCGCTGCCCGCCATCGACGGGGTGGCGCAACACAGGGTGGCTGTGGCAATTGCAAGAAAGCGCAGCATGGTGGACTCCTGGGTGGGCCCTTGGGTAAGCCTTGGGCGGCTTGATCAGGATAACCTGACTATTTGCAATTTGGTACTTGGCCGGTTGGGAAATGGGCTGCGTTCCGGACCTACTGACCAACCGTTCGCAAATGGAAAGTAGGAGCGAATAGGGGCGAATAGGCGTACCGTGTAGCACGAACGTGCTACTATTTGGTGTCCATCAGGAAATCGCATCATGTCCACCACCACTATCCGAATCGAAGACGACCTTAAAGCCCGCGTAGGCGCCGCCGCACAGCACGCGGGCAAAACCGCCCATGCTTTCATTCTGGACGCCATCTCTCAAACCGTGGAGCAAGCGGAACTGGACAACGCCTTTCATGCGGTAGCCGACCAGCGCTGGGCCACCATTCAGGACAGCGGCAAAACCGTGCCGTGGGATGACGCCAAAGCCTATCTCGCCGCACGGGCCGAAGGCCAGCCAGCCCGCAAACCCGCTGCACGCCAATCAGCCAAGTTACCCCGGGTATGACCCGCATCGAACTGGCCTCCGAGGTCTTTGACGACTTTGACCGCTTTTTCGATCACATTGCCCAGTTTGACGCGGGTTCTGCGCCCCAGCGCATTGGCGACATTCTGGAAGCCATCCAAATCCTGGCGCACAGCCCCCAAATCGGGCGGCCCGTGAAGGACGGCAAACGCGAACTCGTCATCGGCCGCGCCTTGCGTGGCTATGTGGCCTTGTATCGCTATGTGGCAGCCATCGACACCGTGTTTGTGCTGGCGCTGCGGGCGCAGCGGGAGGATGGGTTTCGGCGTTAAAGCGGGCTGAAGCCCTCGTTGATAAAACGCAAGCAGCTATCAATTCATGAGCAAACCAGTACACCAAACGTTTGAAACAGCCGAGCACCTTCACGCGTGGCTGCAGGCCAACCACGCCAGCGAGACGGAGCTGTGGGTGCGCATCTACAAGAAGGCCACCGGCCAGCCCAGCGTGACGTGGGACGACTGCGTGGTGGCCTGTATTTGCTGGGGCTGGATCGACGGGCAACGCATGAGCTTGGACGAAACGTCTTTCTTGCAGCGCCTGACGCCACGCCGCGCCCGGTCCAACTGGTCGCAAAAAAACGTGCAGCATGCCGAGCGGCTGATAGCACAAGGGCACATGCACGCCGCAGGCTTGGCGCATGTAGAGGCCGCGCGCAGCGACGGCCGCTGGGCCACCGCCTACGCCGGCAGCGCCACCATGGAGATACCTGAAGACTTTTTGGCAGCGCTGCAGCAAGACCCCGCTGCCCTGGCCTTTTATGCCACGCTGAAACGGCAGCAGTTGTTCGCCATCTACTACCGGCTCACCAGCGCCAAGCGGCCGGAGACACGGCAGAAGCGCATGACGGAGATGCTGGCGAAGTTGGGGCGGGGGGAGAGTCTTTGATTCGCAAGCTCAGCCTTTTTCCGCAGGCTGCTCCCACCCCGGCACGTTGACCGCATAGCGCGTGGCCTTGCCTACGCCCTCTATGCGCAGCAGCCCTTTGTCGGCCAAGTCCACCAAATCCCGCGTAGCAGTGGCTTTGGAGGTGCCGGTGATCTTGGCGTATTTGTCGGTGGTCATACCGCCCAGAAAGCCTCCGCCCGAGCCCGCGTGCCCTGCTTCCAGTAGGCGTTCCAACACCTTGCGCTGCCGTTCATTGGTTTGAACCTGCCCCGCCCGCAGGCGGAACTGCGCTTTGTCTGTCGCGTCGCGCACCACGGTTTGACTGGCAATGCACGCGCGGGCAAACGCCTGCACAAACCATTGCACCCACGGCGTTGCATCAATCGATTCGGCCTCTGGCGCAACGCCGCGCAGACGCTGCGTGTAGTTCAGCGCGTCGTAGTAGGCAGAGCGGGTTTTGAGCATCTGGTGCGCCAAACCGTACACCCGCACCAGCGCCGGGCTGGCCTCTGCGTCGTGTGCGTGCATGTCTTGCGCCAGCGCCATGTCGGCAAGCGCTCGGCCCAATCGGCCATTGCCGTCTTCAAACGGGTGTATGGATTCAAACCACAGGTGCACCAACGCTGCGCGGGCAATGCCGTTGATGGGCTCCTTGGCCGCCGCTGCGCCATCAGGCCGGGTACTTTCAAACCATGTCAAAAACTGCCCCATCTCCCCTGGTACCTGGGCCGATGGGGGCGCCTCGTAGTGCACCACCTCGCGGCCCAGCGCGCCGCTGACGATCTGCATGGCATCCAGGTGGTCGCGTAAGCGCCTTACTGCAATGCGCTGAATGCCCGACGTGCCCCCAGGAAACAGCGCCGACTGCCAGCGGCACAGCCGGTCCACGTCCAGCGCCGCGCTGTGGTTGGCCAGCGCGTCTTGCATTACCTGTACCAGCCCTTCCGCATGCCGGTCTGCGCCAGGCGCATCGGCCAGTGCAAGCCGGTGCGCCACCGACGAGCGCAGGGATTCCAGATTAAGCTGTTCGCCCTCAATGGCGGCGGTGGCCAGCGCCTCTTGCACCCACAGTTCGCGCTGTACCGCATTGGCCTGCTCTAGCCCTATGGCACCCAGCAGCCCCAGCAAGCGGCCTTGCTCCAGTCGGGCCTGCTCCAGCGCCGGGGCCAATGCAGCCGCATCCCACGTCAGCCGAGGCCAAGCGGGGTGCTGCCAGATGTAACGCAGATGTGTGGTTGTGGGTGGCATGAGGCGTATTTTGAACGATACGGCTCAAAAAGTGAGGCGTATTTGCAAAAATACGCCTCAATCGGCAACAGGCCCCTGCAACTCCGCAAACTTGGCCGCCATCGTGGGGTTCCCCCGTGTGAGCTTTTTGATCGTCAGGTCGTCGGCCTTGTCGTTGGCCAGGCGCAGGTTGTTGGCGGACTTGTGCAGCGCTTCCTTGGTTTTTTCCAGGTCCTTGATGGCTTCGTCAATGCGTTTGATGGCTTCTTCAAAACCCTCAGACGCCAGGCGCCAGTTGCGGCCAAACGCCGTCTTGAACTCGTCCAGCTGGGATTCAAACTTGGTGATGTCCACGTTCTGCGAGCGCACCAGCGCCAGCTCGGACTTGTGCTTCATCGAGTTCAAAGCCGCATTGCGTAAGAGCGTGATCAGCGGCACAAAAAACTGCGGCCGCACCACGTACATCTTGGGGTAGCGGTGCGACACATCGACGATGCCGCTGTTGTACAGCTCGCTCTCCGGCTCCAGCAGGGACACCAGCACCGCGTATTCGCACGCCTTCTCGGTGCGGTCCTTGTCCAGCTCTTTCAGAAAGTCTTCGTTCCGCTTTTTGGTGGCGGTTTCGTCGCTTTCGTTTTTCATCTCGAACATGATGGAAACGATCTCGCTGCCCGACTCGTCCATGTCCCGAAAAATGTAGTCGCCCTTGCTGCCGGAGCGGGCGTCGTTGTCTTTTTCAAAATGCGCGCGCTGAAAGGCCGCCGCACGAATGCGGTTGAACTCAATCTCGCAATGCTGCTCCAGCGTCTCGCCCACCATCTTGGTGGATAGCCGCGCCTTCATGTTCCGCAGGCGCTCAATCTCGCCTTCGCGGTCGCGCAACTGCAAGGCGAATTGCTCCTTGATGGCTTTTTCTTCCAGCTGGTTTTTGACGGTGATGAGGCTCAGGTCATGTTTGAGCCCATCGCGCTCGAGGGCGACCACCCCCACGGCTTCATTCACTGCCAGCTGGCGCGCAGTGTCGCTGGCCGCCAGCTTGGCTTGCAGCGCCTGAATCTCGGCGTCCTTTTTGGCGGCAGCCGCCTGCAGCTCCTGGGCCAGCTTGGCCTCGGCCAACTGGGCTGCCGCTTGCTGCGCGTTGTGGGCCTTTTCCAATTCGTTCTTCAGCTCGTTGGCCAGCTGATCGCGCTCTTTGCTCACCGCGCCCAAAGCCTCTGTCACCGCCAGCTTGCGCGCCACCTCGCCCGCGTCAAGCTGGGCCTTCAGCGCTTGAATTTCGGTGTCTTTGGAAGCCGCAGCTTTTTGCAGCGCATTGGTCACCTCAGCCTTGGCCAAAGCTATCGCGTCACGCTTTTCCCGCTCGGCCAGTTCCAGCCGCTCGTGCAACTGTTTTTCAAAATCGCCATCGCGCACCTGCTTGAGGATGTCGGCGTACCCCGCCTCGTCGATCTTGAAGGCTTTGCTGCAGTGGGGGCAGATGATTTCGTGCATGAGGGATTGGATCTCTTATTGTTGGTTGAACTATATATATGAATGAGCAAACTGGCCCTTGTGCGGCGCCTAGCGACTGCCTATGGGGCGGCACAACCAACTGGCGAGTATTCCCATGAACGCGTGGCAGACAGTTTGTGCTGAACTACCTGTTGAGCGGCATTGAGAGTAGGCATGACCAATGCTTGTCGGATACGGCGGTGCTTGATATCAATGACCTGCTGGCGCGCGTAGTACCGGCAACGCAATGCTGTTTATGTAGTAAGTCAATCAGCCCTCACCTAATACCGCTTGGGTATGGATGGAATCATCCTCAAAAAGACCAAGCTGGCGGATATGTGCTCGCGCTATTTCGGGATCAGCCGTAAAAAGTACCACTGCCAAGTCTTTTAGAGCTCTTGTGCAGCTCACATAGAAAAGACGGCGCGTTCGATCCACGGTTGTCTCTTGGCCAGCGTCGATGTGTTCTCGGTCGCTATCTGATAGTGCTTTGAGGCCCAGATATTTTTCGTAGGAAAACTGGAAGTGGGTACTTTCAGCGTCGTCTAGGACGACGAGCACCCTAGGGAACTCAGCCCCTTTGATGCCTTGCTGGGTGGCAAAAGGCGAACGTTCCGAAATGTAGGTTTGGTATGGAAAAAGCTGATTCGCAGGACAAGCTAAAAAAGCATCCATTGAAGCCATTTCTTTTCCAGACTCATCGTCTTCTTGAGCGTCATCGTCAGGTGCTTGATCTGGTTGCGCGGGTGCGGCTGCGTTTGGGTCTAGATAGGACACCAATCGGGGATCAAGGGTCAGCAATTCGGCGGCGTGTATCTGCTTCAGTAGGTCACCGATCGTTGCGCCGGAATTCCCTGTAATGCCTGCTGAGATCGAAGTAACAAGTTCACCTAGTGTTTTAAGACGATCAGCTACGTTCACCTCGACGAGAGCATCCCTGTCGAGAAGGGGTGAATACTCACGAATCAGTCGCATCACTTCTAGCTGCCGGCCGTTTGCGTGCGCGATAGCAGTCGGGATCAAAAACTTTACACATGGCGAAAGAGGCCATGCAGAGCCATCCAAAAAGCCGTTTTTAAATGCTGCTGGTGCTCTGGAATTCAGCGCAGCGTAAAGGTCTCCAAACCCTAAGCGCCTTGCTGCCATCTGGTGAACAATGACGAGAAGCTTAACCCTCTCTTGGTCATCATCTGCCTGCCAATGAGCATCACCGGTTCGTGCCGCCATCCAATCGCGCACCCGAACGAGATTGGCGTCCCGCGAATCGTCGGCAGGCAGAATGAAAAGATGTGCTGAACCTTCAGGGGTTGGAATGATGCCATCAGGACCTAGACGTTGGCCCGGGGTTTGAATAAGGTCATCACCATCACGACGAATCGCATTTGCGAGATTCAGAATCTTGGTCGAGCACCGAAAATTTTCTGGCTTCGGAATGTCAGCCCAATTGGGCTGTCTTTCAACCTGTCCGGTCCCCGTGGCGTAAATTCTTTGCATCGGATCACCAAAGAAGCCAAGACAGAATGTGACGCCTGGCTCACGCTCGACAGTCTTCAAAGCTTCCACGACTTCAGTAGTCGTATCTTGGCTCTCATCCACAAATACGAATGGGAACTGGCGCGCGAGAAGGGTCCGAAAGAGAGGACGCTCGGCAATGAGATGGGGTACAAGCTTCAGAATGTCATCATGGCCCAGAACACCCTTTGCGTAGTCGCTACCTGTTCCGTATCGAAACCCTTTGACTGCGGCGATCCGCGCCGACTGTCGACGGAGGCGCTCTAGGTCTCGGGTGTCCTTGTCTTTTGTGCGCTGCTGAACCCTGGGGCCATAGGTCGCCTGCTTGTCTTCAAGTACCCCAATTTTCTCCAAGATCCTCGCAGACACCCAAACACGAATGTCATTCTGAATGTTGATTGCAGTTGAAAACTGAGCCACTTTAAGGCGGATTCCAATCCAAAACTGAGCCACGTTATCCACATATCCTGCTTTATTTTTAAGCAGGGGTATACAGGAGTGATAAACGTGGGAACCCT
>JACCDN010180241.1_pt1 | contig 29915 bp, 49 predicted proteins | sample 7441691 | NCBI WGS metagenome assembly JACCDN01 (sample SAMN15323439, study PRJNA562643) | freshwater metagenome | isolation source: river surface water | place: USA:Blue River Watershed | collected 2017-08-16 | reverse complement strand
CCAACATGCAAGAAATGCTGAAGATGTGCAAGAATTACTGTGGAGACCTGATATACAAGAAGCAAAGGATTCACAATATGCTGCAGATAACATACGATACAAATGGCAGTTGAAAAAAGATATGATTGAGCAGTTCAAGAGCTTGTATTCTGAGTTCTTTAGCCTATCTAACATAAGATACATATTTTAAACAAAGATTATGAGTTTTGATCAATTACGACAAGCTGTACAAGATGGTCTCGATGGTAGAAACACTGGTATTCCTATGGGATTCAACAGATTGAATAAGTATATAGGTATACGTAAGGGTATTTACACATTAGTGGGTGGTTTGACAGGTTCAGGTAAAACCAGCTTTGTGGATGATGCATACGTGCTCAATCCATTTGATTGGTTTATCAAACAGAAAGACCCTAAGCTGAAGCTAAAGATTATCTATCGCTCTATGGAGCGTAGTAGAACCTACAAGCTTGCTAAGTGGACTTCAAGAAAGATATTCTTAGATCATGGTATCATTATCAATGTTAGTAAACTATTAGGTTGGACAGAGAGAATGACTCCAGACGAGCACGATCTGTTCCTAATGTATGAAGATTACATTGGTGAGATGAGTGAGGTTATGACAATCATTGATGGTCCTGATAATCCTGTAGGTATAGCTAAACAACTCAAAACACATGCTGAAGAACATGGTGTAATTGAGCAAATTGATCAGTATAACAAGATTTACATTCCTAACGATAGTAGTATGGTGACTATTGTTGTGGTAGATCATGCTGGTTTGTTAAAGCTTACCAAAGACCTACCTACTAAAAAGCAAGCAATTGATAAGATGTCAGACGAATTGAGATATGCTCGTGACTTCTATGGATATAGTCCTGTAGTTGTGAGTCAGTTTAATCGTGACATATCAAATGCAATGAGATTGAAAGCTGGTGATGTTGAACCAAGATTAGAAGATTTCAAAGAGTCTGCATCAACACAGGAAGATGCTGATGTGGTCTTAGCACTATTTGATCCTTCAAGATATAATGTTAAAGACCCTTCAGGCTACGACCTAGATAAATTAAAAGATGAGTTTGGAGCTAAATACTTTAGAAGCTTAAGACTAATCAAGAATTCTTATGGTGAAGATGATGTAAGAATAGGACTTGGTTTCTTAGGTGCTATAGGTATGTTCAAAGAGCTACCCAAACGAGCACAGATGACTGATGATGTATATGATAATGTTATCAATAAGTCATTCTTTATAAACCCTTAATATGAAAATAAAAGCACATACACACAACACACTACCCACAGATAAAGACTACTGGTGGCAGATTGTGTTGTTACCCACAATTAGTATTTTTAGAAGAGTTGATGGTGAATCTTATGCAGCCATCAATTTTGAATGGTTATATTGGTCATTCACAATAACAATAGAATATGGCATCCCTGCGTGATAAAAGACAGCAAGAGTTTGCTGATATATGGTTGAATCATGGAAAGTATGGTATATTAAACCTATGCCCCAGATTTGGTAAAATATATACAACCATTAACATTCTTGAGAAACTACCAAAGAATATCAGCATTCTCATTGCTTATCCTGACGTGAAGATTAAACAATCATGGGAAGAGGATTTCAAAGCTAGGAAGTATAAGAATTCCAACATCACTTACACTACGCATCTATCATTAAAGAAGCACACAGAGATACAATATGACCTCATCATATTAGATGAGATACATTTGTTATCTGAAGCTCAGATAGAAGTGGTAAAAGAGATAATTAGAACTCACAACAAAGTGTTGGGATTAACAGGAACGCTCTCCAGCTGGACAGAAAGAACATTACAAGATGAACTACAAATGTCTGTATTAGCTACCTACCCTATAGAACAAGCTATTGAAGAAGGAGTTATTGTAGACTATCACATCACTGTGCTTACGACCCCTCTTGATAATATTGTCACTCGTAACTATAAAGGTAAGTGGAAGACTGAGAAGAAACAGTTTGATGCTTATGGTTGGGTGATAGATCAGATGGAAAGACAAAACAAGAGCACTATGTTCTTGCGTCTTGCTAGAATGCGTATCATCCAGAATAGTCTGGCTAAGTTAAATCTAACAAAGAAACTACTTGCTGCACATAAGGATGAAAGAATATTGGTATTCTGTGGTGTAACAGCAATTGCTGATGACTTAGGAATCCCAGTGTATCATTCTAAAGCAGGAGATAAAGATGTGTTTGAAGACTTTGCTAATGGTAAAGGTAATCACCTTGCTGTAGTGAAGATTGGAAACACAGGAATTACATATAAACCTCTTAATCGTGTGATAATCAACTACTTTGATAGTAATGGAGAGAATCTAGCACAAAAGATTAATAGGTGTATGGCTATGGAATATAATAATCCAGAAAAGAAAGCCAACATTTACATCATTTGCTCTACAGAAGAAGTGGAGAAGAAATGGCTGAAGAATGCCTTAGAATTCTTTGATAAAAACAAAATCACATACATATGAATTTAGAATTAACACAAGAAACTAGTTTACAGTCAGGCACAATGTTTTGCGTAAGACAAGATGGTATGCCTATTAAATGGTTTGTTAAACAAGAAGAAGCAGAGAAGTTCTTTGATGAAATTGTTGCTAATCCAGACTTGTTAAAACCTGTAAAAAATATTTTGAAATCTCAAGAAATTGATTTATCTTTGGATAATTAATAACTTAGAAATCAAAATTAAAACATGGCAAGCAAATTAATTGGAATTGTTGGTGCAACAGGTACTGGCAAATCAACTTCAATCAAACACCTAGACTACAAAGAGACATTTATCATCAACGTAGCCAAGAAAGAATTACCATTTAAAGGAGCAGAAAAACTCTACTGTAAAGAAAACAAAAATTACAAGGAGATGGACGATGCATTAGATATTGCTCGTCAATTAAAGAGAATCTCTGATGAGCAACCTCACATCAAGAATGTAATTATTGAAGACTCAAATTACATCATGGGATTCAACATCGTATCAAAGGCTGACCAAGGTGGTTATGCAAAGTTTAGCTTAATGGCTAAAGATATGGTTGAATTGTTTAGAGAAGCTCGTAAATTACGTGACGATTTAAAAGTGTTCTATTTCACACATCCTGAAACTATTGAAGATGGTGGTGAGATTGTAGGATACAAAATCAAAACTGCAGGTAAGTTAATCGATAACCAAATTGTGTTAGAAGGTTTACTTACTGTATGTTTGTACACACACGTAGAAGAAGCAAAGGATGGTACAGTAACGTACAACTTTGTTACTAACAGATTTAAGAAATATCCAGCAAAGAGTCCAGATGGAATGTTTGCAGATATCAAGATACCAAACAACTTACAACAAGTTGTAGACACAATTGATGAATATTATAAATAACAATTAAAACGTAGAAATCATGAACATTGGAGGATCAAAAAGAGAATCAAACTTTGAAAGCACAGAATTCACAAAGAAAGTGGGCTTATTTGAAGCAAAAGTGATTGCAGTTAACCCTGATGCAGAAGAGTATCAAGAGGTGTTAGGCATTCAATTAAAAGAAGACAGCAAACAAGCTGAGTATTTAGGAGAAAAAGATGGTAACAAAACATTGCGTGTTGACTTCTGGTTAGAAGAAGTTAAGAACAAAGACAAGTTTAAAGTGACTTTCTTCCTAGAGAACAAGGTTAAAGAGAACAAAGACCAAACTAAGAAGCAGTATATCAACAACATTGGTACATGCTCTTGGGCAGCAGATCCTAATGATTTAGCTGAATGGTTTGTATCAAGAGAATATCGTCCTGCATTTGTAGGTGAAGAAGAATTATACAACTTCTTGCGTACATGGTTAGGTAACATTGACTACAGAGAAAAAGATGCAATCTTGCAACTAGAATGGAAGAAGTTAATGAACAACAACTTGAAGGATTTAAAAGATCAAATTAATGGTGAGTGGGCTACAAATGTTGTGGCTTTAGCTACTGTTAAAACTGTTACAAAAGAAGATGGTGACAAAGAATACCAAGGTGTTTACAACAAGGCATTCTTACCAGCTTATTCTATCAAGCAATTTAGATTGGTAGACTATGGTAATAGCTCTGAATTAAGTAAATTACGTGAGAAGAAAACTAAAGACTTGAAACCTCATGAGCGTTTTGTATTAAACGTTACAGGTGAGTATGGTTGTAAAGACTTCTTCTTATTAAAAGATTTGCGTGAGTATAACGCAGCAGATAATTTCGCATCTTCAGACAAAGTGTTTGAAGCTGACGATTCTGATTTCTAGTGTTCCATTCATTCATTTTTCCCCCTGCTATACTCATAGTGGGGGGTTTTTATTTAATTACATATGATACAGGGAGTAAGAAAGACAAAGCTATCTATAGCAAACATCTTAACTAAGGTGAGTGAGTATGATATATTTAGGTTCTACATGCCTAATACAGACTGGGTTATCAATAAGGTGACCTATTCTCCATTTAGGAATGAGAACAACCCTTCATTTGTAATAGGTAACAAGTATGGACATCTATCTTTTTTAGACTTTAGTGACACAAGTAAACGTGGTGACTGTTTTACATTTGTACAAATGCTACATATGCATCCAAGTATGAGTGATACACTAAAGATGATAGACAAAGATTTTGGACTAGGACTATCTGATGGTAAGTCTACAGGTGAGTATAAGAAGATTGTATCTGAATATAAACAGCCTGAGATGGAGAAGAGATATTCCTTAATCCAGGTTAAAGTGAGAAAATTCAATGCTGATGAGCTAGCCTATTGGGCTCAGTATCATCAAGATTTGCAGGATTTGAAAGACAATAACATATTTGCCATCAAAGAACTGTTTCTTAACAAGCAAAAGTTTCCATTAAGAACATCTGAACTAGTGTTTGGTTATTTGTATGAGGGGCAGTATTGGAAGATATATAGACCTTATGCTGATCGAAAGCACAAGTGGATGCCTAATAATGTACCTATCACAGCAATGGATGGTAAACAAGACATAAAGAACTGCAGCGTAGCTCTTATCAATAAGAGTAAGAAAGACTACATGGTGATGAAGAAGATATTCCCCTGCAGTTGTGCTGTACAGAATGAGGGTTATGCATGTTTCTCTGATGAGAATATAGAATACCTGAAAGCTAATTCTGACAGACAAATCTTATCCTTTGATGCAGATGAAGTTGGGGTGGAGAATTCAAAACAGATTACACAGATATTTGGTTTTGACTATCTAAATGTACCACGCAAATATCTAGCAGAAGGAATTAAAGATTGGGCTGATTTAGCCAAGATTCATGGTATGAAAGCCATTGAAGATTATTTAAAAGAAAAACAATTGATATGAATGTAGAATTAGATTATTGGAATCCTAACAAAGATTATAGAAGTGAAATAACTGGTCAAAAAACTATAACAGGAGAAAATGATATAGAAATATTTGAGCAGTTTTATAAAGAAAATAATAGACTTAGATATTGTAATGGAAGTTATTACACTTTTGTTTCTAAAGATTGGACAAATAAATATCATGAATGGTTAGATTCTGATGACTATAAACAAAAATCATTTAACCTTTATTATGGTAATGGAGTAGTAGATTAATTAAATAATATAATATGAATAACATAATTAATTTTAACAAACACATATGGGAAGGTTGGACTGTTAAAGATTTTATAAACGATCTTGAGCCACAGTTTGATCGAATCATGAATGGTCAATCTTGTGAAAAACCTTTTAAAGATAAAATGGAAGTTAAAAAGTGGTGTATGGAAAATCAACCTTACTATAAGAAACATATACCTGGTGTTGTGACATACTTTTCAAAAAAACTAAGAAAATGAACTGGGACAAATTCAAAGACCAATTTCATCCATCGTGGCACAGACACATGAAGCCTTTCATAGAGAGTGAAGAATGTGATAAGATATATGCATATTTAAAAGCTGAGAGTCAAAGAGGTAAACGAATAGCACCTGCATCACAGAATGTATACAGATGCTTTCAAGAAACTTCTTATGACGATCTAAAGCTGGTAATGTTGGGCATGTGTCCATATCACACAGCTATTGAAGGCAGTCCTGTAGCAGATGGATTGTTAATGGGATGCTCTATAACAAATGCATGGCAGCCATCATTACAGAAGTTCTATGAAGGTATAGAAATAGAACTGTACAGAGGATTGTGTTTAACATGCGAAAGACCTGCAGATGTGAGCTATCTAGCACAACAAGGTGTGTTGATGTTTAACGCAGCTCTCACTACAGAAATAAACAAAGCTGGCTCTCATATGCAATTATGGGAACCCTTTACTAAGTATGTAATAGAAGAGGTGTTGAATGTAACACAGGTTCCATTTCTATTTTTAGGTAAGGAAGCAGCAAGATATCAGAAATATGTAGGACCATTTACATGGAACTTTACAGTGAGTCATCCTGCTAGTGCATCTTATAAACAAACAGATTGGGATACAGAAGGCACATTTACAAAAATTAACAAAATACTAAAGGAGAACAACAACACAGAGATTAACTGGTTGATGGATATTCCTTTCTAAAATCAATTATTTATGTTTCCAAATTCAAAAATTGGTGGTGATATCCACCAAGGAGATCTTATTGCTGTAGCTAATGGCAATGATTTCACAGTAGGTATATATTTTGGTAGAGGAAGAGGTGGTACACTACAATACTATCATCCTTCAGCTCCTATGTCAGCTAAAATAAATTATGAAACTAGATTAAAAAATCATGGCATTGAGAAGGTAGGACCATTTAAAATTGGTCTTATATGGAAGGATTATGTAAATGCTCCAAGAGATACAAGGATTATGAAATTAAACAGAGACAATATTACAGATCAAGATATGCAAATGCACATAATAGATGCAAAAGAAACATTAGCACAATTTAACATTACAGTAAACTATTAAACAGAGAACACATGATTTTAGAAAAACAAACAGAAGCACACATTTTGCAAGAGGGAGAGTCTCAAGACTCAGTAAAGATGTCCCTAGACTTAGATTCTGCACAGGTATTGATGCAGATGTTAAGTAAGAATTTATATTCAGATGCAATAGGATCTACTATTAGAGAGTGTGCAAGTAATGCTTTAGACTCACATAGAAGGGCAGGCACTACTGATCCAATTATTGTTTCATTTAAGAGAAACAACCAGTCAGACACCTATGAGTTTGCAGTTGAAGACTTTGGTATTGGTTTAGATGCAGATGATGTACGCAATATCATCAGCAAGTATGGTAAATCAACCAAGCGTGACAGCAATACAGAGTTAGGTATGATGGGTTTGGGTTTCAAAGCTCCATTAGCTTATTCTTCTAGCTTTTATTTTGTAGCTAGAAAAGATGGCATGGAAAGAAAATATATGATGTATGAAGGTGAAGACACTAACACTATTGACTTGTTGTATGAAGTTCAAACACCCATGCCTAATGGTGTTAAGGTAATTGTACCTGTAAGTTATTATGACAGACACAACTTCAAGAGAAAGATTCAAGAACAATTGGCTTATTTTGAGAGTGTGTATTTTGATGTAGATGCATCCATCTCAGGACCTGTAACAAATGACTTTGTTATTGTAAGAACAGAACATTTTCAGTTCTCCAGCATGGCTACATCTAGTTATATGCATTTGTGCTTAGACAATGTAAGCTATCCAATTGACTGGGAAAAGCTTGGTATCAAAAGCATCAACTTACCTATTGCTCTTAGATTTAGTTTGAGTGATGGATTGTTTCCTACACCAAACAGAGAAGCTATTAGATATACTAAAGAGGCTAAAGAAACAATTCTTAAGAAGCTTGAGGCTGTAGCTAATGTGTTTATGGAGAAATATAACGAGTCTATCACTGATGGTGATGATCCTGTGGCTGTATTGAATAGTTATAGAAACAGACAGAAGTCTATTCCTATGTTCTTCTCTCCAAGTGCAGATAAGAATGCAAGAGTGACAATTGATGATTTGTTAGCTTATGCAACAACTCCTGTTAAAAAACCAAAGATTCATGGTATTGAGAAGCTAGACTTAGAGCGTGTAGCTACAAAGTTACCAGATTATATGTTTGGTGAGTGGAAGTTGAAATACAGATATCAAAATGGTAAGTTCACTGAAGCAAGAGGTTATTGGGCTGACTTTACCTATCATATGTTAGCTGGTGAAAGATATGGTGAATCTGGTATCACTTATACGTTCTCTGAGCAATTAGGTGTACGTAAGAAGAACTATCTAAGAAGTGTATTAGGAAATGATCATAAGACAATTAACTTTGTTAAGTTTAATGAAGCTTTCAAGTTAGAAGCTTATGATGATCAAGCAGGTTACCACACTTATTACAGAATGTTAGACCTTAGAAACTATCCTAAGTCTCAATGGAGAGAACTTATACAGGAATTCCAGAAGTTGCTTAAGATGTTCACTGACAAGTTCATTGATGCTGATGCTATAGAGATACCTGAGACATGGGTGCTTGAACAAAAGGCTAAGCGTGCTAAGGTGTCTACAGCTTCAGTTTCTACTGGTCAAAAGAGGGTGAGACTTGCAGGAGAAATCTCTGTAAAGATAGCATCTGAGTTACAAGTGTGGGTTAATGGACAGCATTGTAAATTTGTTCCTAACACATTTAAGATGGACGAGCTGTACAAGCATACAAGGTTAACTGTTTATGGTACAGAAGAACATCGTGAGGAAATGGATGCATTATATCCTACCTTCAAATCACAGGTTAGATTTGGTATTGTATCTAATACATCTTATAACAACCTTGAGAAGGCAGAATTACATAACTGGATAAATATACATAAATTTATGGAAGGAAAAAACAAGCCATTTATAAGAATGGTTACTAGTTTGATGATAGTACGTTTTATGAGAGACAATTCTAAAGTGTTTGATAAAATGGAGCGTTTAGCATATGTTTCTGAAGATCTTGCTAAAAAGATGAGAAGCTTAGTAGATTATGTATCAGCAAATCATATTACAAGAACTAGTGTAGCACAAGAAGATATATTAATAAGCTTTGCTATTGAAAACAAATTTGTTGATCCTGAAATTTATCCAACCATGTTAGAGGTGAAACAACTATTTGAGAAGTTGCCATTCATCGAAACATTATCACAATATATTCCTAGTTATGTTAGCACAGATACCAAAACAGAAGAGGCAATTCATGCAATGATAGCTGACTTGTTTAAATATCACAAACAAAAGGTGAACCTATCATTTTATCCTAAAATGAATGAAGACAAGCCTTTAGAACAAGTGTTGACAGAAGAAACAATCAACGAGTTACAAACAATTTAAAACAAAAAACATGATAAGTTTAAAATGGTTCAAAAGTGCTATTGAACGCACTATCGAGAAAGTGGTAGAAAACAAAATAGATCAGGCATTTGATCAGTTAGATAAAGAAGAGGGGGCTCAGGTCCCTTCTTCATATCAATGGAATTCAACTACTACTAGTTATACAACACCAATGGCAAGTAAGCCATACATGAACATCAAGATGGTTAATGATACGTTGACTATTGTAATGAACGATGGTTCTATTATCACTAAGTCTCCAGCAACATCTGATGACTTTAACTTAGCTAGAGGATGTACATCTGAAGCTTGTTTACTTGATCTTGTAAGCTCTGATGAAATTAGAGAAGAAAGAAGAAAAGCAGAAGCTGAATATGAGAAAGCTAAAGCTATTCAAAAAGGTGCTGAATATCTAGCTACATTAGAACAGTTTGAGATGAAGAATGGTTCTTTGTATCTAAAGGGTATTAACAGAAGCTTACCTCCATTGTTGGTAGAGGAATTCCTAGAAGTGGTAGGTAGACATGGTGGCACTGATAACGATGAGTTCAATGCCTTACATAGATTCTTTATGTGGTGTTGCTTAAACCCAAGAGCTGAGGTGGCAGACAAGTTATTTAACTTCTTGAAGAAGAATAGCTTCAAAATCACTAAGCAGGGCTTCTTTGTAGCATTACGTAACGTTGTAACATTGCATGGTTCTAATGAACTTGTACACTTCGTAAGCAATGCATACAATAAAATCAAAGCTGTATGGAAGAAGCGTCCAGATGATTATACAGTGTTCTTACAAAAAGATGGTACATATAAGTTGGTTCACAATGAGAACTTAACTAGAACTGAGAGATGTGAGAACTGTGATGGTTCTGGGTCTATTCCTTGCAATGATGAAGACTGGGACGATAGTGAAGAATGTTGGGTATGTAATGGATCTGGGTATGTTACAGACACAATTGACCATGGTGAGAACCTTGGTAACTTAACTGAATTATATCTTGACTTACCTAACAGAGCTGAGAACAGATTCACAGATGCTCACACAAGAACATTTGACATCAGAATTGGTAGAGTGGTAAATATGCCTATGGAGTCATGTCGTTGGAACACTGACGATTGTGGTGCTGAAGGCTTACACTTCACTAGCAATGAGATTCATTATGTAGGTTGTGGTGACACATCTGTTATTGTTCTTATTAATCCTATGAAGGTTGTAGGTATTGGTGAATCTAAGGGTAGATGCTATGAGTATTTACCAATCATGACTGTGCCTCGTGACGAAGCTACAGAAATCTTACATGATTTGGACTTTGATACATTACAATTGGATGACTCTTATGCAGTGCGTGAACTAGAAAACTTAGAATCCAAAGCTAAGAATGGTTTCACTCAAGAAGCTAAGAAGTATGACTTTAACCTACCTGCTTTATCTGCTGTAGAGGTGTATACAATTGTTAAGAGTCTTGATGAAATTAAACAAGAAATTTCTAAAAGAATCGTAACTTTAGATTAACTTTGTAAGCCCAGGGAGAAATCCCTGGGTTTATTAAACTTATACATATGGCAGTCAAGAAAAAGAGGGCAGTTAAACGAGTTAAGGTAGTTAAGCCCAGAAACGCTGGAACAATGACTGAATCTGCATTTTGGAGTTTTATTAGAAGTGGATTGAGACAGAAGTCTAGATGGTGGAAACCTATCACTGAATGTAAGCTAGCAGCTAAACGTACATATAAAGGTCCCAACAAGAGACAAAAGTTTGAATACCAATGTAATCAGTGTAAAAACTGGTTTCCTGAGAAACAAATTAATGTTGATCACATTGAACCTGCAGGAAGTTTAAATTGTGCAGCAGACCTACCAGGATTTGTAGAGAGACTGTTCTGTGAACGAGACAAATTACAAGTGTTATGTACAAAGTGTCATGATGCTAAAACTAAATCTGAAAAGAAATGATACATGCAGAAAGAACCAAGATATACGAAGGTAATATAGACGTTCCTGAAATGTATATAATGAAGGCTGCTAGAGCTCATACTGGTCTAAAGCTTGAACATAAAGGTAAGTTTATGGAACTAACTTATGATCAGTTAACTAGTAAGTGCATTAGAAGACAATATTATATTCCTAAAGATAAAGACTCAGCAGGTAAACGTAAACCAGGATATTATTTGTATATTTACAAGTGGAAATCAATAAAATAAAATAAAATGATAGATTTAAAAAGTGAAGCATTGCGTAGAAATTACGATGCTGTATTAAAGAGTGGAATGTTTTTTGAATGGTATCCACAGTTAACTGGTGAATGGGAGAAAGATTCAACTACTTGGGCTGGTTTATTTAACAAAGCCCCTGAACAGAATGAAGATCCTAGCATTAAGGTGGAAATCAACAAAACTCCATCATTCACAGAGGTATGGCATGAAGGTGCTGTAACTATGGGTGGTAAGAAATACATGTTCTGGTTGATCAATCCTACAGGAAGAGATGAAGAAGGACGTGAGTATGAGATTGAAATCAGATGGTGGTTCAAGCAAGTACCAGTTGCAATCAGATCTATGGGAACAGATATTATTAATGACTTTAAACAATCGTTACATGATTCTGCAACTAAACCCAACAATTGATGTACATACACCTTTAGGAGATGGTGAAACATTTTTCATAATTGATTATGGATTAAATGTAAATACTGTTTGGGTATGTAGAATGGCAGGTGGTGAGATGAAACATTTTTATTCTGATGATATTCGTGTATACGATAATCCAATGAATGGAAAAGGTTTTGATGTCAACACTGATACAATTAAAAAAATACCTCCAGGAGCAAGAAGAAATATGGATTTTCTAAACAAAAAACAATAATATGATACAAGGACAAAAAACAGAGGCAGTTTACAGAGCTGTATACTTGGACAGTAGTTCAAGCTTAAAAGACTTCTCCATGGATAGGAAGAAGTATCACAAGAAATACATATTGAATGAGTTTGTAGAAGACGAAGACTCTAAAGCAGCAACTACAGGTAGACTGGTAGAAACCATGTTAATGGAACCTGAGGAGTTTGACAATAGATTCTATCTATCTTCTTGTGCTAGTACACCAACTGGTCTTATGTTAGACTTTGTAGAAGCTTTGTATAAACACACAGCTAATGCTACTAACGAAGATGGTATTGTTACTAGAACCTTTGAAGACTTAACTAAAGATGCATATACAGATTCAGGATTCAAAATTAGCTTTGATGCTGTAATGAAGAAGTTCCTTGATTCTGAAGCAGAACTATATTACAAGGAAATCAGAGAAGTTAGAGCTAAAAGACTAACTGTTGTGACAACCAAGGAAATAGAGAATGCTGAGAAGATTGTAACAGAGCTGAAGAGCAATGCTGTAACTGCAGAGATTGTAAACAAGGTGAACAGCGTTAGATATAGTGTATTTAATCAATTGCAGATTGAAGGATATGAAGTGTTTGGTCATACATTCAAGTCTATGTTAGACAAAGTGCTTGTAGATCATGACAAGAAAACAGTTCAAGTGATTGACTTAAAATGTACCTGGTCTGTAGAGAACTTCTACAACGAGTATTACTTATATCGTAGAGCTTACATCCAAGGATATTTGTATATGGAAGCTGCAGGGTTCTGGGCAAGTGAAATGGGTTATGGTGACTACACTATCCTATATCCTCAATTCATGGTTTGTGACAGCACTAACTACATGAATCCATTAATCTATGCTATGTCTGATGAGAACATGCAAGATGCAATGAATGGTTTTAGTCACAATGGAAGAGAGTATCCAGGTGTTAAACAATTGATTGAAGACCTTAAATGGGCTTTAGAGAATGACAAATGGAACATCTCTAGAGAAAACTATATTAATAATGGAATAGTAAAATTAGGTTAATGAAATTACAGAAAACAATAACTACTATATTTATTGTTCCTACTCTCAGTATTGGAAAAGAGAAACTTGAAGAGAATGGGTTTATTAATGGTTATGTTAAAGACAACGAAAGAGAGGTGCAGTATGACAACTGCATCTATCTTGTCTTTAAACCTGAAAATCTAGATAAATTTAAGAACTTCTTGGACGATGAGTATGAACGTACAAAAAGTATATTAGATGATTATGATTATCCAAATGGAATAGTGGTAGTTGTTTATAAACTTAACTCAAGACTTGATGATGATATTGCTTTGGTCAAACAAGGTAAATATTCTAAAACATCTAAAAGGTTTCAAGAAATATTTCCAAAGGTTGTTAAAGTGAAGAAGAATGGACTGTTCAGAGATGAGATTAGTCTTCAATATCGAATTTTTAACAAGACAGAAGACTTATTAGAATTCTGGGAAAATAAACTTGATGTCAAACTAGATGAAGATGCTGAAGTTTGGAGCACATTCATAGAGGATAATGAATCATTTACACTTGAAAAAATTAAAGAAAATGTTTAATCAACAAATTTTAGACCATTTAATTAATAAATATGGTAAAGAAAAGACAGAGATCTTCTGTGAAATGGAGAGTGAAAGGAACTCTTTGTTATACAACGAAGTGGAAAAAGACAATCAGCACTACCCAGAACCAAACGAATGGCAATTCGAAAGGGACTGGTGGGCTGAAAGTGGTAAACAATTAAAACAACGATAATATGAATTTATTAGAATTATTCCAAAAGTATGAAAAGGCAGCAGATGTCGTACTAGTTCATTATAGAGATGTGTTTCTTAAGTCAATAGAAGACTCAGATGCTTCAGAGGAATTCAAAGAGTTTGCTAGACAGCAGCATGTTGATGAAGAAGCAATTGCTGAAATCATTGCTGGTAACCCTAGAGGTACATTTGATGTATTTGATGCTAATGAAGTGTATATTCAAATTAGTGTTGATATTGAAAACAAATGTTTTAGATACTCTTTTGATGGAGGTAAAGTAGAAAGTAATGATTACGATACAAGAAAAGAAGCTGAAGCTGCAGCTGTAGAAAAAGCATTTGAAATCTTAAATGAAAAGTTATGATATATAACAATGATGTAGACCCAAATGTAGAAATGTGGGAAAAACAGAACAGTGACCAAATAGTTTTGGAGGTAATTGAGAAGTATGCTAAGCGTAGTGAGGTGGGTATAGCCAAGTATGGCACCACCCTAGAAACTAACAATAAGGATAACTATCTCAAGCACCTACAGGAGGAATTGATGGATGCTACCCTGTACATCCAGAAACTTATTGACCAGAATAAGGAAATAACTAACTTAGTTAAAAACCATCCAAATGATGCAGAATTGGGCACTAAAATCAGAGCCCTATTTAACTAATTTAGTTAGACAATATTTTTCAATTTACTTGGTTTGTAAGAATGGGGATTGTATATTTGCAACCCTCATTTTTTAACCACAAAAAACACATATTTATGGACTTAGGATTGGATGCCTTAGGAAAGATTACAGTGTTCAGCAAATATGCTAAACACATCCCACAATTACAAAGAAGAGAAACCTGGAACGAGATCGTTGACAGGTATGAAGAGATGATGATTAAGAAATATCCTAGTCTATCAGAATCAATTACAGAGAGCACAAAGTTCATCAGAGAGAAGAAGGTGTTACCTTCTATGAGAGCTTTACAGTTTGCAGGACCAGCAATGGAAGTGAACAATGCAAGAGGTTATAACTGTGCCTACCTACCAGTTGATAGTTTATATAGTTTCAGTGAGACTATGTTCTTATTATTAGGTGGATCAGGTGTAGGATTCTCTGTACAGAAACACCATGTTGCTCAATTGCCAGCTATTAAGAAGCAAGAGAACTACAGACAGCGTAACTTCTTGATTGAAGACTCAATCATGGGCTGGGCTGATGCTGTGAAAGTGTTAATGAAGTTCTACTTTGAAGGTGGTACAAAGCCTAAGTTTGACTTCAGAGCTATCAGACACAAAGGAGCTAGATTGGTAACTGCAGGTGGTAAAGCACCTGGACCAGAACCATTAAAGATCTGTTTGTCACACATTGAAGCTATCATGGAGCGTAAAGCAGATGGAGAGAAATTAACTCCATTAGAAGCTCATGATATTATGTGTCACATCGCTAACTCAGTGTTAGCAGGTGGCATCAGAAGAAGTGCTATGATTAGTCTCTTCAGCCATGATGATGAGGAAATGATTACCTGTAAGTATGGTAACTGGTGGGAATTGAACGAACAAAGAGGACGTTCTAACAACTCAGCTGTGCTTAAGAGAGGTGAAGTGAGTGAGGAAGAGTTCATGGCTTTATGGAAGAGAATTGAAGCTTCAGGTTCAGGTGAACCAGGATTGTATTGGACTAATGACTTAGATTGGGGTACCAACCCTTGTTGTGAGATTGGTTTACGTCCATTCCAATTCTGTAACCTATGTGAGGTGAATGTATCTGATGTTAAAGACCAAAAAGATCTTAATGATCGTGTAGGTGTAGCAGCATTCTTTGGTACATTACAAGCAGGGTTCTTTGACTTCCATTACTTACGTCCTATCTGGCAGAAGACAACACAAAAAGATGCTCTGTTAGGCATAGGTATGACAGGTATTGGTAGTGGAGAGATTCTTAAATATGACCTAGAAGCAGCTGCACAAATAGCAAAGGTGACTAACCAGTTGATTAGCAACAAGATAGGAACCAACGAAGCAGCTCGTATTACATGTATTAAACCTAGTGGTACAACATCATTAGTGTTAGGTACAGCTTCAGGTATCCATGCATGGCATGCTCCTTATTACTTACGTACAATGCGTTTTAATAAGAATGAGGCTATTGCACAATACTTGATGATTAATCACCCAGAGTTGTGTGAAGACGATGTGTTACGTCCTACAGACACAGTTTGTGTACGCATCCCAGTTAAGGCTCCAGAAGGATCTATCTTTAGAACAGAGTCACCAATTGACACATTAGAACGTGTTAAGAGATTCTCTCAAGAATGGATTAAACCTGGTCACATTAATGGGGCTAATACGCACAACGTAAGTGCTACAATTTCTATTGATAAAGAATGGAAAGAAGTAGGTGACTGGATGTGGGAAAACAGAGAGACATATAATGGTCTATCTGTACTACCATACTTTGGTGGAACTTATAAACAAGCTCCTTTCGAAGACATTACAGAAGAAGAATACAATACACGTATAGCTTCTGTAAAGGAAATAGATTTAACAAAAGTGATAGAGGTTGATGACAACGTTGACTTTGGTCAAGTTGCAGCATGTGCAGGTGGAGCCTGTGAGGTACAATAATATGGAAAAGAAAGAATTCATAAAAAACGTACACTATTATTTGGAGGAGGGCAGAGTGGTATTCACTGCCCTCCAACATATTAATAGAGGATACTGCTGTGGTAATGGCTGCAGACACTGTCCCTATGAGCCTAAACATATAAAAGGCAACAAAAAAATAGAAAATGATAAAAAAAGTTAAAATATTTTGCACTTCTATGCATTTATTTGCATAGTTTTGCCACCTCTGTTTTTTGTTAATTGATGATAGCCCCTGGTGTTTCTACATTGGGGGCTTTATTTTTTATAAAAAACTTGGTGTATTGATATAAAATTCTTAAATTTGTACATAAATTAACAATCATGGCAAAAGCAGTGAAATCAACAGACAGTGGTGTCTCTAAATTCCAAGAAGCTTTAGATAAGCTAAACAAACAGTATGGTGTAGGCACAGTGCTAGCACTAGATTCCAAAACAGATGGTCATTATGATGTAATCAGTACAGGTTCAATTGGATTCGATTGGATTACGTTAGGTACTGGTGGATTTGTAAAAGGTAAGTTGTATGAACTTATGGGATGGGAAGGCTCAGGTAAGTCTACCATCTGTGGTCATGCAGTTGCTGAATGTCAGAAGGCAGGTGGAAAGGTGGTATATATCGATGGCGAGCATGCTGTTGATAAAAACTATTTTGAAGCAATTGGTGTAAACACAGCAGACATGTTCATTGCTCAACCAAGTTGTGGTGAGGAAGGTTTCAACATTGCTATTGAGATGATTAAGACTGGTGAAGTTGATTTATTAATCATCGACTCAGATTCATCATTGATTCCTAAGAAGGTGTTAGATGGTGAGGTGGGTGATAGCTCAATTGGTTTAAAGGCTAGATTGAATAGCAGTGTATATTCTAAATTGAAATCTGCAATGTCAATGCACAACACATGCGTAATCGTTATCTCTCAATACAGAGAAAAAATTGGTGTGATGTTTGGTAACCCAACTACAACTCAAGGTGGTCATGCATTAAAGTTTGCAGCAGATGCTCGTATCGAAGTGAGTAAATCAGCTGCAAAGGATGGTGATGTAACTTATGGTAACATTACAAAGGTGAAGGCTGCTAAGAACAGAATGAGCCCTCCATTTAGAATGTCAAGCTTTGAGATTGTGTATGGTGTAGGTATTGATAAGGTGAAAGAGATTATGGACTTATTGAATGAGTATGAACTTGGTAGAAAGTATGGTCAGACAATGACATTCAACGAAGTGAAATACAACCTTGATGAATTCAAACGTATGTTGTTAGACAACGAAGAGTTCTATAATGAAATCAAAGAGAGTATTATTAACAAAATTAAAAACATTGAAATCGTAGAAGATGAACAACCAATCATTGAAGATTAAATTACAAAAAGTAACAGAAGATGCTCGCATGCCTATTAAGGGTAGCGAGCACGCTGCTGCTTATGATGTTTATGCTCATAGCATAACAGATAAAGGTGGATACAAAATGTGTGTAGGTTTAGGATTCAAGACTGAAATTCCTAAAGGCTATAAAGGCATCATAGTACCACGCAGTAACCTCACTAAGTTTAACTGGGTGTTGAACAACTCTTATGGTGTGATTGACTCAGATTACAGAGGTGAGTGGATGGCTATATTCACTCCTATCATCAACGCAGGCTCTGTTCCAGAGTTTCCATATGGTGTAGGAGATAGAGTGGCTCAAATCTATTTTGAAGAAGTGTTACCTGTATCTTTTGATGTGGTTCCTGAATTGGAATCATCTGAGAGAGGTGAGGGAGGCTTTGGTTCAACTGGTTTGAAATAATGAAAGCACAATGTAAAACTTGTGGTAGAAACTGTGAGGGAGAATACTGTTTTCAACATAAACCTAGAAAACCTTTATCAGCAAACAAAAGTTTTAAGGTGAAGGTTCCTGAGAAGCATCCTGTAACTGAAATGACTCCTATGAAAGACATGTTCCTTAGAATATGGAAAACAAGACCTAGGAAGTCTGAGGTGAGTGGAGAATATCTAATAGGATCTGTGTCAACAGCATTCTTTCATCACATCCTACCAAAAAGCAAGTATCCAGAAGCAGCTCTGGATGAAGAAAACATAATCCTTCTTACGCTTCTAGAACATGAACAAGTAGAAATGGACATGTATAGATATGAAGAAGTAAATAAAAGACGTGAAAAACTCTTAGAAAAGTATGAAAGAACCAAGTAGAGAACGTAAGAATGATATTAAATATCTAGTTCAACTAAACGATGAGCAGAAAGAGGCTAAGCGTCTCATCAGAGAAAACCAAGTGGTAGTAATCACTGGTAGAGCTGGTTGTGGTAAGTCATTAGTTTGTGCTCAGGTAGCACTTGACTTCTTATTTAAGAAAGAATGTGATAATGTATTTGTCACTAGAGCTACCATTGAGGTGGGGAATTCATTAGGATTTCTACCAGGAAGCTTGGATGAGAAGTTCAACCCCTACTTAGAGGCATTTGTAGAAAACTTAAATAAGTGCTACGACAAAGCTAAGATTGAACAACTTGTAACTGATAAGAAGATACTTGCCTATCCTGTACAGTTCATTCGTGGTAAAACCATTGATGACATATTAATTGTAGAGGAAGCTCAGAATCTCTCTAAAGCACAAATGTTAGCTATATTAACTAGACTAGGTAAAACTGGTAAAATAGTTATTAATGGAGACATGGAACAGCAAGACACTAAAGATCCAATCAATGGGTTAGCTTATGCTATAGAGCTGTCTAAGAAGATTCATGAGATTAAATGGCTTAAATTAAAAGAAAACCACAGAAGTGATATTGTGGGTAAAATATTAGAGTATGAGTATGGTAAGTAAAAATATATTTAAAATACTATTCACTGCATTTTGTATATGGGTAGTGTATTTATTTATTAATGAAAGTAAATCAGAAATATTTACAAAATATCAGGTTATTACATTAAAAGGTAGTACCTTTGACATGGATGTAACTGTGCTTATTACAGAAGACGTAGCATTTGCTACTAAGTATGTAAAAGAAAACCTTGATTCTACAGCAACAGCTGCAGACTTCAACGCTAGAGCAGTAACCTTTCCTATAGTAGATGGTAAGTCTCCTATAATATGGATGTCTAGTGTAGAAGACCAAGGAGTTATAGCTCACGAGCTGTTCCATACAACATTAAATATAATGTATTGGGCAGGTATGGAGCTTAATTCTGAGACAGAGGAAGCATTTGCATACGAGATACAGTTTTTAACAAATTCTTTTTATAATCAAATAAAACCAAACAAATGAGTTTATTCTTTTACACAAGAAAATCAGAAGATGGTAAAGTGTACACAGACAGCTTTAACCTAAACAAGGTGATCAGATCTATCCAATTGGATGACAACAAGGTGTTAGTCTTAATTGACGATATCCATGAGCGTCCAGAAGATGTACCAGAAGTTAAGAATGGTAAGATGGTAGGTCAAAAGAGAGTACGTAATGTATTCCAAACTGAAATCAGTTTATTTGACGAAGATGTAACTAGATTTAATAACTTAGGAAACAAATAATTATGAAACTATTAGGAAATCGCATCTATTTAGAGGTGCCAAAGCAAGTTGAAGAAAACAAGTTAATCGTAGACGAGAACACTAAAGAAGCATTACAAAGAGAAATGCTTAAGACATTCTCTAAGTTAAAGATTCACTCTGTAGGTGACACTGTAACAAGTGTTAAAGCAGGTGATATTGTATTAGTAGATCCAGCTAAGGTGTCTCAAGGACAATTAATTAACTTAACAGATGATGAGCAAGTTATTCTTGTAAGTCCATTTGATGTAATAATGATTTGGTAATATGATTGATATAATAAACCAAGAGATTAAAGACCATGTATCTAATATAGCTGATATATTAAACAACATTGGAGAAAGAATTGAAGGTAATTTGATTTGTGATATATCATCTGATAATCTTACAGATGTAGCAAACGAAAGTAAAATACATAACTTAATAGAGTTATCTAAGAACAAGTCAAAAATATGTGAAATAGGAGTTAATGCTGGTCATAGTTTATTACTTATGGTCAGCACCAATCCTAATGCAGAATATTTGATTTTTGACTTAGGTGGTCATGGATATACTAAACCTTGCGTAGAGTACATCAAAAATGCATACCCATCTACAAAGATAACAGAAGTGTATGGTGATACTAACTTAACTTTAAGAGAGTACATTAGTGCTAATGAGCTGCATACATTTGATTTAATTCATATTGATGGGGGTCATGAGACTCACACTGTTGTAAACGATTTTATCTATACACAGCAGTTACTTAGTAAAGATGGAATTGTTGTTTTTGATGATTATAACTATGGTAATATACAAAATGTAATTAACTATTATGTAGATAGAAATGTTATAAATCAGTACACTGAAGGATTGGTTGAAACTAACCTACATTATGTATATAAAATGAATAATGAAAAATGATAGAAAACAATATACATCAAATTTGGGTTGGTAAAAACAGAATACCTTCTCATATAAAGCAATACATGGACGAGCTAAAGGAACGTCATAAGGATTTCAACTACTACTTTTGGAATGATGATAACTTACCAGAGTTACCAGAACATTTAAAAGAGATATATGATGCTTATGAAGAACCTGCTATCAAAGCAGATCTGTTAAGAATGTATGTTGTAAACAAGTATGGTGGAATCTATCTAGATGCTGATTTTAAGACAATAGATGGATTCTACTCAGACGTTATGTTATATAAAAATTACGATGGTTTTCTTGTTCATAATCATTCCTATGGTATGTCTGCTTTAGCAAATACAATATTTGGATTCAAAAAGAACCATCCACTTTTACAATACATGATTGATAATGTAACTCATAAAAATCAATGGATTGGTCCTAACTGGTGGATTCAAATAGTTTGTAAATATCTAGATGTTGATTTTAATACTTTAACTCTTGAAAAATTTGTAGAAAAAGTAACCCCTATTAATTTACAAGTGGTTGCTTGGAAAGATATTGAAGACAATTGCTTTAGACATGAAGCTTTAGCATCTTGGATACCTGGATCTGTTTGGAATGAAAAACTAAAAAACAAAACTTATGATTAGTGTTTTAACTATAACATATAAAAGACATCATCTATTAGAAGAAGCTATTCAATCTTTTCTTGTACAAGATAAAATGAATCTATGTGAGATGGTAATTGTAAACGATAATCCAGAAGTGGATTATGTTTATAATCATCCTAATGTTAGAATTCTTAATGTAAAAGAAAGATTTCCCTCTATAGCTGCTAAACTAAAATGGGGATTTGAGCAATGCAACACTAACTTCATATATAGATTAGATGATGATGATTTATTAGCCCCAGGAGCATTGTTCAATATTATGAAAACTATAATAGAACAAACTTTAGATTACGATATATACAGAAGCAAAGATCATTTCTTTTTTGTAAATAATAAGTTTGATATAATAGGTAATAATATTAATAATGGAAACTTATACACTAAAAAGTATTTAAACAGAATTGTGTTTCCTGACAAATCAGGGGATGAAGATGTTTATATAACTTATAGAAATGATGGCACTATATGTGATGCTGTTCCTACAACAATGATATATCGTTGGGGAATGGGTACATTGCATATCTCTGGAATGGGTCAGCAGCCTAATGAAGTGATATTAGCCCAAGCAGATAAGGTGTTAGACAACACTAAAGGAGTGATACATCTCAATCCACATTTTGACAATGACTACTATAGTCAATTACCACCTAAATAACATGAAAGTATTAGTATTTACATCGTCTTACAAAAGACCATACATGCTTAGGAGCTGTATGTTAAATGTTAAGAATCAGACGTACAGTGGTATAAAGCATTTGATAAACATCACTAATGATATTGATGATTTACACGTATATTTAGATGTGATTGATGACGTGTTTAATTCTCGTACAATGAGAATCTGTCACTCAATAAACAACCATACCCACTTCAATAACATGACTGCTATTAAGCAGCTCAAGACACATGAAGACTATGACTTATTCATTAAGATGGATGACGATGATATATACAAAGCTGATTATGTACAAACTATTGTAGATGCGTTCAAAGCAGATCCTACAATAGATATAGTGTCATCAAAAATTAGTCATCAATTGAATGGAAACAAGTTGATGTACAATAGTGAAAGATATGATAATCTGGGTGGTAATCCTGGAGAGTCTACATATCATATGCCTATGACATTTGCATTCAATAAAAAAGCATTTAATGTGATTAAAAACTTGACGCATGCAGATATAATAGGACATGATGATATGATGTGGAGAATTCAATGGGAAGCACATGGACTAAAACATGTAGCTGTACAAAACGATGATAACGTCATCTGGCATGTCCATGGTAAGAACGTATCTACAGCAGAGTTTCTAGAGAAACCAAAACAAACAATATTAAAAAGGCTTCTCAATTGGTTAGGATTATAAATAAAAAAGCCCCAGTAATTTGGGGCTTTTATTATTTTGACAATCTCTTCTGCTTCATAGGAAGCATGGGAGACTTAAGTCTTTTAGGTGTGTCAGCTTCTCTCATAAAAGGTTTATTAGGAGCTGGGTTCTTCACCTTTGGTGCTTTACGTGGCTTACCAGATTTCTTTGCTTTGCCAGCAGTCATATTACTTGCAGCCATATTTACATTTTTTCATGCCAGAAGATTTAGTCACCTTTGCACCTTTCTTAGCAATAACACCACGACCTTTTAAGATGTCAGCTTTAGTGATCTTACCATCTTTGTTTAAGTCTGGGAAAGATTTACCATCTTTAGCCTTCTTAACAGTCTTGCCATATTTAGCTCCAGGAGCTTTCATCTTACCTTTTCCATAAACAGAAGCAGCATCTAATGCTTTTGTTCTTTCATCAGAATAAGGACCAGCTTTCTTTACAGGAGCTGCTTTCTTCATAGGTTTTTGTACAGTTGCCATTTTTAATTAGTTTTGTGCGTTTTGATTAATATGTTTATCTTCTGCAGGAACTTCAACTTGAACACCACCACCAGCTAGAGAATCTTGTTTAACTACTGTAGAGTCAGTTGTTGCTTCAGGAGCAGTTGCAGAACCACAAGCAGTTAATGCTATGATAGCTAATACGAATAATACTTTTTTCATGTTTGTTTATTTAGATTTACGCTTTGCAGCAATTTTTTTAAATGTCTTAGCTAATACTTTAGCTTTACCAGTACAACTTTTTTTAGTGATTGGTGTACATTTACCAGCTGTACCACGCTTTTTAATAGAAGCTGCAACTTTTTGCATCCATTTACCATCTTTAGCTTTGCTACCAGGTTTTGTATAAACAGTTGAACCACTAGGTCTATCTTCTACTTTGTAACCTTCTTTAATGTATCTAGCACGATCTTCAGCTCTACCTCTAAGGAAATTAGCTCTTGTTGTAGAATCTTCTTTTCTACGTCTTTCTTCAGCCAACTTTGGGTTTTTCATTTCTGCTCTTGTTTGAGCATTGAATTTAGCCATCCAAGGTTGAATATCTGGATCATTTTTTGTAGTGTCACCACCAGATTGATACTTCTTTATCTTTGAAGTTTTGCTTACTTTTTTAACTGTTGCCATTATTTTTTCTTTTTAGAAAGTTTAACACTAGATTTAGCTTTACCTAATGTTCTTGTTTGAACTTTAGTCCAAGCACCTTTTGGATCTACCATACCTGCTTTAGGTTGTTTTCCACCTACACCTGCAGAGATGTTCTTTGTTTTTTTAGCTGTTGCCATAGTTATTTCTTTTTGCCTTTGTATTTATAATTAGGATTATCCCTATGCCATTTTTTTGTAGAAGCTACACCTTGTTTGACAGTCTTAGCTCTACCAATTGCTGTAAGATCGATAGTATCCCATTTACCTTTATCTTTGGTGGGATGGTTAACCATGATGTTTCCTTTCTTACCTTTACCTACACCTGTAGGACTAGTCTTCTTATATACAACATGTTTTTCTCCACCTGCCATAACAGTTACCTTTCCTCCCTGCTTGAGAGTAGATCCTTTGAATGGACCTTTCTTCTTAATCAAGGGACCATTTGGAACTGGTGTAGGTTTTTTTACTGCTGCCATTTATTTACTTTTTGCCTTAATTTTCTTCTCTTGTTTTAACATAGCAGCTGTAGGTTTTTTACCAGGTTTGCCAGCAGCTTTATTACGCTTAGCTGCAGCTCTGATATTGTCCCATAAACCACGTTGTGAAACTGAACCATCTTTACGTTTTAACATCTGTTTACCAGCTTTTGCTTTAGGTGTTTTACCACCATTCTTTTGTTCAGCAAGACGCTTGATAATAGCAGGATCAATATCTTTTGCTCTTACAGAGTCAGCAGAATTAGCTCTAATACGAAAGTTGTTAATAGTTCTATTAGTACTTTCATTAGGACTAGTGCTTTGATAATATCTAGGACCTCCAGGAGTATTTGCTTTAGTAGTTAAAGTGTACTTACCTGTAGCTCTATCTTGTGTAAGATATTCACCATACTGAGCTTTTTTAGTAGCTTTTTTAACTACTGTTTTTTTAACTGTTGCCATGTTAACAATTCCATTTACGAAGTGATTTATTAATTCTGCTATTAGGATCATTAGCTGTCTTAGCAGATGTTAGTTTCTTTTTCATCCCTGACATTCTAGAACAGAAAGACTTACGTCTTTTAGCTGCTTTAGAACCAGCTTTAAGTTTAGAGGGCTTAGTTGTAACAGCAGTCTTCAATTTTGAACCTGGGTTAGCTCTTCTATAAGAAGCTACACCTTTGGCATTAAGACCACCTGATTCAGATTTGCCTTCTTTTCTTTGCCATGCTGGTGTTTTACCACCATTCTTCATTACTTGTTCATCCTTTACAGACTTCTTTACTGTTGCCATTATAAACTATTTTTAGGAGCCTCTTCTGCTTCCTTAGCAATACCAGTTTCTACAGCTCTAGCTAAAACATGCTCTACAAGATCTGATGCTTGAGCAGCTTTGAACATAGCCTGTGCTTCTGGAGTGCTTAAGACAGCTCTGAAAGCGTTTAATATTACACCAAATTCAGTTCCTGATAATTCAAATTTGTCATCTTTATTCCAGATGTATTTCTTTGTAGGATCAAATGTCTTTGTCTCAGGAATCTCTGCGTGAAAGTCTTTAATTTCTTCTGACATAATTTATGGTTTTAAGACCAAAGATATGTATTTTTTGTATATCTACCAAATTTATTTTATGATCTAAATACCTTCTTTTCCTTCCAAGCTTGGTCATAGTGTATGTTTCTATGTCCACTGTTGTAAACAAGCCCAAAATGGTTAGATAGTTTGGTTATGAACACATTTTTAGCATCTTTATTACATACAAATCCACCTGAATATCTATGTTGCAAAATTCTAGACCCTTTGTAATCTCCTAAAGAGATCTCTTTTCCACGAGGGTTAAGGTTATATCCTTTCTGTAAGAATGCTTGACCTAACACTGTAGGACCAGTTATATCTAATGAACCAATACCATAGTTACTAGTCCTAATATTTTTTACACTTATTTCAACAGCTTTTTTAACTATCTCATCTCCTGGTTTAGAACACATTACAGCATTGTATAAGAAAGACTTATTAGAAGGATCGTCTCTAACAAACACTCTATCAACACCTTCTGTCAACTCATTGTATGGAACTAGAGGAATCTGTGAAAAATCACCATAGCATCCTCCATATTGATTAAGTATTAGGTATCTCCAAAAGTCAGCCTGATATGCTGTAGGTACCAACTTTTGGTGAAGTCTGAAATACTCTTCTCCATAATGATGGTGTATGGATAACATACAATCTTCATTAGAGAAGTAGAATAACTCATATCCAGGATTCTTAGCTAGAATATCTAGATAGATTTCTCTCATTACAACTGGAAGGTCTTCTACTTTAAAAGGACCTGTTCTGAATATCCACTTAGGGATACCTTCACCTTCCCATTTTCTGTCCTTTAAATCTTTAAATGTTTTGATATCGTTAGTTTTATAAATTCTTCTTTCGTTGTACAATTTCGCGTAATATAAATCTTCGTTTCTTGAGCTATATAGAATTGAATAATGATTAGGTATTCTAATTTTAACTATAGGAACATCTTCATCATATACGTAATCTGGATCTTTATAATCATATAAATATACGTCTTCTGTAATTCTTCCTATAGAAATCTCTTCAATTTTATTGTTTCTTCTGTAAATAGCACCAAGCATTTTAGGTCCAGTGACATCTAATGGATCTGCACAGTATAAATTGTATTTAGTGTGATAGATACATTTCTCTATTGCTTCTTCCATAAGAGACATTTTTGGAACAGTTGCTATAAATCCTGCACATATCCCATCTCTAGCTCCAAAATCCCTAGCTAAAATTTGTTTGTAACCTCTAATAATATCATTCAATGGTATTAACGCATGTGTGCTAAAATCCATAAAAACTCCACCATAATAATAAGCTACTAAGTATCTAAAAAAATCACACTTATATGTAGGAGGTACTAGTTTTTCATATGTAGCTGTTACATCAGCCTGATTTAAGTCTTTAATAAACTCATCTCTTTCTGCCTCACTAAAATAAAACAGTGTATACTCAGGGTTTTGAATTAACTGTTTTGTATAAAGATCTACTATTTCAGGATGTAGGTTTTCTAATGCTTCATTGCCTGATTTAAAAATCCATTTAGGTATTCCTGGTTGATCCCAAGTCTTACCCTTTAAATCTTTATATGTCTGTATCATCTATTTGTTGGTTTACTTTATAAAAGCTAAAACATAATCTTTTAACTGAGCTGCGTTTGGACTATCTAATTCTGTTGGATAGCTTGCTTTATCTAACTCTACATCTTTTATTATTTCTTTAGAGATAAATGTAAGTTCAAGAACTTCTGGTACTATGTAACCTTTGTATTCAAATGTAGATCCACAATTATTACCATGTACATGGCATAAATAAAAGTGCTTATTTAAATTTTCTAGAATAGTTATAAATCTATTTCTATATGTTTCGTCACTTAAATAGTGAAATTCTATAACTATTCCTGTAGTTATACTTGCAAGTTTTTGAATATCAGTGTTTTCTAACCATTCATATTCACAACCTTCTACATCTATTTTTAACAACACTCTTTTAGACAATTTAAGTTGTCTATAATGATTTAGAAAGTTGTCTGTTTGTTCTTTGTTGGTTCCAGATAATCCTTCTTTATACCATGTAAATAAGTCAGGATGTTTTGAATAGATATTTTCTATAGTGTGATCATAAGCATACACTTTCTTACCAGTAAGCTGTATGTAATGTTCATCAAATGTAATGTCATTATTTATTCCATAACTAAATAAACATTCACTGTCTTGTAGCAATTGCTTAGGAAGAACATACCCTCCATCGTTGGCTCTTCCAAGTCTAATCTTTTCTCCTACATAATAGGGCTTTAGTTGGTTTATCATTAGTTATAATTCTATGTCAAATACAATTGTTGCTGAGCTTTTAATACTCTTGCTTAAGACAAGCTTGATTTGCAACATGTTGTGAAACTTTAATAGCTCCTCCAGTAACATCTCATTATAACGAGGCACTGAAGTAGCTATTCTAAAGTGGTAAGATTGGGGATGTTTAGTTATCTCTACGATAGCCAACTCATCCACTGAATCTATAATTCCTTGTAAGTGTGCAAAATAAGCAAGTTCGTTATCTTGCATCACTTCAGGAAAGAATCTTTTATGTAATTCCATTAGGAAAGAGTTAACAAGTATTTGGTTTTTGCAGCTTCTCCTGATAAAGAATCAGCTAAGTTTGATATGTCATGGAAGCTATTTGCTTCAGCATATTTCTTTAAGTTGCTAGCAAAGGTCATAAGTTCTGTAACCACTGCTGCTGAGTCTGCAGCAGTTAATGCATCTATTTTAAATACACCAGGACGCTTACCTGTATAACCCATTAGCTTCTCTACAACACCATCTTTGAAGTCATGTACATAATCATATAATCCTCCTAGAGCTTGATGCTCAGCATAACTCTTTGTTTGCCAATGTAATAAGTGCAATTGCTCATGAAAGTATGTAAGCTTTCCAGCTATTGTTTCTAAATTTAGTTCTCCTGATTTCATCATTTCTTCAGGAAATAGTGACTTTGCCATTTATAGTTGTTTTAATTTATTGCTTTAAGGACAATTTATACATTGATTATTGGTAAACAGTATTTCTGTCTCATTGTTTTGTACCAAACCAATTCTTATAATTGATGAATCAACCATTTTTACAGACACGCTAGTAGCGTCAGTCCAGCCATTAGTTACTAAATAGCTAGCAAATGCTGAATCACCATATAATATTGTAGCATTACATAAAGATGTAGCACCAAGATTAGTTGTTAATACATGTGCTGTTACAAATGGAGGTCCATAACATGTTTGAGTATTATCTCCTCCAACATAAACATTTAATGATATAGCAGGACCTAATGTAGTTGTTGTAGTAGTTGTACTAGGTGCTATTGTTGTAGTAGTAGTGGTAGTTATTCCACTTCCTCTATACTGTGCATTAACTTCTATCCAAGTTGTTTGACTGTTGTTATCTCCTGGTTCTTTTGTCAACAAGACTAAGCTGCTTGGGACCACACGATTGAAGTAGTCAACTCGTATGAACGCTCTCAAAGCATTACTTGTAACATTATTACCAATGACATTGCTAACAGCCTGCCAGTTACCATTCTTTGGTGGTTTTGCACTTATGATAGGACCCCCAGGAACAATACGTCCCTGAGAGTCATATCTTACATAAGCTATATTGCCATTTCTTCCTAACATATAATATTATTAACAGAAAATGGTACCAGAAATATAAGTTGTTTGCATTTGTGTTATTGTATATATAGTATCATTACCTGAGAATTTTATAATATAAAAAGATTGTGTATCAAAAGGAACAGTTAATGCTGCATCAGCCCAAACTGTAGTACCAATTTCAATAGTGTTACTTGCAGTGTACCCAATTGAACCAAATGCTTGAATATCTTGACAAGCATTAGTTTCGTTAAAATATACACGTATTAACCACGGTGTAGGTGTTACACCACCACCACCACCATTTGTAGTGGTAGTAGTTGTAGTTAGAGAACCATTGCAGCAAAGGTCTGCATTTATTTGTTTCCAATTGCCCACTTTGGGCTTGCTTGCTCTAAATATAGGACCAGCTGTAACAACAGTGTTGGTGCCATCATATCTAACCCAAGCTTTTAATTTATTTTGATTTGCCAT
>JACCDN010316050.1_pt1 | contig 29943 bp, 21 predicted proteins | sample 7441691 | NCBI WGS metagenome assembly JACCDN01 (sample SAMN15323439, study PRJNA562643) | freshwater metagenome | isolation source: river surface water | place: USA:Blue River Watershed | collected 2017-08-16 | reverse complement strand
GCTTCCAGCATTTGACGCATTGTCGACATAACGACTCCTTGCAGGGTTAGACCGCCACGACACCGACTGCGATTTTTCCGGAGAAAAACACCCTGAATTCGGTCTCGTGTGTGGATTAGCCCCAAACTGTTAGGCTCGGGACAGAAACGACCCAAAGGTCGGTTTTCATGAAGAAAACTTGCTAATTGTACCAGCAACCAATGCAGTGCAGCAAGCACTCCCAACGTCTATCTGGTCGACTGCCAGGGACTCGGTTATGCTTCAGTGTTAACCGGCACCCTAATGCCCCTACCCCAGCCTGACTCCTATCAAACCCAATAAAGATCCGAATCATGAGCAGTATTACCTTGAAAACAGCGGACCAGATCAATGCCATGCGGACTGCCTGCCGCCTGGCCTCCGAAGTACTTGACTACATTACCCCTTACGTCAAACCCGGCGTCACCACCGGGGAACTGGACCGTCTTTGTCATGATTACATGGTAAATGTCCAGGGCACCATTCCCGCCCCGCTCAACTATCAACCTCCCGGCTACAGCCCCTATCCCAAATCGATCTGCACCTCGGTGAATCACCAGATCTGCCACGGCATCCCTGGCGACAAGCAGTTGAAAAAAGGGGATGTCGTCAACCTGGACATTACCGTTATCAAAGAAGGCTGGTTCGGTGACACGAGTCGGATGTTTAGCGTGGGCGACGTATCAACACTTGCCCAGCGACTCAGTGATGTCACCTATGAATGTCTGTGGAAAGGCATTGATGTAGTCAGGCCCGGTGCCACTCTTGGCGATATTGGTCACGCCATCCAGACGCACGCCCAGAAAAATGGCTTCTCGGTCGTACGAGAATTCTGTGGTCATGGCATCGGCCAACATTTCCACGAAGACCCCCAAGTTTTACATTACGGCAAACCTGGCACCGGTCTGAAACTCGAAGAAGGCATGATTTTTACCATTGAGCCAATGATCAATGCCGGCAAAGCGGATATTCGGGAACTGGCCGACGGTTGGACCATTGTGACCAAGGACCATTCGTTGTCAGCCCAATGGGAACACACCATTGTGGTTACCGCCAATGGCGTCGAGGTTTTGACGGTTTCTGCCGGTGCACCCGCCCGCCCGATCTTCTAACGCAGACACCATGAACGACCCGCGTCCGGGGCTTGCCCTCGCCGATATCAGAGACTGCCTCAAACAGGGCCAGACCGATCTGGCAGCCGCCTACCTAGCCCGTCCAGATCATAAAACCTATCTGGCAGGTCGAAGCCAGCTGGTTGATCGTATGCTTTGCCGCCTGTGGGAAATCGCTGGCATGCCTGAGAGCACCAGTCTGATTGCGGTCGGTGGCTACGGTCGCGGCGAGCTCTACCCCCACTCGGATGTCGATGTCCTCATTGCACTTGATGCCCCGCCTTCGCCCGAACTGGAGGAAACACTCCAGAATCTCATCAGTCAGTTTTGGGACATTGGCCTGGCCGTTGGTCACAGCGTCCGTACTATCGATGAATGTCTTGAAGCCGCACAATCCGACGTTACTGTCCAAACAGCCCTGTTTGAATCCCGATTGATTTGTGGCAATACGTTGTTGTTTGTGACATTGCAAGCAACGGTCAGCGAGCGCATGGCGCATGATCAGTTCATTGCTGCCAAGCTTGCTGAACAGGAAGAACGTCACCTACGTCATGCATTTACGGCCTTCAGCCTGGAGCCCAACTGCAAGGAAAGCCCCGGAGGGTTACGCGATCTTCATAGCCTCTCTTGGGTAGCACATGCGGCTGGTTTTGGCCTCGACGACGATGTCTGGCAATCACTGCAACAGCACGCACTGATGCAGGGCGACGAACGTGTCGCGATAGAGCGGGCCGCAGGGTTCCTGGCGGATGTTCGGATCCAGTTGCACCTCCTCACGGGCCGCGCCGAGGACCGCCTGCTCTTCGACATTCAAGGACAGATCGCCCAACGTTTTGGATTCAGCGATATCGCCGAGCGGCGCGCCAGCGAGCAGTTCATGCAGCGCTACTACCGCATTGCCAAGCGTGTCACCCAGATCAACACCCTGGTGCTCAAATCGATCAGTGAACGACTCGCCCCGGCCAGCAAACAGAAGGTCCGCCGTTTGAACGACCGCTTCCAGAAAGTCGGCCACAAGCTTGACATTGTTGATCCGCAGCTCTATCAGACACAACCGACCGCCATCCTAGAAACCTTCCTGCTCATGGAAAAACAGGGCGGCGTGCAGGAAATGACGGCACGCACGCTACGTGCTCTGTATGGGGCTCGACGGCTCATCAACCGCGAGTTCCGCCAGCAGAAGGAAAACAAGCAACTGTTCATTCAAATCTTACGTCAGAAGAACGGCGTATTACATGCATTACGTCTGATGAACCAGTTCGATATTCTGGGCCGCTACATTCCGGCCTTCGGACAAATCGTCGGTCAAATGCAACATGACCTGTTCCATGTTTTTACCGTAGATCAGCACATTCTGCAGGTTGTGCGCAATATCCGGCGCTTCGTGCGTGAAGATTTCGCGCACGAAAATCCTTTCTGTCATCGTTTAATGAACGAGTTCGAGCGCCCCTGGCTGCTGGTGCTGGCTGCCCTCTTTCACGACATTGCCAAAGGTCGCGGCGGTGACCACTCAGAACTGGGCATGGCCGATGCCGAACTTTTCTGCAAATCCCATGGACTGCAGAAAAAGGACACCGAACTGATCGTCTGGTTGGTCAAGGAACATCTGACCATGTCGGCAGTTGCCCAGAAGGAAGATATCTCTGACCCCACGACCATTACCGCCTTCTGCAAACGCGTTGGTGACGCACGTCATCTAACGGCACTCTACTTATTGACTGTCGCTGATATTCGCGGCACCAGCCCGAAGGTTTGGAACTCTTGGAAAGCACGACTGCTTGAAACCTTATATCGGTGTTCTCTCAGCCGTCTCGAACAAGCCGAAGGCGACGACACCGAACAGCTGGGTGACGCCGTGGTTCAGCGCAAGCGCGACGCGCTCACCCACTTGCGTTTTTTTGCACTTGGCGAATCTGTCCAGACACAGTTCTGGAAACAGTTAGACGACGTCTACTTCCTGCGCCACACTGATGAAGAAATCGCCTGGCATACGCGTTGTCTGTATTACAGGACTCATGAAAACAAACCCGTGGTCCGTGCTCGCCCGAATCCGGAGAGCGAAGGTATTCAGGTTCTGGCGTATGCGCCGGACAAACCCGATCTCTTTCTGCATCTCTGTGGTTACTTTGCCTCCATTGGGTATTCGATCATGGATGCCAAGATTCACACCACCAAGCACGGTTATGCACTGGACAGCTTCAACCTGTTCGATTCATCACATCGAGGCATGGACCGAGAAACCTGCAGCATCATCGAGCACGACCTGCTTGAGATCCTGCAGGGTAAGACCCAACCTGGTACCCCCCCCATGGGCCGTATCTCGCGCCAGGTTCGCTCCTTCCCGATCACGCCGGTCGTCCTACTGGAACCGGATGAGAGCGGACAACAGTATGTTTTGTCGATCCGGGCGGCGGACCGCACTGGTCTACTCTATGCCATCGCCGAAACGCTGACTCGCCACGGTGCCTCGCTACACACTGCCCGTATTTCAACTTTGGGTGAGCGGGTTGAGGATACTTTCCTGATCTCCGGTCGCGGCCTCTCACAGAGTCGGGATCGGCTACTGCTCGAAAACGACCTGCTCGAACAGCTACGTACCTGAATCAAAGCCTCTGAGTCAAGTAGGCACCTTGCAACCGACCAGGGTCTCAATCAGCCGTCGTACCTTACACATCGCCTGCTCCATCACTTCACCTAGCGCGCTGAACTCAATGCCCATGGCACTCTCACCAATACCCGCGGCATAGTTCACAACCACGTTCAGCTGTGCATAGGGAATTTTCAACTCGCGGGCTAGAATCGCTTCCGGCATCGCCGTCATTCCGACCACGTCGGCACCGTCACCGGCCAGGCGCCGGATTTCAGCAGCAGTTTCAAGCCGCGGCCCCTGAGTACAGGCATACACGCCGCCATCATGAATATTGAAACCGAGCAGATCGGCAACCTCTAAAAGACGCGATCGCAGCATGCTAGAGAACGGGTGCGTAAAATCCGTATGCATCTCAACATCGGGCACATTGCCATGAAAGGTGGAGGCTCGGCCCCAGGTACCATCAATCAACTGGTCCGGAACAACCAGATCCCCCGGCCCCATGGAGGGATGAATAGAACCAACCGAGCCAACAGCAATGATGCCTGTCACACCCATCTCGTGCAGCGCATAAATATTAGCCCGATAATTAATATCAGCCGGCATGATGGTATGACCATGTCCATGACGGGCCAGAAAAACCATCGAGTGACCGCAAACCGTGCCCAATGTCAGCGGACAGGAAGGTTCACCAAAAGGTGTTCGTACAAACTGCCGATGTGCATCTTCCAAAATGGACAACTGGTTAAGACCACTGCCGCCAATGATCGCCAGCAAAGGCGTTTGTTCTGTTGAAGTGATCTTTGACATGATGTCCTCACAAAGAAAGTATGACGGGCAAATAAGCCTCAGGCTGTCGCATGTCGCCGCAGCGTCGCTTCGCCCAACACCGGCACAATCCCGGCTGGCATGACATGCTGCGCTGTCGACGGCGGCAAAGTCAGTTTGCGAAATTGCACATCAGTCACATCCAGATGAAATGGTGTATCGGCGATCACGGCATTGCGAATAACCGTCGCCATCGTCCCACGACCCGCATCTTTCATCTGCCAGGGAAAGGCCGTGCGATCCGCCAAATGTACGGTTGCAATCGAGGGCACCTGGGTTGCCAGAGCAACCGCAGCACGCTGAAATGCCAACCGGTATTGCATCACTGCCTGTGCAGCTGGCACCGATTGAGGCAAAGACTCGGCAGGTGCGCCAGCCATCCAGAGCACCATCGCCTCAGGCGCAAATGCATTCAGATCTGCCACCAGCATTTCATGCACCTGACCGACATCCGCCAAACCGAATATGGCATCCGGCACACGTTCACGTGTCGCTTCAAGACAATCCATGCGGTTATCCAGCGCAAACACCGATTTCCCGTGGCGACACAGCACTGCCGTGGACAGCCCAAAACCACAGCCAATTTCAAGAACGCGTGAGGCAGAAATCCGGCCACAAAGCCAATCATAGGCACCCTGGCGCTCGAGGTCTGACGATTCCGCAGACCAGCGGCTTAAGGTCTCCGCCAACGGTTCATTCAAGGGCGTGACGGGCACGTCGGATGCATTACCGCTGCAATTATCCAAGGGCCTCATTCGGTGGCATCCGTCGCAACAAAAATTCCATTGGCGTTACGCCAGAGTCCATTCACATCCAGTCCGAACCCATACACATAGCGATCCGGTGTGGACAACGCTGGATAATCCGGTCTACAGGGTTGTGGCAGCGATTTTTCCTTGTGCGTCAACACCGCGATTTCCACGCGAGCGGCACCGGCATCGTGCAACCACTTCCGGATTTCATTCAGCGTCACGCCTTCATCAAGAATATCGTCAAGCAGCAAAACCTCACGGTCTTGAACGTCATGCCGAGGTCGCATCAGCCATTCCAGTTGTCCACCCGTTCGCGCATCACCGTAACGGGTAGCATGCACGTAGTCCAGATCAAGTGCAAAACTCAGACGCGGCAACAACTGCCCAGCGTACACTAACGCACCCGTCATCACACACAGCACCAAGGGCCGTGTCTGCGCATAACGGGTGTTGAGCAGCGCGGCCTGCGCATCGATCAGCGCATCAATCGCCGCACGATCAAACAGACACTCAGCGACTAATGGATCGTGTTGCACAGACATCCTTAAATCGAATCTATCTCAATCAGATGGATTCTAGGTATTGAGCGAAATCAGCACCGACTTCTGGGTGACGCTGCCCCAGAGCGACGGTCGCCTTCAGATAACCCAACTTTGAACCGCAGTCATAGCGCACACCATCATAGCGATAGGCCAGCACCTGCTCTTCGGCCAACAGGCTGGCAATACCATCCGTTAGCTGGATTTCGCCACCGGCACCCGGCTGAATGTTTTCCAGGTGATGGAAAATACGGCCCGACAAAATGTAACGACCTACCACCGCCAATGTCGATGGCGCAGCAGCTGGATCCGGCTTTTCGACAATCGCATTCACTTGTTCCAGACGCTCCGACACGGTGCGGGCATCGACAATGCCGTAGCTTTTGGTATCGGCCCGCGGCACATCCTGCACACCCAACACCGAACAGCGATAATAGTCATAGCAATCGACCATCTGCTTCATCACCGGTGTGTCACCGTCCAGCAAATCGTCGGCCAGCAGCACGGCAAAGGGTTCGTCCCCAATCACCGGTTTGGCGCACAACACGGCATGCCCCAGACCCAGCGGTTCCGACTGACGGATATAGATGCAGTTCACATGCTTGGGCAGAATGTTCTGCACCACTTCCAGTAAAGCCAGTTTGTTTTTCTGGGCCAGCTCGCTTTCCAGCTCGTAGGCTTTATCAAAGTGGTCTTCGATGGCGCGCTTGCTACGGCCAGTGACAAACACCATTTCAGTAATGCCAGCAGCAACGGCCTCTTCCACTGCATACTGAATCAGCGGCTTATCAACTACGGTGAGCATTTCCTTGGGGCTGGCCTTGGTGGCCGGTAGGAAGCGGGTACCCAGACCCGCCACGGGAAATACTGCCTTGCGCACTTTTTTCATGAATGGCTCCGTATGCATGATTCTCGATATTTTAGGATTGTAAACGTTTCAAGAGACCGGCCTCATCCAAAACCTCGACCTTCAGGCTGAGCGCTTTTTCCAGCTTCGACCCAGCTGCTTCGCCGGCCACCACAAAATGGGTTTTGGCCGACACTGAGCCGGACACCTTACCGCCAGCCGCTTCGACCAAAGCTTTGGCCTCATCACGGCTCAGATTGGGCAAGGAGCCAGTCAACACCACTGTTTTGCCCAACAGAGGACGCGGCAAATCACTGGCCTGCCCCTCAACCTCTGGCCAATGCACGCCTGCCGCTTGCAACTGCTGTACCACCGACACATGCTGAGCCTGATCAAAAAAGTGGCGCAAACTAGCCGCCACGACCGGGCCAACATCGTTGACTTCGAGCAGCGCTTCTTCAGTCGCCATCATCAATCGTTCGATGGATCCGAAATGTCGGGCTAGATCCTTTGCCGTCGCCTCGCCGACATGACGAATCCCAAGGGCGTAAAGGAAGCGCGGCAACGTGGTCTTCTTACTGTGTTCGATGGCCGTCAGCAGATTCAGCGCGCTCTTCTCGCCCATGCGATCCAGCGTACAAAGCGACGCCAGATTCAAGCGTTGCGGCTCATAAAGGTCGGCGATCGAGTCGATAATATCCGCATCGACTAACTGGTCCACCAGTTTATCGCCTAGGCCTTCGATATCCATGGCCCGGCGACCGGCAAAATGCAACAGCGCCTGCTTACGTTGTGCTGGGCAGGTTAACCCACCCGTGCAACGCCAATCGGCCTCACCAGCTTCGCGTTCGATGGGGCTACTGCATACTGGACACTGCCCTTGCAAAAGGGCGTACAGATCAAATGACGGCCCGACATCTGCTGGGCGCTGCTCAAGAACCACCCCGACAACTTCGGGAATCACATCCCCAGCCCGTCGCACGATGACTGTGTCACCAATGCGCACATCCTTACGGCGGGCTTCATCCTCGTTATGTAGGGTCGCATTGCTCACCGTGGTGCCACCGACAAACACGGGAGCCAGTTTGGCCACGGGCGTCAGCTTGCCGGTACGCCCGACCTGGACATCAATATCCAGTAATTGCGTCAGCTGTTCCTGCGCCGGATATTTATGGGCGACGGCCCAACGGGGTTCGCGCGTGACAAAACCGAGTTGTTGTTGCAGCCTGCGGTCATTGACCTTGTAGACGACCCCATCAATATCAAAAGGCAAAGCATCGCGTAAGGCAGCGATCTGCTCATGAAAGGTCACCAGGCCATCAGCACCCTGCACGACCGCCCGATGCGTACAAACCGGCAAACCCAGCAATCCCAGTGCATCAAGGAGCCCGCTGTGTGTCGCGGGGATATTCCAGCCTACGACATCGCCCAGGCCATAGGCATAGAAGCTTAATGGCCGTTTCGCGGCAATGGCCGAGTCGAGTTGACGTACCGCACCCGCTGCGGCATTGCGCGGATTCACAAAAGTTTTTTCGTTTTTGGCACCGGCGGCAATCAGGGCGCGCTGGCGTTCATTGAGCGCTTCAAAATCATCACGGCGCATATACACTTCCCCGCGCACTTCCAGCACCTCTGCATCACATCCTGGCAAGCGCAGAGGTATCTGCGGAATGGTCCGGATATTCTGTGTCACATCTTCACCCGTCTCACCATCGCCGCGGGTAGCGGCCTGTACCAGCAGACCCCGTTCATAACGTAGGCTGATTGCCAGACCGTCAAATTTCAGTTCTGTCGCATAGTCGACGGGCGGTGCATCCTCCAACAATCCGAGTTCTCGACGTACCCGCGCATCAAAGGCCCGTGCACCACCCGCCGTTGTGTCGGTTTCGGTGCGAATACTGAGCATGGGCACGGTGTGGCGTACCGGTGCAAACGCCGTTAACGCCGGTGCGCCCACCCGTTGCGTCGGCGAATCCGGCGTAATCAGGCCTGGATCTGCGGCTTCAAGCGCTTCAAGCTCCTGATAAAGCCGGTCGTACTCGGCATCCGGCACTTCCGGCGCATCACACACATAGTAGGCATGGGCATAGCGATTGAGCAGTGTGCGCAAGATTTCGCAGCGATTGCCCTCTGGCGGCACCGTGTCACCGAAATCAAAAGCGTCCTGCACGATGGCGTATCAGGAGAACAGACGTCGGGCCAGTGCCGATCCGGGTTCGATCCCCTGTGCCTGCAGTACGGCATTCAGGCGGACTACCTGATTAGTCAGTAGTGCCAGGCCCTCGTCATTCAACGGCCGACCACTATCGTCCACAACCTCGGCGTTCAGGTGACCCGCCAGATTTCTGGCCATGTCACACATATCTGTTACCACGGCATCCGGACGGAGTACCTGCGGGAAATCCATGATCAACGATACTAGTCCGCTGTTCGTATCTGCCTGCACCTGGAAGTTTACCGAATCATCTGTGCCGGTACGCGCATAGTTCGGATAAGCACCGACCAGACCCAGACCTTCGGCATCGCCAGATAATTTGGCAAAAGCCAGTGCCGCATCGTCACGTGGCTTCAGATTCATGCTGATCAGCGTATCCACACGGACGCAGAACGCATCCAGATTCACAGCGCGGTCAACCAGTTTGGCTTCTGATTCAACAGATAATCCGGCCGAGAGCATCTGTGCCAGGCTTTCCAAAGAGCGCATCCAGCCATGAATAGCTTCAGGTGCCAGCGGCCCACGGCGCGATGCCAGTTGCAGTCGACAACGCAGGTTGCTGACCAGGGCTTCTGCTGGAAGAGTTTCTGCACGATGCCACGCATCTGCCGTATAGAACTCCACACGCTCAAAGCGCTCCAGGCCCATCTGATTCAGCGTGTCACGGATCGAACCTGCACTACGTGGTTCGTAAAAACGCAATGTGGCAATCGCATCCACCCAGGTCTCGGCTTCGGAGAGCGCCGCTACCGGTTCCGGCATGGTGAGCGACGGCGTTACCGAGCCATCGGTAGCGTCATCAATCACCGCCGTTGCGTCAGTTTGATCCCACATGGGTTCCTGACGCTCGCCAGAGGCCGCTACCACAGCTTCCTGCTCGGGTGGTTCTACCAGTTCCGGCGCATGTAGTTTGCGGTGCTTCCGTTCCTGCCAGCGGTTATAAATCAGCACCAGAACAATCGCGCCTAGACCCAGACCCAACAGACTCAGTTGTAGTTCGTTCATGATCAACCCACCGTTGTTTCGCGCATTTGCAGCGCTTCTTCCATATCCACTTCCACAATCCGCGACACACCAAATTCCTGCATCGTAACGCCGACCAGCTGGTTACCCATTTCCATCGCAATCTTGTTATGGCTAATAAACAGGAACTGGGTCTTGTCCGACATGCGCTTCACCATCTCACAGAAACGTATGGTATTGGCATCATCCAGCGGCGCATCTACTTCATCGAGCAGGCAGAATGGCGCTGGGTTCAGCTGGAACAGCGAGAACACCAGGGCAATGGCTGTGAGTGTTTTCTCACCACCGGAAAGCAGATGAATCGTCGAGTTCTTTTTACCGGGCGGCTGTGCCATCACCTGGACCCCAGCGTCGAGAATTTCGTCACCGGTCATAATGAGACGCGCTTCACCGCCCCCGAACAGGCTCGGGAACAAACTGCCAAAATGCTGATTCACGGCATCAAAGGTGGACTGCAGCAGGCTGCGGGTTTCACGGTCAATGCGACGAATGGCATTTTCTAGGGTTTCCATAGCACGCAGCAGATCATCAGACTGTGCATCCAAATACGTCTTCCGCTCCTGTGCCGAATTCAGCTCGACCAGCGCCGCCAGGTTCACCGGGCCCATGGCCTCGATCTCACGCTGGATACGGGTAATGGATCCCTGCAGTGGGCCCGGCTTTAAATCGCCGACATTGGCCAACAGATGCTCGATCTGTTCTGGCGAACAGCCGGCTTCGGTGAGCAGCCCCTCGTACTGTGCCGCGGCCAGCTCGGCAGCCTGATGCTTCAGCTGATGGTCGTTAATCCGGGCACGCACCGGCTCCAGCTGCTGCTCCATACGTAGACGACTTTCTTCCAGCGTGCGCAATTCGCCCGCCTTGCTTTCGGCCGTGTCACGAATGTCTGCCAGCACCTGCTCCTTTTCCGCTCGCAAGATGAGTGCGGTTTCCAGCTTATCGCGCAGTTCATCCCCATCGGCGCCAGCCAGTTCGGACTTCGATTGCGCGAGGCTGTCATCAATGCGGCGGCACTCATCCACCGACAAACGGGCCTGATTTCTCAGATCATCCAGACGCGTCTGACACTCCCGGCAGGAGAACTCGGCTTCCTGAACATCCCGCTCAACTTTAACCATGGCATCGCGGGCATCACGCAGCGCACGGCTGGCCGCTTCCCGCACCGACAATCGCTCGGTCAGCGAGCTCTGGGCCACCGCCACAGCCGACTCCAGATTCTGCAGCAGCGCATGCTGCTCTTCTAGCCGGGCCTGTTCTGTCTGCTGTTCAGCCAGATGTTCGTCACGGCCAGCGTTCAACGCACGTTCCCGTTCTTCGTAATGGCGCACAGCCTGGGCCAGCTTTTCATAATCCAGCGCATACCGGTTCTGCTCGGCCTGGGCTGATTGCGCCTGTTGACGCAAACCATCCAGTGCCATTCTGGACGAACGCAATGCATCACGTGCCGTCTCTACAGCCTGATTGGCTGCCTCGAGCGGCCCAGCCAGTGAATCCACCCGGGCCTGCGTGGTTTCCAGCTCCTGCTGGCGCTCCAGCAAGCCATGGTCGGCTGCATCCGGTGCAAAGAAAGTCACACTATAGCGATCCAGCAGTACACCAGCTGCGGTCACAATCAGCTCATTCGCCGCCAATTGGGCCTGTTGTGCACGTGCCGATGCCAAATCCTGTGCCACTCGCACACCCGCCAACCAGCGACCTAACGCCGGCTTCAGCTGGGCATCCAGACATTCCACCAGATCCATCAGAGAATCCGGACCGTGAGCGGCATCGTGACCGTTGCAATCGGGCAGCAACAGTGTCAAACGCAGTGACGGTGGTTCTGCAAACCAGCGATCCAAATCCGGCAAATCCTGCTGTCCGCAGGCCACGGCCTTCAAGCGCTCGCGCAGGACGGCTTCGACGGCCAGCTCCCAACCACTGGTGACACGAATCTTCTGCCACAATGCTGGCCGATCCTGCAGACCGGCCTTGCGCAGCCACTCCGGCAACGAACCTGTGGCCTGTACACGCTCCTGCAGCTGTTTCAAAGCCTGATGACGTGCCTGGGTCTGGGTAAATTCCTGTTGCAGCGACCGTTGCTGTTCGTTGGCATCCTGCAGCATTTGTTCGGCCTGAGCCAAGCCGTCTTCGGCCATGGCCTGCTGCTCTTGCAACTCAGCCACCGTCATCGCGGTCGATTCACGCTGCTCCGCCAGCACCTGCATCTGCTCGGCATCGGGCGGGGTCAGCGCTGCGGCATCCCGTGCCAGTCGTTCAATCTGCTGGTTGACACGTGCCAGATTGCGCTCGGCGTTAGAGCGGTTGGCCTGCGCCACCTGCAGCCGCTGCTCCAGCCCGGACAACTCACCCCGAAACTGGCTGGCCTGGGTCTGCGCTTCGCGTTCAGCCTCTTCAAAAGCTGGCAGACCTTCCTGGGCATGTGCCAGCATTTCCTGTGTTTGAGCCAGACGCATGGCCGCATGCTCCTGCAGCTCGCTCCAGCGCACCAGATCTTCTTCTGCCTGCACCTGGCGTTGCTGCCAGCTTTCGCGGTCGGACGTCAGTTGCAGCAAACGGGCTTCCAGATTGCGACGGGTTTCCTGACGATGGCGGATATCGGCTTCTATCGTCGCCACCTCCGCATTGATGCTGAAGAAGGCGCTCTGCGCCGTCTGCACCGCATCGTTCGCGGTGTAATAGGCTTCACGCAGCGTTTCCAGTTCGGCTTCAATATTGCGTTGGCGGGCAACCGTTTCTTCCAATTCAGTTTGCGCCGCCGACAGGCCTGCCGCCTGCAACTCGGCGTCACTGCGGCCTTCCAGCAACTTCACGGACCACAGTTTCTGCTGAGTACCCATCAGTTCGGCCTGCAGATTCTGGTAACGCTCAGCCACTTCTGCCTGGCTTTCCAGTCGGCCAATTTGGGCACCCAGTTCCTGACGGATATCTTCCAGACGGGCCAGGTTCTCACGCGTATCCGACAATCGACCTTCGGTTTCTTTACGCCGTTCCTTGTAGCGGGTGACGCCGGCGGCTTCTTCCAGAAACACGCGCAATTCTTCCGGCTTGGCTTCAATAATGCGCGACACCGTGCCCTGCCCGATAATCGCGTAGGCCCGCGGCCCCAAACCCGTGCCCATAAACAGGTCCGTCACATCCTTACGACGCACCTTGAGGTTATTAATAAAGTAATCCGACTGCCCATTACGCGTCAGAACGCGCTTGACCGATAGTTCGGCATATTGCGACCACTGTCCTACGGCCCGGCCTAAACTGTTATCGAATACCATTTCTACACTGGCGCGTGACACCGGCTTACGGGTGGTTGTGCCATTGAAGATAACGTCCTGCATCGACTCGCCACGCAACTCCGTCGCCCGGGATTCCCCCAGCACCCAGCGCACCGCATCGATAATATTGGATTTGCCGCAACCATTCGGACCCACCACGCCAATCAGCTGGCCAGGCAGCTCCACCTGGGTTGGGTCTACGAAGGATTTAAAGCCAGCAAGTTTGAGCTTGGTGAGTCGCATATTCTGTAATGCACCCGGTCACGGACACATGGATGGGGGCGAAAAAGGACAACAAGGGGACAACAACGAACAATAAAGGCGTTCTGCCTTCAAGAAGGCTGAACTGCCGAAAAAGGCTGCTTATAATATCAGTTGCAAAGCCCCAAACACATCAGAGATTCTCCAATGAGCACCCAACCCTGCAAGTCCCTGGAAACCTTTCCAAACCCGACTCCTCAGCGCGATTTCACGATTCACATGGAAATCCCTGAATTTACATGCCTTTGTCCTAAAACTGGGCAACCCGATTTCGCCATCCTGATCCTGGATTACATTCCGGACCAGCTCTGTGTCGAGCTGAAAAGCCTCAAACTTTATATGTGGAGCTTCCGCGACGAAGGCGCTTTCCACGAAGCCGTCACCAATCGCATTCTCGACGACCTGGTCGCTGCAACCGAGCCGCGATTCATGCGCCTGACCGCTAAATTCTATGTGCGCGGCGGCGTTTTCACCACCGTGATTGCCGAACACCGCAAAGCGGGTTGGCAGCAGCTCCCCCCCGTCACCCTGACGGATGTCGCCAGCCAAGCCAGCACGCGCGGCTGAAATAGTTGCTAACCTTCCATCACATCTACCGAACGTCCGCTACCCACAAGGAGACCGCCATGCGCGCACCAACCATTAAAGTTTTAGGGGTTGCCTTAGCACTCCTGAGTAGCGGCGCCCTGCAGGCCGCGAACATGGCCTTCATGGCCGATCAGGCCATGTCGCGCTTTACTGAACAGGATGCCCAGTTCTTTAATGAAGCGGCGACTAATGTGCTGAAGGGTCAAGAAGGCGTCGAAATTAAATGGTCCAACCCCGGCACCGGCGCTTTTGGCACCCTCATTGCCTACCCGGACCCGGAAAAAAACCCGGAGTGCCGCGTCATTCACATGGTCAACGTGGCTGAAAACGTGAAAAGTGCTGGCTACTACCGCTTCTGCAAACAGCAAGACGGTTCATGGCCGCCTGTGATGCCTCCGCGTAAAAAATAGCGTTAAGCAACGGTCACACGGCGCTGCTGCACCCATCGCAAAAGGCCGATCAGGCCTACTGCAGCCAGCAAGGTAGCGCACAACGCCCCACACCAGAAACCGGCAGCGCCCATCGGGAGTACGCCCAGCAGCGGCACCCCATCAAAGGCCAGAACATAGCCACCAAACAGGCCAATGACCCAGAATGCGGTGAGGTGAATCCCGAGTGGCAAGAACGTGACGTGGTAGCCCCGTAAAGCAAACGCGGCGACTGTTTGAGCGGCATCAAACAGCTGGTACCCGGACACATACACGATCAGGCTTACCGCCACTGCCTGCACGGCAGGGTCCGGGCTGCCAAGCCAGGCCAGTGGACCCCGGAACTGCCAGAGTAACAAGGCCAGCGTCGCCGACCCAACACAGGCGATCCAGAAACCGGCCTTGGCCATATCCCGCGCCTCGCCGTCCTGGCCTGCGCCCGCCGACTGTCCGACCAGAGCGGCCGTGGCCGTCCCCACGGCCAACGGAAACATGTACACCATGGCCGATAGATTGGCGACCACCCGATGCCCGGCCAACACCTCCGGCCCCAGCCGCGCAATGAAAATAGCCATCAACGTAAACGCGGTAATCTCGACGAAATAGGACAACCCCATGGGCACACCGACGCGCAGCAGATGCCTTAGCGCTACCCGGTCAGGCCCGGAAAAGCGGGCGGACTGAAGCAGCGGCTGATAAACCGGTGCCTTGATCAGCACCCATACCCCGGCACCGCAAATCACCCAGGCTAATAGCGCCTGCGACAAGGCCGCACCCACCACACCCAGGCCAAAGCCGAGGCTGACCGAGCCCAGCAATAGAGAATCGACAAGGATGGGTGCGAGTAATGCGTGTCCCGAAGTCTGACCGAGGCTCAGCCACATCAGTGGGCGCGTTTTACCCACGCCCCCGGCGATCGCATGAAAGGCGCGGTAGCCCAGCGAGGCTGGCAACGAAAAAGCCAGAATACCCAGATAATCCCGGGTCAGTGATTCAACATGGGGCGGCAACTCGGCGAAGGCAATAAACCATCCGGGAAAACAAAGCATCAGATCGCCGAGCACCGCCAGCAAGAGCACCAGCCACACTGACTGATAGATCAGATGCCCAGCCCCTTGGGCATCCTGTCGGCCCATATGCCGAGCAATGCCCGGCAGCAAGGACTGCACGACGCCGGATAACGCCAGGGCCAGTGACACGTAGATACTGGCACCCACTGCCAACGCTGCCAGATTATCCGTATTGGAGCGCCCCACCACCACCGTATCAATGGCCATCATGCCAATTGTCGCCAATTGGGCAATCAATACCGGCCAGGCTAACCGGGCCAATCGCACCAAAGGACGATGACTCATGGATGGGACACCACGTTGACCATCTACCGATGTCAGGCGTTATCGATATAGCGTACAGCGTCGAACATGCGCACACTATCCGGCTGATAGACCACCATCACCGTTAGCAGCATGCCCGTCAGCCAGGCTTCGGAAAATCCGACCAGCATCCAGTAGAGCGCATAGTCTTCGAGCAAGGGGCCCCAGGGCACGGTCTGCGTTAGCCACAATAGTAGCGTCAGCAACCACCCAGTGAGCACGACAACAGCGGCTCCACCAAAAAACCCGCCAAGAAAAATGAACACAAACACATTGGCCGGCAAACGACGCACCAGAGCGGCGATCAGGATGCTCAGCCCAACCGGCCACAACACCAGCAGTGAGGCATTCAGCCCTAGCGTGGCCCAGTCAGCCCCGGAGGATGCAGCAGCCGCCACTAACACAGCACTCAATGGTAACAACGCCAACCGCGACCCAAACACCAGCGTACATAGCATGGCACCGAGCAAATGCAGGCTCAGCCCGTTGACGACTGTCGCCCGGATATGCCAAAGCACCAGCAACGCCAGCGTGGCAATCAGTAACGCCGACCATTGCGCAAAAGCATCCTGCAACAGCGTGCGCCAGGGGCTCAGCAGCCTGACATAACCCGCGGCGGCCAACAGAAAGCCGGTCACCAGCCAGGCCGGATCCATGGCGCCAGAGTGAATCATCGACGGGTTGCGCGAATCCGTAAACGGAAACCGGCCTCTTCCCAGATGGCTGTTTCATCGCGCAGTGCGGCCATGGTCATCGGATTTTCATCCAACCAGAGCGCCGGAATCTGAACGGTAAATCCATTGACACTTTCCGAAGCCTGAATCTGGGGCACGCCGCTTTCCAGCCGTGAGCGATGCAGAATCGTCCCCAGACGCAGGGCCAAAATCTGGCGCCAGGCAATATCGCTGCGCTCCAAAGCATCGACCTTGTTCAGTTTGCCGCGGTGACAAAGCACCAGCAGGGCCAGACGGGCTTGATCCATTTTGGAAAAGCCGGGCATATCCGCATAACCGAGTATGTAAGCACCGTGCTTGTGATAGCCGCTATGGGCGATCGACAAACCGACCTCATGCAGACTGGCGGCCCAGCGCACAAACTGGACATCGCGCTCAATCTCGTCAGCGCTGCGCAACTTTAAGCCCATCAGGCCGGTAAAGATATCAACAGCCGTTTGACCAACCCGTTCAGCCTGGCCAGACTCCACCTGATAGCGGCGTTGAAAGTGATGAACCGTCGCCGTGCGCATATCGTGGTGATGAAAACGACCGAGCAAATCGTACAACACGCCCAAGCGCAAGGCACCATCCGCATAATTCACCTGCGTGATGCCCAGCGTATCCATAATGGCCGACATAATGGCAATGCCGCCCGGCAGCACCGGGATACGGTCGGATTTCACGCCCTGTAAGGGCAATGCTTCAATAAACTTGTGGCGCAACATCAGCGTGCACAACTTATCCAGGCCGATCCGGGTAATCCCCGTAGTGCCGCGCGGGTTCAGATCATTCTGTTCCAGAATATCAGCAATGGCACGGGCAGTGCCCGAGGAACCAATGGCTTCACCCCAGCCAGTCTGCTGGTAGGCGTGGGCAATCAGCGACACTTCCTTGGCCGCCGCCATCTGTGCTTCGCGCAAGCGCCGGCGATCAATCAAACCATCCGGAAAATAGCGCAGCGAATAGCTGACACAGCCCATGAAGAGCGATTCCAGCTTGAGCGGCTTCATCCCTGCACCGATAATGAATTCGGTTGAGCCCCCACCAATATCAAACACCAGGCGTTGTTGATCAGACGCTGGCAGAGAATGTACCGCGCCAATATAAATCAGACGCGCCTCTTCTCGCCCGGCAATGATTTCAATCGGAAAACCTAATGCGTCTTCCGCACGTAGCAGAAAACTGCTGGCATTCTTGGCCACCCGCAGCGCATTGGTTGCCACGGCGCGCACAGCATCTTGCGGCAGACCCCGCAAACGCTCGCCGAAATGTGACAAGGCAATCAGGCCGCGCTCCTGAGAGGCTTCATCCAGGCTTTTATCCGCCTGCAGACCCGAAGCCAAGCGCACTGGATCCTTGAGCGAATCCAGCGTATAGATCTGATCTTCTACGACACGCCCGACTTCCAGACGGAAGCTGTTGGAGCCCAGATCAACGGCGGCAATGGATTCGTACTGCATGGAGTTCCCGACAAGCGAAGCGAATAGATCCGATGATTTTACCCCAGTGGCATGTCCCACTAGTGGCTATTTTTTTCTGAATGACTCAGGGTCAATGACGTTATTTCATGAGAGTTGACTCATTTTCACGAATTTTAATAATCCTGTCACAATAGATATGCTTACTTGGCAAGTTATTTTCACTACGCACCTGAACGACTCATGAACTCGACGGCGACACACGTAACGCTTAACCACGCCCCGCACAGCCATTTCCTCAACCGCGAACTTGGCCTTATCGCTTTTAATCGCCGGGTACTGGCACAGGCTCAGGACGAGCGTGTGCCGCTACTAGAACGTTTGTTCTTTCTGTGTATTGTGTCTTCCAACCTCGACGAGTTCTTCGAGATCCGCATGGCCGGCCTCAAGGAACAGATTAAAGGCCATAGCCAAACCCGGACGACCGATGGCCGCTTGCCGCTAGAGGCCTATAACGAAGTATCGACCGCCCTACATCGACTGGTGGCTGATCAGTATCGCGAGCTTAACGACACGCTGCTACCAGCCGCCGCCAATGAGGGCATCCGCTTTCTGCGCCGTTCGCAGTGGACCGATGCGCAGCGGGAATGGATCCGCGACTACTTCTTCCGTGAAGTCATGCCGGTGCTTACGCCGATCGGGCTAGATCCCTCCCACCCCTTCCCGCGCATCTACAACAAGAGCCTTAACTTTATCGTCGAACTGGAAGGCCGCGACGCCTTTGGTCGCAGTTCCGGCATTGCCATTGTGCAGGCCCCACGTGTTCTACCTCGAATTATCCGTTTACCGCATGAGCTGACGCCAGAGTCCGACTACACCTTCATTTTTCTGTCCTCGATCGTGCATGCCTTTGTCGGCGAACTGTTCAGCGGTATGACGGTTCAAGGGTGCTACCAGTTCCGTGTCACCCGCAACTCCGATCTATTTGTCGACGAAGAAGAAGTCAAGAACCTGCGCGCCAAGATTCAGGGGGAATTGCCGCAACGTAACTTCGGTGATGCCGTGCGTCTGGAAGTAGCTGATAACACGTCACCGGCCATGACCGAGTTTCTGCTGACGCAGTTTGGTCTGGACGAAAAAGATCTGTATCGCGTCGAAGGCCCAGTCAATCTGGTCCGTCTGATGCAGGTACCAGGCTGGGTCGATCGCCCGGACCTGAAGTTTCCGGTCTTTGTGCCCGGTGACGTCAAACGCCTGGAAAAAGGCAAGAACATCTTCAACGTCATCCGCAAGGGCGATGTCCTACTCTATCACCCCTACCAGCGCTTTACTCCGGTTATCCAACTCCTCGAGTCTGCGGCAACTGACCCACAGGTCGTCGCCATCAAAATGACGGTGTATCGCACAGGTACTGATTCCGTACTGATGAACTCGCTGATCCGCGCCGCCCAGAACGGCAAGGAAGTCACCGTGGTCGTGGAACTCCTAGCCCGCTTTGATGAAGAAACCAACGTCAGCTGGGCCACCAAACTGGAAGAAGTCGGTGCTCACGTCGTTTACGGCGTTGTCGGCTACAAAACCCACGCCAAGGCCTTACTCATCCTGCGTCGTGAAGAAGACGATACCGGTACCCCCATGCTGCGCCACTATGTGCATCTGGGCACTGGCAACTACCACCCGCGCACTGCCCGTCTCTATACCGACTTCGGCTTACTGACCTGTAACGAAGCCATCGGCATGGATGTCTCAGAAGTCTTCAAACAACTCACCGGTCTGGGCCGCGCTCAGACCTTGCACTATCTCTGGCAGGCACCGTTTACCCTCAGCGCCAATATGATGAAAGCCATCGAGGCCGAGAAGCTGGCCGCCGAAGCCGGTCGCAAAGGCCGCATCGTTGCCAAGATGAACTCACTGCTCGAGCCTGCTATTATCGAAGCCCTTTACGCAGCCAGCCAGGCCGGCGTGGAAATCGACCTCATCGTACGCGGTGTCTGTGCCTTGCGCCCCGGCGTGCCCGGACTATCGGACAACATTAAAGTCCGCTCTGTCATTGGCCGCTTCCTCGAACACACTCGTGTCTTCTACTTCTTCGCCGATGGCGAAGAAAAGGTCTACCTCTCATCGGCTGACTGGATGGAACGCAACTTCTTCCGCCGTATCGAACTGGCCTTCCCGATTCTCGACCCACGCCTCAAAAAGCGCGTGATCACAGAAGGGCTCAAGCTCTATCTGGCCGACAATCAGGAGTCCTGGGACATGGACAGCGATGGCGTTTACACCCGCCGCAAACCCGGCCGGAACAAGCCCCATTGCGCGCAGCAGGATATGGCAAACCTGCTCGGAAAAATTCTCTAGAAGAGATCACCCCCGTCGTGCACTGACCACACCACCCACCTGGTGGATATGGTGCAGCGCTTGATGCAACCGCTTGAGATCCGACACTTCCACGGTAAAAGCCATTTCAGCGGCGCCGAACTTCGACTGAGTTTTAACGGCAGTGACGTTCAAACGTTCACGCGCCAGCACATCAGAGATGTCGCGCAGCAACCCCTGCCGATCTTGCGCATCAACCAGAATATCGACGGCGTAGACTTCGTTTTCAGGGGTATGACCACCCCAATCGGCTTCGATCACGCGTTCCGGGTGGAGTGCCGCCACATGCAGGAAGCTCGGGCAATCATGACGGTGAACGGAAATGCCTTTTTCGCGCGTAACAAAGCCCTGGATGGGGTCCGGCGGCACCGGTTTACAGCATTTGGCCAACTGCGTCAGGAGTTGATCGACACCAACGATGAGTACGCCGCTACCTCCACGATGCCGTGATTGACGGATCATAGCTTCCGGGGCAATGTCAGCCAGTGGCAATTCGTGCTGTTCGCTGCTCACCGGTTTTTGTGGCTCACCACGCAACGCCTGTTGCAGCGAGCGCAAACCCACTTCATCACGCCCCACGGCCACCAGTAGATCATCGGCTTCGTCATAACCCAGTTCGCGGGCGACCTGATCCAGCGAGGTGTGGCTAACGCCGGCACGCTGCATTTCTTTAGTCACGAGCGCCCGACCGGCCGCCATGGTTTCATCCAGTGCCTGACTGGCGAACCACGCGCGAACCTTGGTCCGCGCCGATTTGGTCATCAAATAGCCCTGATGCGGGTTCAGCCAATCACGCGACGGACCACCTTCCTTGGCAGAAATGATTTCCACGCGCTGCCCAGTTTGCAGATGCGTAGTCAGCGGCACGAGTGCGCCATCTACTTTGGCACCGCGGCAACGATGGCCGAGTTCGGTATGCACCCGATAGGCAAAATCGACCGGGGTCGCCCCTACCGGCAAATCGACGACGCGACCCTGTGGCGTAAAGACATAGAGGGTGTCGTTGAGCGCAGCTTCCCGATAATGGGACTGCCAATCGCGACTGTCGCCGATGTCTTCACGCCAGCTCAACAGCTGACGCAGCAAGGCGATTTTGTCGTCGTAACTACCAGAACTGGCAGCCCCTTCCTTGTAGCGCCAGTGTGCTGCCACACCAAGTTCGGCATGGTTATGCATGTCGTGGGTGCGGATCTGGATTTCGAGGGCGCGACCATCTTCGCAACGCACCGCGGTGTGCAGGGAGCGATAGTCATTGCCTTTGGGCTGCGAGATGTAGTCATCAAACTCCGAGGGAATCGGCGTCCAGATCTGATGCACGTAGCCTAGGGCAGTGTAGCAATCAGCGATGCTGTCGACAACGATACGCAAGGCCCGTACATCATAGAGCTCATCAAAGCTCAGTCCTTTGCGCTGCATCTTGTTCCAGATGCTGTAGATGTGCTTCGGTCGGCCGTAAACTTCGGCCGTGACGCCCCGCTCTTTGAGTGCCGTCTTGACCCGATCGACCGAGTTCTCAATGAATGCCTCGCGCTCCAGGCGCTTCTCATCAAGCTTGCGGGCAATTTCCTTATAGGTGTCGGTATGCAGGAAGCGGAAAGACAAGTCCTCCAGCTCCCACTTGAGCTCCCAGACCCCCAGGCGGTTGGCCAATGGGGCCAGCAATTCTAGCGTCTCACGGGCAACGCCTTCGCGAGCCGGGTCCGGATGCTGCGCGTAGAAGCGCAAGGTTTGTGTGCGGGAGGCCAGACGTAACATCACAACGCGTACATCTTCCACCATGGCCAGCAGCATTTTACGTAGGACTTCGATCTGTACCTTCAGATCCTGCGGGTTCAGCGTGGCGTCGGACGAGAAACCTTCCGTAATCGGCCGCATCTGGTTGAGCTTGAACACGCCTTTCACCAGTCGGGCGATGTCTTCACCAAATCGGGCTTCAAATTGGTCTTTGTGGTAGTTGTCTTCGTTGGGGAAAGCAAACAGCAATGCGGCCTGACGACTGGTTAAATCCAGTCGTAATTCTGCCGCCAATGTGGCCATACCCACAGCATGCGGCCAAACCGGTTCACCACTGCCCAACAAGGCATCACCGTAGGTATCCCGCGCTTCCGTCGCTACACGCAGCAAAGCCTCTTGCTGCGCTTCGTTCAGATCTGCCCAAACGATTTCGGGCAACAACGTTTCCAGCATTCAGGCACTTTCTAGAAAATCACGAACCAGTTCGATCTGGTCATCCGACATAAACATGGGTGCATGACCGACGCCTTCCACCGTTTTCAGCATGGCCCGCGGTCCACGCTGGGTCATCTCCTGTGCTGTTTCCGCTGTTAGCAGATCCGACAAGGCACCGTGCACCAGCAGGGTCGGACATTGGATCCGGTCATACAACGGCCATAGATCAATCGCCGAACCCAGCAACGATTGCTGAAGCGGTTGGCTAATATGCCGATCATAATTAAATCGGTAGCCACCGGATGGTAATGATTTAAAGGTGCTGTCAGTGAGCCATTGCCAATCAGCTTCGGTCTTCAAGGCAAATGGCGCAAAAATCACACGCGCGTAACGCTGCGCTGTTTCCTGATCGGCGAATTCGTAAGGGTTCGCCACATAGCCAGCAATACGTTTCAGTGCTTCAAGCGAGAGCGTCGGACCAACATCATCCAGAATTAATCGGCGTATGGGCGACTTAGGCTGGCTAGCCAGCATCATGCCAATAATCCCACCCATCGAGGTTCCCAGCCAGTCAACCTGATCAACGCCAAGCTTCGCGAGCAATGTAATCATATCGGCCGCGTAGGTCAGCGTGTTGTACCCCATGGGATCCAGCAGAAAATCGCTTTCACCCCGTCCGACAACATCAGGCGCAATCACTCGATATTGTTTCGAGAGCGACTGCGCCAAAGGTTCAAAATCCAGGCTGTTGCGGGTGAGCCCATGCACACAGAGGAGCACTCGCGGATTCGTGGGATCACCCCATTCCCGAAAAGCCATGTGATACAGGCCAAACGCCCCACCACAAAGGACTTTATGCAAGGTAGCACTGGAAGTGACGTTCATGTTGATTCCTTATTGTTCATCCTGAGCCGAGGGTTCACTCGGTTGATCCATCCAATATCGGCGATGATCCCGCCGATAAGCGGATACCTTCAAAGAAGGCAGTTCAACCCGCACCATGCCGTCATAGTCAGTTCGATAAATCCTAATTCTACGCGCTTCGTAGGCGGCGATCACGTCCGGTTTCGGGTGACGATAGCGATTGCGATAGCCGACCGGCACAATGGCGATCTGGGGCTGAACGGCATCCAATAAGCCTGCCCCCGAACTGGTTCCACTGCCATGATGCGGCACCAACAGAATCTGGCTCTGGGGCAGTCCACGCTGCACCATTTGTTGCTCATCACCTAACTCGATATCTGAGGTCAACAGCATGCTGTGTTCGCCGACACTGACACGCAACACACAGCTCTGATGGTTGCTGGCATCATCTTTGGCCTCTGCACGGGAAACTGGGTGCAAGAACTCGAAGTGCACCCCCTCCCATGTCCAGTGGTGTCCGCTACGGCAATGCTTGCTGCGGACACCAGATACATGATCGGCAAAGCGGGTATCCGGTGCATCAGAGACCCAGCCAACTGGCATCGATTCCAGCACCGACAACGCACCACCGGAATGATCGGTATCGCGATGTGTCACGACTAAACCATCGAGATGGTCAACACCGGTCGCTCGCAAATACGGCACGATTACCCGGACACCGGCATCGGCCGTGCTGCTGTAATACGGCCCCGTATCATAGAGCAGGCTATGATGCTGTGTGCGAACCAAGACGGCCAGCCCCTGACCCACATCCAACACATCAATGCGCGCCTGGCCTGCGGGCACACTGTCGACTCTGGGCCAGACCAGCGGTAAACAGAGAAATACGGCCAGCCAGCGACCGGGCAAACCAGCGGGCATCAACCAGAGCAGCGCACCCACCAGCGCCAAAGCAAAACTCAATGGCGTTGGCGCCGGTGCATGCCAGATGGCGAGCGGTAACGCTGCGGCCCAAGATAGAAACCCGAGCAGCGGCACCATGAGGGCATTGGCTAGATAGAGCAAACCATCCCAGGGAATGATCAACGCAAGAATGGTCAGCGGTGTAACAACCCCACTCACCCAGGGAATAGCCACCGCATTGGTGATCGGTGAGATCAGGGAAAACTGACTAAAAAAGAGCAGCAGGAACGGCAAAGTGCCGATCGTAACCGCCCATTGTGTTCGACCAAAACCACGCACCCACAGATGCAGACGCTGACGCCAGGAACGGTGTTCATCGGAATTCACATGTTCAGAAAGTGCCGCCCATAACAGCAATCCAACCGCCACAAAAGATAACCAGAAGCCCGGACTCATGCCAGCCCACGGATCCAGTAACAGCACCGCCACTAATGCCAATAACAGGATGCGGAACACCGACACATGTCGCCCGGTCAGGATGGCCAATGCACCGACGGTAAGCATGAATAATGTTCGCAAGGCGGGAATACCGGCACCGGCGATCAATGTGTAAAACGCTGCGGCAAACCAGCCACAAAAAACACCCATCTTCTGGGCCGGAAAGCGACCCGCCCACTGTGGCATACGCCGCCACAACGCCGAGACCAGCCAGCCCACCAGACCCGAGAACAAGGTGACATGAAGTCCGGAAATACTCATCAGATGGGTCGTGCCAGTTTTGGAGAACACCTGCCACAGCGGACCCGCGATGGCTTTCTGGTCTCCGATGGCCAGGGCCGTCAGAATGCCTGCATCAGGAAATTCCGCTTCGGGTAACACACGTTCAAAACGATCACGAATGGCTTCACGCATCGCCGCAATGCCGGTAGCAAGACCAGGCACGAAATCGCTGAGCTTTTCACCGCTTCTGACATAACCCGCAGCCCGGATGCCGTTTTCGAACAAACGCGCTTCGGCATCGTAACCATGCGGGTTCGCGAGGCCATGCGGTCGCTTCAGCCTTACCGTAAAGGACCAGCGCTCTCCTGCTCTGACCGGTTGAAGTCCATTTCCCCCACTCGACACCTCATCTTCCCCATCTCGAGGCGACAGCCAGATCGACAGCTGAATATGTGATGGCACATGGAAAGGTGAATGAACCTGCTCCACCCGGAATGAAAATCTCTGGCCGCGAGCCGTTTGATCCGGCATCGCATCAACAACACCGATGATGCGAAGATTTCGCCCCATGGCCGCTTCGGGCAGGGTATCTGCCAAGACAGCGGCGCTACGCCAGCAGGTATAAGACGCACCAGACAGTGCCGCAAGAAGCACTAGGATCCCCTGAATCAACAGCCTCGGTTTGCGCGGGGAAGATCGCGGCTTTTGTCGAGCGAATTGCCAAAAAACAATCGCCCAGAGGCTCAGATTGATCCCGAGCACCCAGGTCCAGGACCAATCCGGTATCGCCGACAGCAACTGGCAGGACAATACCCCTGCCGCAAAAGCGATCAACTGGATTGGCACAGATGCCGACTCAGTCAGGCCGCATCAGTCAGCACCCCATCTTGCAACTGCAGGGCGCGATCCAGCTGCGCGGCTAACCCCGTATCGTGCGAAACCAAAACGAAGGCAACGCCGGACTCAACACTCAGTTCACGGAACAGAGTAAATACCTGACCAGCAGTTTGGCGGTCCAGATTACCGGTAGGTTCATCTGCCAACACCACGGATGGTCGACTGACTAGCGCGCGGGCAATCGCCGTACGCTGACGTTCGCCGCCAGATAATGCCGCCGGTGTGTGCTGCAAACGATGACCTAGCCCGACTTTCTCCAGCCATTCCCGTGCTTCAGCATCCGCTTCATCTTTCGGTAACCCACGCACATACAAGGGCATCGCCACGTTTTCAACCGCTGTGAATTCCGGCAATAAATGATGATGCTGGTAGACAAAGCCCATATGACGGTTACGCCAAAGGCCACGCTCCTTCTCGGACATAGTCAGCCAGCTGCGGCCCGCGATCTGCACATCGCCGGACGTGGGCTGATCCAGCCCTCCAAGCAGATGGAGAAAGGTACTTTTACCGGACCCCGAGGCACCCACAATGGCAACGGACTCGCCCGCGGCCAAATCAAAGGAGATATCATTCAAGACACAGACATCATCCGGGCCAGCGGCATAGACTTTGCCCAAACCGCGACAGGACAAGACTGGATTACTCATGACGCAGCGCCTCCGCCGGTTGTACGCGTGCAGCCCGCAAGCTGGGATAAAGCGTTGCCAGTAGGGTTAATACAAAAGCCGTGATGGAAATCGTGATCACGTCATCCCATTGCAGATCGGATGGCAATTCGGAAATAAAATACACCTCGCGCGATAGGAAGTGCATCCCGAAGAGACGCTCAATCGCCGGTACGACAGTATCAATGTTCAGGGCCAATGCCACGCCACCGGCAACCCCCAGACCGAGGCCAATCAAACCAATCAAGGCACCCTGGACGATAAAGATCAGGGCGATACTGCCCCGACTGGCGCCCAGTGTCCGCAGGATGGCGATGTCACCGCGTTTATCGGTCACCGCCATCACCAGCGTGGACACAATATTGAAGGCCGCAACCGCCACGATCAGGAACAGAATCAGGAACATCATGCGTTTTTCAATCTGCACGGCCCGGAAAAAGTTGGCGTGCTTGCGGCTCCAGTCGATCAGGTAAGCCGGTTCGCTGAGCTCTGGTGCAATGGCCCGGGCAATCTGTGGCGCTTTGAAAGGATCATCCACTTTCAGGCGGACACCCGTCACGGTTTGCCCTAGGCGAAATAATACCTGTGCATCCTGTAGATCGATCAGGGCCAGACCACTGTCATATTCGAACATGCCAAATTCAAAAACACCGCTGATCTCGAAGCTCTTGATTCTCGGAATCACGCCCGCCGGTGTCACCACACCTTCCGGCGCGATCACCGTTACCCGGTCACCCACCGTGACGCCCAACGCACGCGCCAGATCACTACCCAGCACAATACGAAAAGTGCCCGGCTGCAAGCTATCCAGCGTGCCAAACTTCATATGCGTGTTGAAGTCGGCAACGGTATTTTCCTGCTGTGGATCAATGCCTCGGATCACGGCACCGCGTACCCCGCTACCGGGGAATACCGGGCCGTCTCCAGCGTCACGGTTCAACCCATTGAGCATGACCTGACCCTGCACATACGGGGCGGCTGCCAGAACCTGAGGGACGGTGCGGGCCTGGGCAGCCACCTGTTGCCAGTTCTGGATTGCGCCATCCATCCCGACGACTTCGATATGCGAGGTCACGCCGAGAATGCGCGAACGCAGCTCTTTCTGAAAGCCGTTCATGACCGAGAGCACGACGATCAGTGCGGCAACACCCAGCGCAATACCAACCATGGATAGGCTGGAAATAAAGGAAATAAAGCGATTGTCCTGGCCGATCTGACGGCGACTGCGGACATAGCGCAATCCGATGAGTAACTGAAAAGGTATTTTCACAATCCGGTGTGCCTAGCGCACAAAAAAGGCATAAGACCGCTATGCTACACTCGATTCGCAACAGCCACACACGCCTCACACAGCCTGATAATCAACTGCGCGCCATGCACCTGACCCTTTTCGTACCGGATCTCCTCTGGCCGGACCATGACAACACCGGCGCTTTCAAATTCGAGCACCAACAAACGCTGGCCCAGATACTCAGTCTGGCTAAGCACCAATCCACCCCGCTTTCTCCGACAGACGCCTGGGAAAGCGTGCTGGCTGGCCTGTTTGGTTTAGTCGGTCCTGGCGCACCACTGGCCGCCTGCCGTCTGCTGGGCGAAACTCACAGCCCTGGTGCTGTTGATGAGCGCCTGCTGCTGTGCACCGACCCGGTGAATATGGATTTTGTGCAGCAATATCTGGTACTGAGTCACTTGGGTCAGACCTGCCCTTCCATTGAAGAAACCCAGGCGCTGATCCAGAGCCTGAACGAAGAATTTACTGGCGAAGGCCGTTTCTTCACGAGCCCTGACGACTCAGGTAGCCGTCACTGGTACTTTGAGCCCAGCATATCAGCCGATCACCTACCGAATCTTGCCGCTTGCAGCCGATTGCTAGGACGGCGTATTGACGCCGACGAATCACGCCAATTATTGGGTCGTGATGGTTTACGTTGGATCAACCGCATTCAGATGTGCCTGAGCCAGCATCCGGTCAATCTGGATCGAGACCTGCGCGGCTTACCCGCTATTAACAGTGTCTGGCCCTGGGGCCTGGGTCACTTGCCGGCAACCATGCCACAAACCCCGCAGTTTCAGCGTGCCGTCGGTCAGGATGCCTTCCTGGAAGGGTTATGCAGACTCACTCGGACACCATACAACCCGACCACTACAGACACCGTCAGCTCCTCGTTGATCCTGAATACAGCACTCACCGACGCCATTGCCGCTGATGATCTGAACACCTGGCAAGCGCAAATGCAGCAGCTCATCGAAACGTGGCTGGCGCCGGCACTAAACCAATTACGGCATGGTACGCTGACGCAACTCAGCCTGATCACAACGAGCGAACGCTCAACCCATTGCTGGATTCTCGACAGGCACCACAAAGGACTGCATCCGAAGCTGTGGCAACGCTTCCTGGGTCGCCAGACGCGACACCCGGATCTGGCAGCACTGATTCAATCATGGTGATGCTCAAGCAACGCGCGTGGTCAGAGCGTACGGCCTGGCAACTGGAACAGGGTGGCATCAGCCCCCTGCTCGCCCGACTCTATGCGGCGCGGGGCATCAGCCAGCCGGAACACATTAGTACGCAAATGACCGATTTACTCTCCCCCGACGGTCTCAAAGGCGTGGCGGCTGCGGCACAGATTCTGGCTGATGCCATCATGTATGGGCAGCGCGTCTGTATTGTTGCCGATTACGATGCCGATGGTGCCACCGCCTGCGCCGTCGCGGTCAAAGGTTTGCGCTTGCTAGGCCTGGCACCGGATCGTCTGAGTTATTTTGTACCGGACCGTTTCAAACTCGGCTATGGACTGACGCCAGCAATTGTGGATCTGGTCGCACAGGCACCAGGCGCTGCCCCCGATTTGTTGATCACCGTGGATAACGGCATTGCCAGCATTGATGGCGTGGCACAAGCTAAATCCCTGGGCATGCAGGTCGTGATTACCGATCACCACCTACCCGGCAGCACTTTGCCCGCTGCCGATGCGATTGTGAACCCTAATCAACCGGGCTGTGATTTCGCGTCAAAGAACCTGGCGGGTGTCGGTGTCATGCTCTACGTGCTGATGGGACTTCGTCAAGTATTAAGACAGCGTGGCTGGCCCGCGGCCGAACAGGCAAATTTGGGCACGTTGCTTGATCTGGTCGCGCTGGGCACCATTGCCGACGTCGTTTCGCTAGATCGTAACAACCGTATTCTGGTGGCCAATGGGCTCAATCGAATTCGCCAGCGCCGTTGCTGTCCCGGCATTCTTGCGCTCTATGCCGTAGCCGGTAAACTACCGGATCGCGCGCAAGCTAGCGACCTGGGGTTTTTGCTCGGGCCACGACTCAATGCAGCAGGACGAATGGACGATATGCGGATCGGTATCCGTTGCCTCTTAGCAG
>JACCDN010912405.1_pt1 | contig 29947 bp, 26 predicted proteins | sample 7441691 | NCBI WGS metagenome assembly JACCDN01 (sample SAMN15323439, study PRJNA562643) | freshwater metagenome | isolation source: river surface water | place: USA:Blue River Watershed | collected 2017-08-16 | reverse complement strand
TCGTCGGAAACTCAAACATTTTGGCTTATGTCGCAATGATCGGCCTGATCGTATTTGCCGTTGAATACGCAATCATCGGAGCACCGCGATGGATCAGTGCCCTGAGCCTGAGCTTGGCAGTTGGCGCAATTATTTTGGCTCGCTCATCAGGCATTTATTTTGCCCTTGCCGCGGTGGCGGTTTCTGCCGTGGTGTCAATTGCCGCCGAGGGCAAAACCAAAGAAATTCGCCATCGCTACTATCGCATCGCCTGGTCGGCAGCGGCGATTTCGGCCGCGGCCGTTCTGCTGTTTAGGCGCGAAGTCTTTGACTTCTTAGGCAAGAGCCCAGATATGACAGGTCGAACCGGAATCTGGAAATTGGTGCTCGGGCTCATCGAACAGCGGCCAGTACTAGGTTGGGGCTGGACCAGCCACTGGGTGCCCGGCACTAAGCCATACGAAGGCTTAGTAGTGATCAACAACGTGCCTTATTACCAAGCCCACAATGCATTTTTAGATGTTTGGATGCAACTCGGAATCTTTGGGCTGGCGATTTTTGCAATGCTTCTATTGACCACTTTTATTCCGCTTTGGCGGCTGGCTGTTCGTCACACCAGTTCTCTATATCTGTGGCCGATCTTGCTATTCATTGGGCTGCTGGTTCAGGCCATGGTCGAGAGCCGCATGTTGATCGAACTCGGCTGGGTGCTGCTGGTGATCTTTGCCGCTAAATCACGCGAACCGGATGAAGTGCTAGAGCCGCGCGGTCGTTCACCTAAACGCGCACGTGTGATTGCCAGCCTGAAGCAATTTTTGCCAAAGCAGCTGCGCTAGAAGGCGGCGCACTCGGCTGGCTGAGCCTAAAAATTAGGCGCTTGGGGTCGGCGATGGGCTCGGGGTCACGCTCGGCGATATGGTCGCCGAAGGCGATGGCGTCGCGATCGGCAGGGTCATTTCGGCACCTAGCGCAAAGGTCGAAGTTAGATAAGGACCGATCTTCACATAGGCAGGCGCCGTGCCTTTAAGTGCCAGATAGGTTGCCTCATCAAGAATCGGGCGACGCTTGGTCCTGTCAATGTAATAAATGCGATTATCGGTCTGACTTAAAACAAAGCGCCCGACGGTGACAGTTGACTTTTTGATTAGTGCGCAGTTTTCAACAGATAGAGCGAGGCTCTTGCCTGGGTAGTGTGAGGCATCACTAGCCGAAATTGGATAGTGAGTGCCGAGCAAAACTAAGTAAAGCGAAGTGCCGCACTTGACCTTGGCGCTATCGATTATGGTCGACGACTCGTAAGTCTGAAACACTGCCGGCTCAACAGTCTTTGGGTTTTTCAGACCGAATAACTCAGAACGCTTAATGGCATCGAATTGCGCAAGTTTGCTGGTGCCGTTCACCAGGTATAGCGAGGCCCCATAGGCAACCAATGAACCCGGGGCCAGCGCGGCAGTGGTAGCGGTCGGAGTTGGAGTAGCCGACGCCGTCGGGGTCGGGGTAGCCGTCTCGGTTGGAGTCGGCTTCGGAGTTGATGTTGAATACGGTTCTGGCTTAGGAATCTCGGTCGGCACTGTCTTTGGCATGGTTACGCCAGATGCTTTGCCCTTTGGAATCGCATCGAACAGCACCTGGTCAACCGGAATATAAGGCAGCTGGTCGCCGAGCAGACCCTGATATTTCTCGACCGTTGTAATCAAGCGACGCTTGCCCATGTCGATCAACCAAAGCGATGCATCTGGCGCCTTTATAAAGCGGCCGAGCTTGGTCTTTGACTTGGTGATTAGCGCGCAGCTGACATCACTCAAGGTCAAAATTGAACCCGGATAGTGGGCTGCCAGCTCAGCATCGATGGCGTGATATTTGCCCTTGGTGCCCAGATAAATCTGATCGCCACAGGCAACCTTGCCGATGCCCAGCGATGATCCGCGGTTATAGGCGCGCAGTTGCTCAACCGGAATTTCAGTAATCGCCGTGCTGAAGCCGAGAGATGTAGCCTGCTCGACCGATGAAAGTTTGATCATGCGCTCGAGCCCGTCAACACCATAGAGCTGCTTTGAGCTGGCTATTTTGACCGTGGTCATCGGAGTAGCAATTGGCTGACCGACGCCGATTTGAGCAATCGCTGATTTTGGCAAAGCTTGCACTGCGGTCTCAGAAACCACGGTGGCTAGCTTGGTTCGCTGAGTTGCCGATACGGTTGCCCTCAACTCTGAGCCCTTGGCTAGATAAATGGTTTTGCCGCTAGTGGTCTTGACAAATGCTGGTGCCGTGAACGGCTTAGAAATGGTCGGCAAGATGGCCAGCATCTGGTCTGGAATTTCAGTGGCTGAATCAAACAGCTCGGCTCCGTTGTTGACCAAGCGCTTGCCATAGGTGGTTAAAAGGTAGTGCTGACCAGCAACATCTTTGATCACGGTCTGAATCGGGCTTGCAACCTCGACCGCCTTGGCTCCGTCAGAAGACAGAGTGCCAGTCGAGACCCTTAGCCACTTAGCTAAATCGACATCAATTGCAGTGTCGGCATCCAAGTTGAAAATTTTTGAACCGGTGCTGATCTGGGTGGCTTTAGTGGTGCGGTTGGTGAACATCACATTGTTGCCAACAATCGGATTGCCCCAAGGCAGGTGCTTAAATGCAGCCGCGCTAACGGTTGATGGCTTGGTCAAGCTATAGCCGGCTTCGACCGCCGAAGCAGTGTCTAGAATTTCGCGGCGCTTGCCGTTTTCGATTAGGTAGGTTGCCTTGTCAGCCGAGTTATACGGGTTGATCACACCACCGCTAGCCAGGGCGGCAATCTGCGATGAGGTCAGCTGAACCGCACTGTTGCAGTCAAAGCCAAAGGTCTTGACCTGCTCGCAGCCTGTGAAAACAAAACGCTTGCCGCCATCAAACAGGTAGTAGGTGTTGTCGGCTGAGCGAATCACGCGAGTTAGATCTTGGCCCAGTGTGAAAGTGTTTAGGTAGTCGTCTGAAACGGTGCCAAGTGGGCCCAGCGGCTCGAGCGCATCGATCATTGTCGAGTCGGTGATGCGATAACGATTGTTGTCGACGATCAGATAAACATCTGGGCTAGAGCCCTTCAGCAAGAAGCCACCACCGAGAGTGCTGCCGAACCAATCGGTGAAATAGCGCCAGAAGTTTCGGTTTCCATAGGCACTGCAACTGTCGCCGGTTGAGTATAGGTTGGCCAGCGCAGCGGCATTCGGGGTATACGGGGTGTAGTAATAAAGCGCCGCGGTAGCCAAACTCTTGATCATGACTGGCTTGGTGCCGCAGGATGCCGAGACGTCATATCGAATATTCGAGACGCGACCAACCTTGTGATACGTGTATGAACCTCGAGGGTCGTTGTACCACTGCAACTGACCGGCGCCCTTATAAAGCTGCATGAAGAAACCGGCATCGACCTTGCCACACTGCGCGAGGTTGCTGTCGGGGCAACTCATTCCTAGGGCCGCACGATATTTATATTCGGTTGGGTTGGGAGAAGTGATTAGCCCTTGCTCTTTTTGCAGGGTGACCAACAAAACCTTTGGGTTGATCTTGCAGGCGCGAGCCACGTCATAGATCACCTGCGAGGATTTTTGCCCGGTCTTGGCCGGCAATGACTCGCATCGACCATCTTCACCGGTCACCGCAGGGGTGTCCATCACGTAGTTTTTCAAACACGGTGGAGCAGTTGGCTTGGCAATGCAGTTTGAAACTTTGCTGTCTAAGAAGCGTTGGATTTCGTCGACCGTCATTGTCGCGAAATCATAGAAAACGCTGTCGCTGATGATTAGACCCGGATCAAAACGCGAGGCGTCAGCCGCCAGGGCAGGCTGCGATTTTGATTCGAGCGCAACAACGCCAATCACGGCAAGCAGTGCTGAGACTGCCATGCCGATCAAGCGAGTTGCAAACTTCTTCATTTAGGGAATCGCTACCGCGTTCGCCGCCGAAGTGCCTTTGAAAGCTGCCGACTCGTAGGTGATTGTGAAAGTTCCAGCACCTTTTGGCAGGCCCTTTAGCGGAAGGCTAATCGGAAAACACTGCGTGGTGTGCACGTTTGATTCGGCCTTTACTGTGACCGACTTGGTGAATGAACCGCTCGAATAGTTGAGCGTGCAAGTGCCGCCATCTTCAACCGCATTGGTGACTTCGGCAACCGCATAAAGCTCGCCGTTAGCGGTGTCGACGCCTGACTGAATGATGTTTAGCACAGCTTTTTGAACCACCACTGGCGTGCTGGTTTCGGTCGGAGTCTCAGATGGAGTCTCAGTCGGCGTGCTGGTTGGAGTGGAACTCGAGGTCTGCGGGTCGCTCGGCTTTTGATCGGTGCCCCAGTTCGGATAAAGCAGACTGCAGCCCGACAAAAGCAGGGCTGCAGAAATCGATACGGCACTAAACGCTATGCGCTTCATTAGTTTCCTTTCGAGTTGCTCTTCAAAGTCTTAGCAATCAAGCTGTGAATTTGTTTATAGTTTGGCCAGACCACATCGATGGTTGGTGGCACCAACTCAAGAGGCTTGATTCCATACTCTTTGGCTTTTAATGCAAGGTCGACATAGGTCGAGAGCATGCCCAAAGGAATATCCGTCTTGACCAGCTTTTCGCCGGCATTTGCGATTTCGCGGAAGCGCGTAAGCACGTTTGCTGGATCTACCTGCTGCAAGATTGCGTTCTGCACCTCGCGCTGGCGAGCCATGCGGTCATAGTCACTGGTGTTGTGGCGCGAGCGGGCATACCAAAGCGTAGTTCTGCCATCCATGTGCTGCTTGCCGGGTTCGATCCAGCCCTGCACGTCTGAAAGGTCGTCGTTTTGACCACCAATCGGCAACCGCTGCTTAACGTTGATGTCGACTCCGCCAAGCGCATCGACCAGACTCTCAAATGCCGCCATGTCGACCATCACGTATGACTGAATTTCGAGCCCCGTGACGTATTCAACAGCTTCACGAGTTGCCTCAACGCCGGGTGTTGAGCCGTTTTTGCGAGCATCTGGATACAGGTCTTCATGATTATCGGAAACGTCTTTATAAATTGCGTTGATCAGACACTCGAGACCGCAATTCCAGCCGTTTGGGTAAACCTTGCGCATAGGTGAGCCAGCAGAGAAACCTACGTGCTGAAGGTTTCGCGGAATTCCGATGTTAACCGCGTGACCGGTTTCGGCATCGATGCTCAAAACCGAAATTGAATCGGGGCGAATGCCAAATCGATTCTTGCCCGAGTCGGCACCCAAAAGCATGATGTTGTAGCGACCGTCAGCTGCGGTGGTGCCGCCCGATTGGTTGAAGACGGTGTTGATGAGGCCCGCCTGTACGCTAGCCACGTTGCCCACGTATCCATAAGCACCGACGCCAACCACACCCACCAGAAGCATTGCAACTGTGGTAATCCAGCGCTCACGTGAATACATGCGGTTTGGCTGAATGAGGCGCAAAGTGTTGAGCACTAAAACCAAATAAATTGCGGCAAAAACAAACAGCGCCACCGAGGCGATGCCCACAACCACAGGCTGGGTGGCGATTGAGAACAACCAGGTGCGATTAATTAGAGCCAGCAGGATAGCCAGCAGGACTGACGCCCAAATCACCATGGTGGCCACAATGCCAACGCGGGCTAGTTTGCGATTGCCTGCGACCAATTGAGCAGCACCGGGAACAAAAATAGTGAGCGCAATTAGCCACCACGCCCGACGGTGAATCTGTTCGGGGGTGGCGCGATCTAGGCTTCGAAACGGGCTGTTGCCGCGGTAATTCAAATTTGAGATTTTAGCTTCGCATTCTTTTCGGCGACCTGATCGGCCAGCCCAACTAGATAGTCAGCCATCTGCTTGGCTAGATCTGCATCAAAAGCACCCAGCATTCGAGCAGCCAAAAGGCCAGCGTTCTTTGCGCCACCGATAGAAACAGTGGCAACTGGGATGCCGGCTGGCATTTGAACGATGGAAAGAAGTGAATCCATGCCGTCTAGCTTGGCTAGCGGAACCGGAACGCCGATGACTGGCAGAGTTGTGACCGAGGCCAGCATTCCAGGTAGGTGAGCAGCGCCACCGGCGCCGGCGATGATTACTTTGAGGCCACGCTCGGCTGCTGATTTGCCCCACTGAATCATGCGTTCTGGGGTGCGGTGTGCAGAGAGAACCTCGACCTCAAAGCTGATGCCAAAGTCTTTTAGCGCCTGTGCGGCATCTGACATGACAGACCAGTCTGAGTCTGAACCCATAACTACGCCGACAAGAACGCCTGCGGTTGTTGAGTTTGATTCGGTCATTCTGGCTCCTTAATCCAACGCCTTGAACCCCTAAATTTTACCTTTTGGGCTTCAAATGCTTGGGATTTAGCGCCTTAGGATCGAAGCACCTCGGCTGCCGCTTGGGCATAGTCGAGGGTCTTTTTGGCATCGCTGCCGAGCACGGTGACGTGCCCCATTTTGCGACCGGCTCGAGCTGATTTGCCATAGGTGTGAACCTTGGCGTCAGGAAACTCAACCAGTGCCTTGTCGTAGTTCATGATGAAGTCATTGATGTCGTTGGTGCCGAGCAGGTTGACCATCACGGCGTGCGGTGCGCGAACCTCGGTTGAGCCAAGCGGCAGGTCTAGAACTGCGCGTAGGTGCTGCTCGAACTGACTGGTGACTGAACCTTCGATGCTGAAGTGACCCGAGTTATGTGGGCGCATCGCCAACTCATTGATCAGGATCCGGCCATCGCGAGCCTCAAACATTTCGACCGCCATCACGCCGGTGACGCCAAGACCTTCGGCAACATCCGAGGCAATTTTGGCGGTCTTGGCAAGCAGTGCCGAATCGGCTTTCGGCGCTGGTGACAGAACTACACTGCAAACGCCATCGGCTTGGGTGGTTTGCACCAGAGGCCAGGCTTTGAACTCGCCGCTCGGGCGGCGAGCGCTTAGCTGAGCCAACTCGCGAACAAAGTCAACTTTTTCTTCGGCTAGCAGACTGCCGCCGACCTTGGCTAGGCCATCTGAACTTAGCCAGTCAGTGGCGTCATCGGCGCTGCGAACAACACGAACACCCTTGCCGTCATAGCCACCAATTGGAGTCTTGAGAATTGCAACGCCACCGTTTTCGCCGATGAACTTTTCGAGCTCAGCTGCGGTTTTGATCTCGGCCCAGGCTGGCATTGGCAAGCCCAAAGCACCTAGGCGCTGGCGCATGTGAAGTTTGTTCTGAGCGAACTTGAGGGCCATTGATGGCGGCTGAACACTGATGCTTTCGGCCTCAAGCGCCTCGAGCACCTCAAGTGGAACGTGCTCGTGATCGAATGTAATCACGTCTACGGTTTCGGCGAATTCGCGCACTTCGGCCAGGTTGGTGTAATCGCCAACCTGGGTGGTGGCCTGAGCCGCTGAAGACCCTTCGGCTTCGGCAAAAACTTTGATTTCAAGCCCCAAATTAATAGCCGGAACGATCATCATTCGTGCCAGCTGACCGCCGCCGATAACGCCAACGCGAGGTGTGGTCACTGATACATCCTTAGAAATTGTTTGTCTCTATTTTGTCGCAAGCAGCTGGTTGATTTGGCTGGCCACCGATTTTGGTCGCGGCACCCGAGACAACACAAAAGGCTCTTCGCCGCTAACAGTTAGAACGACGGTGTGCTTTGGGCCTGCTTGAGCGCCCGACACCTTGCTCAGCGAAACCTCACGGTGGCGCTGTCCAAAAAGGCCAGAGCGAGAGCTGATTCGGCTGGTGGTGATGTTCGACCAGTGAGTCAAATAACCGATTAGCGGCACCAACCAAAAGATAATCGCAATTGTTCCGGCGATTGTCCAAACCAGGATGTTCTGCCACTGCTCTGGCAAACGACCGGCATAAAAACCCACCAGCACGGCCGAAGCAAAAAGCGCAAGGTATGGCAAAACCAACCCGGCGATCGGCGGCCGCACGCGTGCCAATAGAAGTTCAGATTGAAAACTCATTACAAAGAATTGTGCCTTAGATGAACGATGTCGGCAGCGGCCACGGCGAGCTTGCCCTTTTTGTCGCCCAGGTCGACAATCAAACGACCGGTGTCGTCGATGTCAATGGCACGGCCAAATTCCTCTTTGTCACCTGGCAGAATTACGCGAACCTCGCGGCCGATAGAGCTGCAATTTTCAATCACAGATTGGCGAAGGCCGCTCTGGTTTGGGTCACCCGCGGCGGTTTCAAAATCGTGATAGAGCGAGACAAGTTCTTCTAGGTAAGCCTGCAAAAAATCATCGCGACCGACCTGACTGTGAGCCTCAATGGCCATCGAAGTGGCTGCCGCGATCGGCAGCTCGCTCTGCGACTGAGTGAGGTTCACGCCTGAGCCAATAACCACACCGCTCAGATTTGAAAGCAGTTCACTCAGCACACCCGACAGCTTGCGATCGCCCACCAAAACATCATTTGGCCACTTGACCGCAGCCTGCTCGACGCCAAATCGGTGCGCCGCGCGGCTGATCGCAAGGCCGGCCATCAAAGGCAACCACGAGAACGACGTTGGGCCAAAACTGGTCGGCTTTAGCAAAACCGAAGCAAACAGTGAGCTCTTTGCCGGTGCCTGCCAATCGCGGCCGGCTCTACCTTTGCCGGCGCTCTGAAAATCAGTTACCAAAACCGAAAGATCGGGCAGCTGTGCCCCTTGGGCTACCAAATCTGTGTTGGTTGACCCGGTGGTCTCGACAATCTTCAGCTGAGAAACGATTTCGCCGAGCTTTCCGAGTGGCTTGCTCCAGTCTGTGCTGTTCATAGGTTCAGACTAATCCGTCGGGCCGGATGGCCGGTTCTGTAGGTTTCGACCATTGAATTTAGATAATCGCAGTAGCAAACCTTCAAGCAAATGCTGCTTTTCAATCAGTAGAGTGAACCTCATGACCCAGGAACAGACCTTTACTACTGCTATTCGGTTGAACCCAGACATCCTTACTACCGCCGGCCGCCTTGCCGATCTGCGCGATCGCTACAACCAGGCTGTCAACGCTTCGGGTGAGGCAGCTATCGCCAAGCAGCACGCCAAGGGCAAAAAGACTGCCCGCGAGCGCATTGAAATGCTGCTTGATCCGGGTTCGTTCGTTGAGCTAGACGAATATGTTCGCCACCGCAGCACCGCATTCGGCATGGATAAAAACCGCCCATATGGTGACGCAGTAGTCACCGGTGTCGGAACCATCAACGGTCGACAGGTTGCACTGTTCTCTCAGGACTTCACAATTTTTGGTGGCTCACTTGGTGAGGCAGCCGGAAACAAAATCATCAAGGTCATGGATCTTGCAATCGCCACCGGCGTTCCATTCATTGGAATTCTTGACTCGGGAGGCGCACGTATTCAAGAGGGTGTAATCGCACTCGGAAAATACGGCGAAATTTTCAAGCGCAACACCATGGCTTCGGGCGTTATCCCGCAGATTTCAATCGTCATGGGCCCGGCTGCGGGTGGTGCTGTTTATTCACCGGCTCTAACCGACTTTGTGATCATGGTCGACAAGACCTCAAACATGTTCGTCACCGGCCCAGACGTAATCAAGACCGTGACCGGCGAAGACGTTGGCATGGAGGAGCTCGGTGGCGCACGCGCTCACAACGAGCGTTCGGGTGTTGCTCACTATTTGGCCTCAGACGAAGACGACGCAATTGACTATGCGCGCAACCTGCTGAGCTATCTGCCAGAAAATAACCTGAGCGAAACCGTGGTTTATGACTCAGAGGGCGAGCTTGAGGTCACCGATGCTGACCGCAAACTAGACACTCTGATTCCAGACTCACCAAACCAGCCGTATGACATGCACACCGTTATCGAGAGTGTGGTTGACGACGGCGAGTTCCTTGAGGTGCAGGCACTGTTTGCATCGAACATCGTGATTGGTTTTGCTCGCGTCGATGGTCGCAGCGTCGGAATCGTGGCTAACCAGCCAAGTGCGATGGCCGGAACCTTGAACATCGATGCCGGCGAAAAGGCGGCTCGCTTTGTGCGTTTCTGCGACGCTTTCTCGATTCCGATCTTGACCCTGGTTGACGTTCCTGGTTATTTGCCAGGCACCGACCAGGAGTGGGCTGGCGTTATCCGCCGCGGCGCCAAACTTCTTTACGCATACGCAGAAGCAACCGTTCCGCTGGTAACCGTCATCACCCGCAAGGCCTACGGTGGCGCCTACATCGTTATGGGTTCGAAGCAGCTTGGCGCTGACATCAACCTGGCTTGGCCGACTGCTGAAATCGCCGTTATGGGCGGTCAGGGCGCGATCAACATTTTGTTCCGCGACCAGATTAAGCAGGCCGAAGCTGCCGGCGAAGATGTTGCCGCAGTTCGCGCCCGTCTAGCCGCTGAATACACCTACAACGTGGCCAGCCCGTTCTTGGCTGCCGAGCGTGGCGAGCTAGACGGCATCATTGAGCCGTCAGCAACCCGCATCTCAGTCATCAAGGCCCTGCGTGCACTTCGCACCAAGCGCGCGACCATGCCACCTAAGAAGCACGGAAACATCCCGCTGTAATGAGTGAGCAAAACCAAGAAGGCGTAATTGCTGCCACCAAGTTGGTGCGCGGCAATCCTTCGCCTGAAGAGCTAGCAGCGGTCTTGGCAGTGCTCGAGGCAGTAGTTCCAGAAGAACAAGCATCGGTTTCGGTCGGAATTCGCAAGACCCGCTCTAGCTGGTCTCGCAACAGCGGAATGCTGCGTTCTGAGATTGCTCCGGGTGCCGGTCAGTGGCGCGCAAAAATCCGCGACGGACTCAACTAAAACCATTTCGTAACCTTTTGTCCCCCGAAGATGGGACAGGCCAATATTGGCTTTTCGCCAGTAAAACACTGGCCCGCAGCCATACTGGAGTTACAAGTTTTGAAACCGTATCAACAGGGGTTGAGGTGCAAATCTTGGGGACTTGAAGTTCAAAGCAATTTGAGTTTCAAAGTATCGGGGGAGGAACGGCGACTCGCAAGAGTCGCTGTTTCTGTTTTAAGCCCTTGATTCCTTTTGGCTAAGCGGTGGCCATCGGATTGCGTTCCGGAAGCCTTAGCCACATATCTGGCGCTGCTGCCCCAGGCCGCATGCAAACCATGGTGACCAGATATTCATCGTTGCTCGGCGAGCGCAAGGTGACTCGGCCCGATTGACATTCATCCAAAGCTTCGGCCACCAACTTGAGCAAACTCTGTCGCTCGCTCTCAGCTACAGAATCTAAGCCACCCTCATCTAGCACGGTGACTTCGACCCCACGAAGACGCGCCGAACGAATGCTCTCGCGGGTTCTGTCGCTAATTAGGTTTCGACCGCGAATTTCGTCTCGAAGCTCTGACTCGAGCAATCTGGCCTCTTGGCGATCGGCGTCGGTCAGCTCACCTGCCGCATCCGAGATTCTCTGCAAAATTGGCAGTGCCCGCCTAAGGGTTTGCGCAGAGCGCGCTTTGCGCTGCTGCCTGATGGCTGAGGTCGCTGCCATCTCGCTGGCCTCTAGGGTTGCCTGGTCGGCAAATGCTCGAGCTTCTCTAGCGGTGCGTGAGAGTCCAGTAGAAATTGCTTGACCGGCGAAAACCAATGCCGCAGCTCCGATAACTCCGGTGGTGGTGATTGACCCGATGCCACCCCATGAAATTACCTGAGTGACCATTACTCCTAGACCGACCCATGAGATCACGCGTTGCTGCCTGATTGCCGTTGCAGCCATAAGTGTGGCTACCGCCGCTACGTACCACGTGGCATAGGTTCCGGCCAGGGAATTGTCTATTTGAGTGTTGATCAAAACCGGTATCAGGCTGGCTGCCGAAAGATTCAGGATGCTCATAAATGGAGGCAATGCGAGAGTGTCAAAGGCAACGATGGTAGGAATCACAGTTGCCAGATAAATCAGCAAGGCCAGGATCACCAGTTCTGGCTGGGGGTATTCGGCAAGCCAGATAACACCAAGTGCAGCGTGGTACAGCGCATACAGCGAAGATGAAACAATCAACAGATAGCGCGATATTGGAATCACTTAGGACCCCATTCCAAGATGATGTTGGTGCCGTCGCCCGGACGAGAGTCGATGAAAACGCGCCCACCGACTTTTTCTACTCGGTCGATGATTGAAAGCCTGAGCCCCAGGCGGTTCTTTGGTACGCGACCAACCCTGAATCCACGGCCGGTGTCGTAAATCACAATCTTCAATTTATCTTTGTGGATTCGCATCTTTAGCCCACGCCTGGCCTCAGTGCCAGCATGTAGCAAAGAGTTGTTAACAGCTTGAATTGTTGCTTCGGTCAGGGCATCGGCAACTTTAGGGTCGATCGCTTGATCTGACGAATTGTCGACATGAATTTCGATTTGATTATCCAGTCTTGCCACAGCTTCTTTGAGGGCTCTAAAGAGCGAATTCACGGTGATTGCCCGGGTCTCGCCTGAAGATTCAGTTTCAAGACTCTCGAGGATAGTGATTGCTGTTTTTGAAAGATCAGCAGCGGCGTCTTGCGTCTCTTTACTGTTGCTGTTGGCCGCCACAAGCAATGCCGTAAGAACTTTGTCGTGCACCAGGGCGTCGATTCTTGCTCGTTCAGATTCAACCGCGTCAGTGGCAGCTCGTTCTGCTGCGGCCAGCACAGCTCGATTATTTTCTAGATCCACCGTTCGGGCGGAGTCTTTAAAAAGTGAAATAAGGCCGACGATTGAAAGACTAAAAAGCAACGTATAAATGGAGTCTTGTAGCGCGTCTCCCCAGGCGGCGCCACCGCCCTGAGGGCTGGTGCGCACAAAGAACCACAGGATCGGTAAAGCTGTCATAAACAGGCCTGCAACCACAGGCCTAAATGCCAAAGCCGCCGCGATTCCGGCGTTTCCGATTGCCCACCAAATCCAAGGCTTCTCGGGTCCGTCGACTACCGGGTCTAGCAATGATGCCCAGAGCAAGGAACCCGAGACGGTCAAAATTGCCTGGGCTCCGAACCAAAACTTGTTGCCTTCAAAAATCCAGTAGGAAATAAGTCCACCAATATATGAGGCAAGCAACAGCACCAGAGCGCCAATTTGGAAATTTAAGCTGCTGGGCGATTCAAAGGCGAAGGCGTTAGCTACCAATTCGAGCGAGCTCAAAAGAAGCGCGATGCTGAATACCCGACCGACCAATCTTTCAACGCGCGCGAGGGCAAATGCGTTTTTTGAAGCCTTAGCCGACTTGGTCATTATTTAGAGCGACCCCTCGTCGATGATTCCATCTTCGATAGCGCGAAGCAGTAGGTCGGTTTTAGTTGATGCCACGCGTCCAACGGTTGAATACTTGGTGCGAACGCGATCGATGTGCTCTTTGGCAGTGCTCAATTTAATCTCAAGCGCGTTTGCCACTTGTTTTAGCGGAAGGCCGGATGCATAAAGGCTGAGCACCTCGCGTTCGCGCGGGCTTAAATTTGCCGCCTTGAAATCGTGGTCTCCATCGATGGCTGCTGTGGCCTGAATCGTGTTCACATAGACGCCGTCTGCAACCAATCGAATTGCTTCAACAAGCTCTTGCATTGATGATGCTTTTGGCACCAACGTTGCTGCGCCAGCGCGCAGAGCCGCGCGAATTAGCGACTGCTTGTCGGCGATGCTATAGATAACCACCTGCGGGCCAGCTTTAATAATTCGCTGCACGTTGTCTTCAACAATCGAGCCATCGGCAAGTGAAAGGTCGAGCACCACCACATCGCAGTTTTGAGCACCCCTTTCAAACAGCTCACTGACAGTCGAAACCGAAGCACATAGGTCTAATTTGTGCTCGGTGCAAGCGCCCTTGAAACCAAGTCGAATTGCCTCGTGGTCGTCGACAATCGACACGCAAAGTTTGCGGTCAAGCTGCAGGGCGGTTAGCTGGGACATTATTTGCGCACCAGGCTCGCAATCGCTTCAACGTGGTGAGTGTGCGGAAATAGGTCGAATGCGCGCAGCTGCTTAAGTTCATATCCGCCGGCAAGCAGAGGCTTTAGGTCGCGAGCCAATGCGATTGGGTCGCAGGCAACATAGACCAGGTGCTTGGGCGCCAATTCGATTAGCTGACCGACAACCTTGGCACCGGCACCCGCGCGAGGTGGGTCGATGATGACGGTGGCCTCTTCGAGGGTGACCTTTGCCTTGGCAAGCTCACTGACTTTTTGGTTCATGTATCGCTCAACTGGCGAGCAAAGAGCCTTTGCTTTTGGCAAGTCTGACAGGTTCAAAACTGCATCTTCGGTTGCTTGCTTGAATGACTCAACCGTGGTGATGCGAATGCCCGTGCCGAACTTTGAAGCCAGCGCACCAGAGAACAGGCCGACTCCGCCATAGAGATCCAAGTTGTCTGCATCGGCACTAAAACCGGCCGCCGAAACCATCGAAACAACAGCATCGCTGAGCACTTCGGCTGCCTTTTTGTGCACCTGCCAGAAACCACCACCGGTGATTCTAAAAGTGCGGCCAAATGCGCGTTCGATAAGGCGCTCGTCGCCCTTCAACTTGCCGTCAACTTTGTATTGAATCTGGCCGGTGTTTGAGGTCGCAATCTCGACCTTCTTGGCATTCTGAAAATTGCGCTTGTGCATTTCGATTTCACGGATGTCTTCGACAGCCAACGGCAAATCCTTGACGCGAACAACCTCGTGGCTGCGCTCGCGGTATGGGCCCACGTTTCCGGCAAGGTCTACGTGCAACTGGACACGGGTGCGATAACCCAGGCCATTGGCTTCATCGTCGCCAGGGGCGGCCTCAACCGGCACGCGCAGCTTTATGCCAGCCATGCGGTCTAGGGCTTCTTCAAGAACATCAGCCTTTAGTTCGCGCTGGCGAGCAAGTGAAATGTGACCAAACTCGGCACCCCCGGCACCGCCTGGGCCAGCTTCTTTCCATACCTGTGGCACGCGATCAGCAGATGCAACCAAAATTTCGGTTGGTTCGGCACGGCAGAATGAACCGCCGCGGTCTTCATAAACCAGAGCTTTAACCTTCTCGCCTGGCAAAACGTGCGATACAAAAACCACACGCCCTTCGTGACGGGCTACGAAGATTCCGCCGTGTGCGACCTTCTCAATTTCAAGTTCAAGATTCTGGCCGACCCAGTTAATAGTTTTAGACACCTTCTGAGGTTACCCGAACACCGCGAACCCCACTCTGGCAAACTTGCCCTGTGACCAAACTCGTTCTTGCCTCAACCTCACCCGCCCGTCTTGCCCTGCTCAAAGCAGGCGGCATTGATCCGATGACTATCGCACCAGGGGTTGACGAAGATGCCGCGGTTGAGCGTGCAACATCTATGGGCCTAATCGCAGGCACCGCCGACATGGTGCAGTTTTTGGCCAAAGCCAAGGCCGAGGCGGTGCTTGACCGCATCGAAGCGCAAAATGCACTGATTATTGGCTGCGATTCTTCACTTGAATTCGAGGGTCAAGCGCTAGGCAAGCCGCATGAACCACAGGTGGCAATTGACCGATGGAAGCAGATGCGCGGTCGTGCCGGCACTCTCTATAGCGGGCACTGGGTAATTGATAATCGCAATCCGCAGCCTGGCGTGGTGCCCGCGGCAACCGGCCGAACATCTAGCACCATCGTGCATTTTGCAGACATCTCGGATGCCGAGATTGAAGCGTATGTTGCCACTCGCGAACCGCTAAAGGTTGCGGGAGCATTCACGATTGATGGCATCGGTGGCGCTTTTATTAGAAGCATCGAGGGCGACAGCCATACCGTTGTCGGGCTTTCTTTGACCACCCTGCGAGACCTGACTCTCAAACTAGGCATCGAGTATTCAAGTCTTTGGCGAGTATCACAGTAGATTTTTAGTTTTTTTGTGCCGGCTTGCCAATAAATAGGCGATTTCTGGCAATAGAGTTGGCAATTATGACTGCAATTGCAACCAGAAAAATCACCAAAGTTCTGATCGCCAACCGAGGCGAGATAGCCGTGCGCATTGCGCGCGCGGCAAAAGATTCAGGCATTCTGTCAGTTGCGGTCTATGCCGATCAAGACCGAGACAGCCTGCACGTGAAGCTAGCCGATGAGGCCTATGCACTTCACGGCACCACTGGCCCAGAAACCTATTTGGTTATCGAGAAAATTCTTTCGGTTGCAAAAAAGTCGGGCGCCGACGCTGTTCACCCGGGATACGGCTTTTTGGCCGAAAACGCATCGTTTGCTCAGGCAGTTATCGATGCCGGATTGATTTGGATCGGCCCATCACCGGCTGCGATCGAGGCCCTGGGTGACAAAGTTTCAGCACGTCACATCGCCGAAAAGGTTGGCGCTCCCCTAGCTGCCGGAACCCTAAACCCGGTCAGTGATGTTTCTGAAGTTCTAGATTTTGTGGCCAAGCACGGCGCACCAATTGCTATCAAGGCTGCCTACGGTGGCGGTGGCCGAGGCATCAAGGTTGTTTATGACGCAGCCGATGCGGCGGAGCTGTTTGAATCTGCCACCCGCGAGGCGATCGCAGCATTCGGTCGCGGCGAGTGCTTCCTTGAGAAATACCTTGAAAAGCCTCGCCACGTTGAGACCCAGTGTTTGGCCGACGCCTATGGCAACGTTGTTGTGGTTTCTACTCGCGACTGCTCACTCCAGCGTCGCCACCAAAAGCTTGTTGAAGAAGCTCCGGCCCCATTCTTGAGTGCCGACCAAAACCGCCGTCTATACGAGGCATCAAAGGCAATCTTGAAAGAGGTTGGCTATCAGGGCGCCGGCACCTGTGAATTCTTGGTTGCTCAAGACGGCACCATCTCATTCCTTGAGGTCAACACCCGCCTTCAGGTTGAGCACCCAGTTTCAGAAGAGGTCACCGGCCTAGACCTAGTTCGCGAGCAGTTCCGCATCGCTGAGGGCGGTCAGCTAGACCCACGTGACCCAGAGGTTCGCGGTCACTCATTTGAATTCCGCATCAACGGCGAAGACGCCGGCCGCAACTTCATGCCGGCTCCGGGCCCAGTGCATGTATTCAAGGCACCTTCTGGCCCAGGCGTGCGCGTTGACACCGGTGTTCAGTCAGGCGACGAGATCTCAGGATCATTCGACTCAATGGTGGCCAAGCTAATCGTCACCGGTGCAACTCGTGAAGAAGCTCTTGCTCGCTCACGTCGTGCGCTAGACGAAATGGAAGTCGCTGGTCTGCCAACCGTGCTTCCGTTCCACCGCAAAATCGTCAATGACCCAGCATTCATTGGCGAGGGCGAGACTCACAACGGTGGTCGCTTCGGCATCTATACCCGCTGGATTGAGACCGAGTGGGTAAACGACATTCCTGCATGGGGTGGCGTTGCCGAGCCGGCTGCCGAGCCTCAGGAGCGCAACAACGTTGTGGTTGAGGTCGACGGCAAGCGCATCGAAGTTTCGTTGCCAAAACGCCTTTTGGCCCCACACACCGGCGCTGGTGGCGTTGCAACCGCAGGCCACGCACCAAAGCGTAAGTCACACGGCACCGCCGGAGCATCTGGCGCTGCGAGTGGCAACGCAATCAAGGCACCGATGCAGTCAACCGTGGTAAAAATCGCAGTTAGCGTTGGTGACACCGTTCAAGAAGGCGACCTAGTTCTTGTGCTTGAGGCGATGAAGATGGAGCAGCCGATGAACTCGCACAAGGCTGGCAAGGTCAAGTCAATCAGCGCCGAAGTTGGCGCAACTGTTCCTGCTGGCACTGTGCTGGTTGAGTTCGAAGACTAAAACGTTTAGCAAAAAGTCCCAGCCGATTTGGCTGGGGCTTTTTTATACCTGTGGACTATCGGTTGACAGCTAGGTCGCGATTATTCAGATGGGCGGTGCAGTGCGCGGGCCGCATCTGAAATTGAGCCAGTGAGCGCCGGATACACGGTGAAGGTCTTTGAAACCTGATCAACGGTTAGGCGGTTTTCAACAGCGATTGCAATCGGATAAATCAGGTCAGAAGCACGCGGGGCAACAATCAGGCCACCGATAACAGTGCCACCGGTAGAGCAGATTAGCTTCACGAAGCCGTCTTGAAGGCCAAGCATTTTGCCGCGTGGGTTCTGGGTTAGATCAATCTTCTCGACGAAGCCAGAGACTAGGCCGTCTTGAACGTCTTTCTCGGTCCAGCCGACTTGAGCAATCTCAGGTGAGGTGAACACGTTCGAAGCCACGTTGCGCATGTTGGTTGGTGCAGCGACATCGCCCATGGTGTGAAAGACGGCAGTGCGACCGTTCATAGCGCTGATTGAAGCCAGCGGCATAAAGGTTGTGCAGTCGCCGACCGCATAGACATTTGCGCGTGCGGTTCGAGAAACCTTGTTGACCACAACGTGACCAGATTCGGTTAGCTGAATGCCGGCTTCTTCGAGACCAAGACCCTCAGTGTTTGGAATCGCACCAACGGCCATTAGGCAGTGGCTGCCCTTAATGATTTCGCCGGTTGAAAGTGTGACCTCAACGCCATCACCGGTGTTGACCACCTTGTCAGCGCGAGACTTGTTGCGAATATGCATGCCCTTGCGGCGGAAAACGTTTTCGATAACCTGTGCGGCTTCGATGTCATTGTTTGGCAGAACCATGTCGCGGCTAGAGATCAAAGTGACCTCAACGCCAAGCGATGCATAAGCTGAGGCAAACTCGGCACCGGTGACACCAGAACCAACCACGATTAGGTGGTCTGGCAATTTTTCAAGACTGTATAGCTGAGTCCAGCTGAAAATACGCTCGCCGTCTGGCTTGGCGTCTGGCAACTCGCGAGGGTGTGCACCAACCGCAACGATGATGGTCTTGGCTTCGATTCGCTCTTCTTGGCCGTTTTCGTGAGTGATGATCACATGGTGGTTGCCGTCTAGTCGGCCGCGGCCGCGAATTACGTGAACGCCCTCGCTGACCAAGTGGGCCAGCATGTCTTTTGACTGAGCTTCGGCTAGGTCTAGCAGGCGTCGGTTGACGGCCCCGAGGTCAACCTTCATCTGAGGTTTTACGGTCTTGCCGTCGAGGGCAAAATAAATGCCGAGGTTTGAAGCGTGTGATACACGGTTGGCTGCCTCAGCGGTTGCAATCAGGGTCTTCGACGGAACAACGTCGGTGAGAACCGCGTTTCCGCCCACCCCGTTAGCTTCGATAAGTGTGACTTTGGCGCCTAGCTGACGGCCAGCCAATGCGGCTTCGTATCCGCCTGGGCCACCACCAATAATGACGATGTGGTGAACGGGGGTTTGATTATTTGACACGAGAACATTCTCGCAGGATTTAGGAAAGTAAACTCAAAGCCATGACTAACCCTCTCGAAATTTCAACGGCGAATCCTTTTGAGATTGCCAAGCAGGCAGCAGCAAAAATTGCCGAACTAACCGGCGTTGAGCGCCACGATATCGCCCTAACTTTGGGCTCTGGCTGGGCCAAAGCAGCCGACCTAATCGGTGAAACCACCGCAACCATCAATGCTGTAGACGTGCCAGGGTTCTCTGCACCAAAGGTCGAGGGTCACGTTGCAACCATCCGTTCGGTTTTGCTTTCAAGCGGCAAGCGAGCGCTAATTCTCGGTGCTCGCACTCACTACTACGAGGGTCACGGGGTTCGCCGTGTTGCCCACGGTGTTCGCACTGCAGCGGCTGCTGGCGTCAAGACCATGATTCTGACCAATGGTGCCGGTGGCATCAAAGAATCTTGGGCGCCGGGCACTCCGGTTTTGATCAGCGACCACATCAACCTGACTGCTGACAGCCCGCTCGAAGGTGCAACTTTTATCGATCTAACCGACTTGTATTCAAAGCGCCTGCGTGACCTGGCACGTTCGGTCGACTCAAGCCTCGACGAGGGCGTTTACATTCAGTTCCGCGGCCCGCACTATGAAACTCCAGCCGAGGTTCAGATGGCCAAGGCCATCGGCGGTCACCTGGTTGGCATGTCAACAGCCCTAGAGGCAATTGCCGCCCGCGAAGCCGGCATGGAGATCCTGGGTTTCTCGCTGATGACCAACCTGGCTGCCGGAATTCAGACCACTCCCCTAAACCACGAAGAAGTTCTGCAGGCTGGCCGCGATGCCGAGCCACGCATCAGTGCCCTGCTAGCGCAGATCATCGCAGAGCTCTAAAAAATGTCGCTTGATTCGGTGATGCTGGCAGCCCTGGATTGGCTCGCTCAAGACCCTGACCCAGAAACCAGAGCCGAGCTTTCTGCACTGATCGAGTCAGGAGATGAGCACGAGCTAACCGCACGCATGGGCAGCCGACTGGCATTTGGAACCGCGGGTTTGCGTGGTGAGCTTGGTGCCGGACCAAATCGAATGAATCGAGTTTTGGTAGCCCAAGCAGCAGCAGGTCTAGCCGAATTCTTAATTGCCAATCGCTCAAGCTATGCCGATGGAACTGGTGAATTGAGCGTGGTTATTGGATTCGATGGTCGCAAAAACTCGGCCATTTTTGCCCGTGACTCAGCCAGTATTTTTGCCGGAGCCGGAATCAAAACCAAGTTGTTCGATTCGGTTGTTCCGACTCCGGTTTTGGCATTCGCCGGCAAGCATCTTGGCACTTCGGCTGCCGTAATGGTCACCGCCTCACACAACCCACCTCGCGACAACGGCTACAAGGTCTATTTGGGCGCGGCTAACGGCGGTTCACAAATTGTCTCGCCCGCCGACAAGCAAATCGCCACTCACATCGCCGATGTTGCGGCCGCAAAGTCATTCAACGAGATAAAGAAAAGTGATGACTTCGAACTAGTCGGTGACGAACTTCGTCACGCCTACATCGGAACGGTTGCCGAACTCGCCCCAGAGGTCGAGGGTGCCGAGCGCCTAAAAATCGTCTACACAGCAATGCATGGAGTTGGCTGGCACATCATCAAGCAGGTGTTTGAGGCGGTTGGGATCCCCGAACCGATTACCGTCACCGAACAGTTGCTGCCTGATTCGGATTTTCCGACGGTTGATTTTCCGAACCCTGAAGAGCCAGGGGCAATGGATCTCAGCTTTGCCAAAGCCCATGAAGTAGACGCCGATCTCATAATCGCAAACGACCCAGATGCCGACCGCTTGGCAGTTGCTATTCGCGATGCTTCGGCTGCCGGTGTTGGCTATCGCCGATTGACCGGTGACGAACTCGGCCTGATTCTCGGTGACGAAATGGCCCGTCAAGCCAAGGCATCTGGTGCACACGGCACCCTAGCCTGCTCAATCGTTTCTAGCTCGGCGCTTGGCGAAGTCGCTAAGCACTATGGGCTCGACTATGCCGAAACCCTGACCGGTTTCAAATACATCGCCAAGGTTCCAAACCTGATTTTCGGCTACGAAGAAGCACTCGGATACTGCGTGGCGCCAAACCAGATTCCAGACAAAGACGGCATCTCGGCGGCCCTGGTATTTGCCGACCTGGCTGCGCGTTTAGCCAACGAGGGCAAAACCATCGAGAGTCACCTAGCCGAATTAGGTGAGCGCTACGGGCACTTCGCCACCGGCCAAATCAGCATCCGTGTTTCTGATCTATCGATCATCAGCAACATCATGCAAAAGCTGCGACTTGCGACACCGGCAACCATCGCAGGAGTCGAGGCTAAGTTCACCGATTTGGCGTTGGGCTCTGAAAATTTGGGGCCGACCGACGGTGTGCGATTTGATTTGGCAGATGGCCGACGAGCGATTATTCGCCCATCAGGAACCGAACCAAAGTTGAAGTGTTATTTGCAGGCGATTGGGCAAACCAAGGCCCAGGCAGTCAGCGCGCTGGCCGAATTAGAGCAGAGCTTTAGAGAGCTTCTCTGAGATTTCTTCTAGGTCAAAAAAGTGCTCGATAGCAATGACCTCTGATGGCAAGCCTTGAAGCTGACCAACTAGGTCTGGAGTGGTCAAAATAATCTGTGCGTCGCGCGACACCTGAGCGGTTTTAACGTCGGTTGCCTCCACGGTTGCGGTCAGTTCAAGCTGACGAAGCACCTTTTCGGCATTCATTTTGAGCAAAACTGACGTGCCAATACCCATTCCACACACGGCAATTATTTTCATAATGCCATTGTGTCAGGCACTAGCCGAGAGCTTCGCGAATATCCTCGGGTTGCACGGCATTTAACATCAAATTCACAAACTCTTGGTCTGAAAGAGCTTCGGCCAACTCGCGCATCAGCGCAATGTGTGAGTGATGATCAAATGCAGCAAGGCCGATGACTAGGCGAACCGGGTCGTTTGCCTCATTGCCAAACACCACTGGCCAGGCCAGGGTCACAATTGAAAGCCCGGTTTCGATAACCGCCGGCGATGGTCGCCCATGCGCCAGAGCGATTCCCGGTGCGATAACGATGTATGGGCCGTGCTCTTCGACGGCGGCAACCATCTCTTCGACATATTCGGGCGTCACGCGACCGCTGGCCACCAATAGGTCTCCAGCCATTTCGATGGCGTGATTGCGATCAAGCGGAAGCGCGCCGACTCGAATTGAGTGCGGCCCAAGGCCCTGCTCGAGCGCCGGATACATGTTAGCCAGCCGCCTCAGCGAAACCTTCGCTGATCATTTCGATCAGTTCTTCACGGTCGTCAATCGCCTGGAAGCTGCCCTCAGCCGCATTGATCTGGAACTGCTCAAGGTCAGCCAGCTCATAGCCGAAGGTCTCGGTTAGCAGCTGAAGCTCTTTGCTCAGTGACGTGTTCGACATCAGGCGGTTGTCGGTGTTGACCGAAACCTTGAAGCCCAGGTCATAGAAGATGTCGAATGGGTGGTCGCCCATGGTGTTGCCAAGCATCTCGATGGCGCCGGTCTGCAGGTTCGATGATGGCGACAGCTCGAGCACGATGCCGCGGTCGTGAACCCACTCGGCAACTGGGCCAAGAATCACGCGATCAACGCCGTCTTCGGTTCCCGAATAAAGAATGTCTTCGATTAGACGAACACCGTGACCCAGGCGCAGAGCGCGACCCGAAACGATTGCATCCTTGATGCTTTCGATGCCGTCGGCCTCGCCCGCGTGAACGGTGCACGGAAAAAGTTCGCTAGCCAGGTAGTCAAAGGCAACCTTGTGGCGGCTTGGCAAGAAGCCTGCTTCGGCTCCGGCAATGTCGAAACCAACCACACCATCGTGACGGTGGCGAACTGCCAACTCGGCGATTTCGAGGCCGCGGTCAGCGTGACGCATTGCTGTCACCAACTGCCCGGTGCGAATAAATCCACCGGCATTTTCAACGTCTTCCATGCCCTGCTCGAGGCCATCCTGAACCGCTTCAACAACCTCATCGAGGCTGAGGCCGCGCTGCAGATGCTGCTCTGGCGCCCAGCGAACCTCACCATAAATAACGCCGTCTTCTGCAAGGTCGTGAACAAATTCTCGAGCCACGCGCTGCAGACCCTCGCGGGTTTGCATCACCGCAGTGGTCACATCAAAAGTTTTTAGATATTCAACCAACGAGCCCGAGTCGGCCGACTCTGAGAACCAATTTTTAAGTTCGCCAGCCTTATTTGCAGGCAGCTCTAGGCCGATTGCATCAGCTAGCTCGATGATGGTTTGCGGGCGCAAGCCACCGTCTAGGTGGTCGTGCAGTGAGATCTTTGGCAGCGACTTGTAGTCAATGCGAGCCATTTGGTTCCTATCCGTTGATGCGGTCAAGCACGATGCTGCGTGCTGCGGTTTCTGCGCTTGCCGAAGCCTCAATCTTAAAGCCGCTTTCGACAGATTCAATAGCTCGAGCAAATCGATTTGGCTCATCGGTCAGCAGTGTCATCAGTGGCGCACCAGCTTCAACGCGATCACCACGCTGCGCATGAAGAATCACGCCAGCACCAAACTGGATCGGGTCTTCTTTGCGTTCGCGACCGGCACCTAGACGCCAAGAACCGATGCCTACAGCCAGTGCGTCAAGCTCGGTCAGCACGCCACTGCTTGGAGCAACAACCACGTGCGACTCTTTGGCCACCGGAAGCTTGGCGTCTGGGTCGCCACCCTGGGCCGAAATCATTGCGCGCCATTTGTCCATAGCCCGGCCGTCTTTTAGTGCCGCCTCGACATCGGCATCTGGCTGGCCAGCAAGACGCAGCATTTCACGCGCCAACTCAACAGTAAGTTCAACGACATCGCGAGGGCCACCGCCGGCAAGAACCTCGACCGACTCTTCGACCTCGAGCGCGTTTCCGATTTTCAGTCCGAGCGGGGTCGACATGTCAGTCAGCAGGGCACTGGTTTTGACGCCTGCGTCTTGACCAAGCTGAACCAGAGTTGAGGCAAGCTCCTTGGCACGATCCAGATTCTTCATAAACGCGCCGCTGCCCACCTTGACATCCAGAACCAGCGATGCAGTACCTTCGGCAATCTTCTTGCTCATAATCGAGCTAGCGATCAACGGGATAGATTCCACAGTGCCGGTGGCATCACGCAGGGCATACAGCTTTTTGTCGGCAGGTGCGAGACCCGAACCTGCTGCACAAATCACTGCGCCGATGTCTGCAAGTTGCTGGTGCATCTCTTGATTGCTGAGGTTTGCGCGCCACCCAGGAATCGCTTCAAGCTTGTCGAGAGTGCCACCGGTGTGACCGAGGCCGCGGCCCGATAGCTGCGGAACGGCAACACCGAACGCTGCGACCAGCGGTGCGAGCGGCAAGGTGATTTTGTCGCCAACGCCACCAGTCGAGTGCTTATCCGTGGTGGTTTTGGTTAATTGATCAAAGTTCAAACGCTCGCCCGAAGCGATCATCGCCATGGTCAAATCTTTAATTTCGCGACGATTCATGCCGTTGAGCAAAATCGCCATGGCCATCGCTGACATTTGATAGTCGGCTACCGAACCACTGGTGTAGTTCTCAATTAGCCAGTTGATGCCCTCAGTTGACAGCTCACCTTTTTCACGCTTTTGCATGATGAGCTCAACGGCGGTGAAGTTAGACATTATTTTCTTTCGATTAGGTCACGCGGGCCAAAGGCGTCGGGCAAAACTTCTTCAATAGTTTTGATGCCCGAAACTGTGTCTAGAAGCATGCCCTCTTCTGAGTGCTCAAACAGCAGCTGACGGCAGCGGCCGCAGGGCATCAAGGCATTGCCGTGGGCGTCTACGCAACTAAAGGCAACCAGCTTGCCGCCGCCGGTTCTAAACAGCTCGCTAACCAGTGAGCATTCGGCGCAAAGGGTCAGCCCATATGAAGCGTTCTCAACATTGCAACCCGAGATAACCCGGCCGTCGGCAGTAAGAGCGGCTGCCCCAACGGCAAAGTTTGAATACGGCGAATATGACTTGGCCATTGCGGCGGTTGCCGCTTCGCGAAGCTCGGACCAATTTATTTCAGTCATGGTTTAGCCCTTCTCATAAGGCACGCCATCGGCTGCCGGTGCTCGCACGCGACCAGCGAAACCGGCCACGGCAATCAGGGTCACCAAATAAGGGACCATAGTGATGAAGTCGACTGGGATTCCCGGATTTACCTGGTTTGCCCAGATGCGCAGAATAATCGCGAAGCCGAAAAGCAAGGCTGAAATTGAAACGTAAATTGGTTGCCAGCGACCCAGAATCACTACCGCAAGTGCGATGAAGCCCTGGCCACCGGTCATCTCGCGGCCAAACGCACCCACGTTTCCGATTGTGATTGCGGCGCCACCCAAACCGGCGACGGCGCCACCGATGGTTACCCACCAAAAACGAGTTCGAGCAACGTTAATGCCCACCGTGTCGGCTGCAAGCGGGTGCTCGCCAACTGAACGCGCGCGCAAACCAAGGCGGGTGCGGAACAACATGAACCAGATGGTCGGCACAATCAGATAGGTCAGATAGACGATGATGCTTCGGTTAAAGAACGCGTCTCCGACAATCGGAAGCTGGCTCAAAACCGGAATCGCGATCTTGTTGAAGGTGCCCGGAAAGTTGAGTCCGGCCTGGTTTTCGGCCAACACCTGTGAATACAAGAAGTTGGTGATGCCGATAACCAACACATTCAGAAGCACACCGATGATCACCTGATCGACCAAATATTTGACGGCAAGTGAAGCCAAAACAATCGACAGCAGCGCAGCGGTGATCATTGCAGTGACCAGACCTAGCCACAGACTGCCGGTAATCGAGCCGATAACCGCTGCCATAAATGCACCGGTCAAAAGCTGGCCCTCGATTGCGATGTTGACCACTCCAACTCGCTCGCTCATGATGCCGCCCATGCCGCCAAGAATGATCGGAATCGCCAAAACCAACATGTTGCCCAGGATGAACGAGACCGGAACCTGGTTCCCGGCTGCAATCCAACCGAGCAGCGCGGTGATTGCCACCAGAGCGAAAATTACGATCAGGTATTTAGGTGTGTGACGGCCGCGAAAACCCATCGCCAGTGAAACGGCAGCCAGTGCAACCAGGATGAATCCTGACCAAATGCCGAGATCGCTGGAGCGCAGGACAACATCTGGCAGCGCCGCCCAGGATTCGGCAGTTGAGAGCGCGAAGGTCACCGATTGCGAGCTGCCCATGAAGCCAAAAACAACCAAAATCAGAGCCGCAAAAGCAGTCATAGTGATGCCGTTTTTCAAGCTTGGCTTAGCCTCGACACCCGAGAACATGCCTGGAGTTACTTCTAGCTTTGACATTTATTTGGTCACCTTCTTGCCAAACTTTGCGGCAAACCACTCTGAAATTGGCTTTTGCTGAGGCGGATGCGGCAACTTGAAAAGTGCTCGAATCAGAGGCGGTGCGGCGATAAACATAACAATCAGAGCCTGAACTACGTTCAAGATTTCGGGAGCGATGCCGATCACCTGCATTGAAGGGCCGCCAGCTTTGAACGCACCAAAAAGCAGACCAGCCGCAACCACACCGCCGGCTCGCGAGCCACCGAGCAGTGCAACTGTGATGGCGTCAAAACCTATGTTGGCGTGAATGCTTGGGGTTAGACCACCGATCGAGCTCAATCCCTGGTTTGCAGCTGCCAGCCCAAGGAATGCAGCCGAAGCAGCCATCGCCCAAATGTAGGTTCGCTCAACCTGAACACCGGCTGCGCGCGCCGCGTTGCTGTTGTGTCCCACCATTCTGAATCGGTATCCGATGGTCGAACGTTCCATGAGCCACCAATAAACAAAGGCGGCCAAAATTGCCATTACTAAACCCCAGTGCAGGCGATATTGCTCACCGAACAGGTTTGGCAGAAGTGCGGTTTCTGCTGGGGCGTCTGATTTAGGCGTTCCGGCACCATCTTTTTCGAGCAGTAATTCAGGCGTGCGCAAGAAATAGGTGAACAGATTGATGGCCACATAGTTGAGCATGATCGTCACGATTACCTCGTGGGCGCCAGTCTTGGCTTTCAGAAAACCAACGATGCCACCCCAAATGCCGGCAAAAATAACAGCAATGGCGATAGCAACCAGGATGTGCACCACTGGCGGCAACTCAACTCGAGTGGTAATCCAGGTCACACCCAAAAGGCCCAGTGCCATTTGGCCCACGCCGCCGATGTTGAATAGTCCGACTCTGAATCCGAGGCCAACGCCGAGGCCCGCCATGATGAGCGGTGCGGCAAGGCGGAGCGTCTCAGAGATTGGTCTAATTGCCGATGAAAAATCAGCCGCGTGGGTGTTATAGATCGCACCGTTGAACAAGGCGCCATATCCATCGGCAATTGTCTGGGCCATTGCGGCTAGGGCATCAGTTGGTCGCGAACCAAAGTAGGCAAACGCGTCGAGCACATCTTGGTCAAAAGCCACCATGAAGATAGCTCCGACGAAAAATCCGATTAGAACTGCCAAAACTGTTCGCAGTGGCGAACCGGCCAAAATCTCTCGGGCAACCAGCGACCAGCGGTCCTGGGCTTTGTCTTGTTCGACAACTACCGGATTACTCATGCTGCCTGCCCTCCGTTGCTGTCTGAGGCTTCGGTGATACCGGCCATCATCTTTCCGAGTGTTTCTCGCGATACCGATGGGTCAACAATCCCCACGATTTTTCCGCGATACATTACGGCGATGCGGTCGGCCAAAGCAAGCACCTCGTCGAGCTCGGTTGAAATTAAGACCACGGCTTTGCCCTCGTCGCGCTCGGCAACGATGCGCTCATGGATGAATTCGATTGAACCCACGTCGACACCGCGAGTTGGTTGCGAAACCAACAGCAAGCTCACCTCACGGCTCAGCTCGCGAGCCACAACAACCTTTTGCTGGTTACCACCTGAAAGCTTTGAAGCGTGGGTGTCTGCCGACTGCGTGCGCACATCAAAGTCTTTGATTAGCTGGTCTGATATGCGCTCACGATTCTTAAAGTCAATTGCGATGCCCTTGGCAAAGGGCTTGCCATAAGAACCATTTAGCATCAGGTTCTCGGCGATGCTGAAGTCGCCGACCAAGCCGTCTTTTTTGCGGTCTTCAGGCACGAAACCGATGCCCGCTTCAAGGCGCTGGCGAACATTCATTTGGTCGATGTATTTGTCGTTTAGCGCAATGGCACCCCAGCCTTTGACCACCGGTCGAAGGCCAATGATTGCCTCAGCGATCTCAGTTTGACCGTTGCCCTGAACACCGGCAATTGCAAAAATCTCACCGGCGTGAACGGTGAACGAAACGCTGTCAACGGCGATCTGCTTGCGGTCATCGAGAACTCGAATGCTCTCAACTCGCAGCACATCGGCGCCAGGTTTTGCCGCAACCTTATCGACGGTTAGGTCTACTTCGCGACCAACCATCATGGATGCCAATTCGCCGGCGGTTTGAGTTGGCTTGGCTTCGCCAACAACCTTGCCCTGACGAATCACGGTGATGGTGTCGGCCACAGCTTGGACCTCACGAAGTTTGTGAGTGATAAAGATGATTGAGGTGCCCGCCTTAGCTAGGTCACGCATGATGCCCATTAGCTCATCGGTTTCTTGAGGAGTGAGCACCGCCGTCGGTTCATCGAGAACCAAAACTTTTGCGTCGCGAGCCAGCGCCTTGATAATTTCTACACGTTGTTGCACGCCAACCGGCAAGTCTTCAACCACCGCGTCGGGGTCAACGTCGAAACCAAAGCGCTCCGAGATTTCGCGAACTTTTTTGCGTGCGGTTTCAAGATCAAGCACGCCAAGTTTCTTTGTCGGTTCGTTTCCGAGCACCACGTTTTCTGCAACTGTGAAAACAGGGATGAGCATGAAGTGCTGGTGAACCATTCCGATGCCGGCGGCCATTGCATCTCCAGGCCCACGGAATTTTTGAACTTTGTCGTCGAGCAGAATCTCACCCTCGTCGGCTTGATAGAGGCCATAGAGCACATTCATCAAAGTTGATTTTCCGGCACCGTTTTCGCCGAGCAGGCTGTGTATTTCGCCAGATTTAACCGTGATGTTGATTTGGTCGTTTGCCGTTAGAGAACCGAACCGTTTGGTTATGCCTCGCAACTCGAGCTTCAAAACTCGCACCTACTTCTTTGTGAGATCTTGCACCTAATCTAAACCAAAGGTCGCCGAGATTTTCACCCCGACGACCTTTGGTTATTGATCAGTTTTAATTACTTGGTTGGGTCGATTGAACCGTCGATGATTCCAGCCTTTAGCTCGTCCAACTTAGAGACGATGTCAGCTGAAACCTTGCCCTCGAACTCGTGGAATGGTGCAAGACCGGTTCCGTCGTTCGCCAAGGTGCCCACGTATGGGTCGCCTGAGAATTCAGCACCGCCAACTAGGTCATTGATGATCTCAAAGACCGCCTTGGTCATGCGCTTCTCAACTGAGGTTAGAAGAAGCGGTGCATACTCTGGTGAGTTAAGAGCGCGGTCGCTGTCAACACCTAGCATTACAACGTTCTTTGATGACTCCTTGATAGCTTCGCTCAAAGCACCCAGCTGCTCACCAGCAACAGGCATGATTACGTCTGCGCCGTTCTGGATCTGACCAGCTGCGATGGTCTTTGAAACTGCTGAGTTAGGTGCGAAGTCGCCCATGAAGTCTCCAGCTTTCTTAACCGGATCCCAACCTAGAACCTTAACTGCGGTTCCGGTCTCTGCTTCGTACTTCTTTGCACCGTAGTAGAAACCGTTCATGAAGTCAGTGACTGCATCGATCTTCATGCCGCCGTATGTGCCAACAACCTTGGTGGTTGAGTAAGCGGCAGCTAGGTAACCAGCTAGGTAGCTTGACTCATTCATCTTGTAGTTGATTGGCTTTAGGTTTGCGTTGCCCTCTGACCATCCGTCAACGGTGACGA
>JACCDN010004674.1_pt1 | contig 29951 bp, 29 predicted proteins | sample 7441691 | NCBI WGS metagenome assembly JACCDN01 (sample SAMN15323439, study PRJNA562643) | freshwater metagenome | isolation source: river surface water | place: USA:Blue River Watershed | collected 2017-08-16 | reverse complement strand
GTTCGTGGCCAGAGCGCATTAACGGCGATTCCATCACGCTTGAATTCCTCTGCCATACCGAGTACGCACATCGACATTCCATACTTAGCCATCGTGTAAGCGACATGGTTCTTAAACCACTTCGCCTTCATTGATAGCGCCGGCGCTAAATTGAGAATTTGTGGATTATTGCTAGCCTTCGCAGAGTCACGTAGGTATGGAATCGCCGCTTGTGAAGTTAAGAATGTACCACGCACGTTCACATCGAAAATAAGGTCAAAGCGCTTTGCAGGAGTGACCTCGGTCTTGGTTAAATTAATTGCACTGGCGTTATTGATCAAGATATCGAGACCACCAAACTCTTGCGCCGCTTGACGAATCGCAGATTCGATCTGGTTCTCATCCCGGATGTCGCATTGGATAGGTAGGGCTACTCCCCCGGCTGCTCGAATCTCCTCAGCAGCGGTAAAGATTGTTCCAGGAAGCTTTGGATTAGGGTCGGCAGTCTTTGCTGCGATCGCGATGGAAGCTCCATCTCTCGCCGCACGGAGTGCAATTGCAAGACCAATACCGCGAGAACCGCCGGTGATAAAAATTCTCTTTCCTGCTAGCGACATTTATTTGCCCTTCTTAGTAGACATCTTCTTCATGACTGCATCTGCAAACTCTTCGGATTGAAGCGCTAATGAGAATATTTGGAATTCGGCTTTCATCACCGCTTCAACGGCATCATGCTGACTAGCCTTCATAAGGGCCTTGGTATTGAGAACAGCTTTTGGTGGTTGTTCGGCGATGAGCGCTGCAATCTTGAGCGCCTCCGCCTCGGCATCGCTCACTACATCTGCTACTAGGCCGATCTCGCGTGCATATTCTGGAGAGAACTCTTCGCCGGTAAGGAAGATCTTCGCCGCTCTTTGATATCCAACCAATGCTGGAAAGAGCATTGAGGATCCAGCTTCTGGGACCAATCCGAGCGAGGTAAATGGCATCGAGAACTTCGCAGTGTCAGATGAGATGACAATGTCACAGTGGAGCAACATCGTTGTTCCTACTCCGACGGCATGGCCTTTGACGGCAGCAATGAGCGGTTTGGTGAAATTAAGGAGCGAACCAAGAAAGAGCGCGACCGTTGAATCCTCAGATGTAGGTGGGCTGCTCATAAAATCCATGATGTCGTTGCCGGCGGTGAAGTGATCGCCTTCAGAAGAGAGCACTACTGCTCGGATTCCAAAGTCTCCATTGGCATCATTGAGCAATCGGGCTAGCTCGGCATACATCTCTTTTGTCAGTGCATTCATCTTCTCAGGGCGGTTAAATCGAATTACCAGCACCTGATTCGAGAGTTCTGAGGTGATTTGAGTCATTGGGCGAGTGTAAGAGGTGAAGTTCTCCTTGGGAAGGAGGATGATAGGAACATAGCGAAAGGTCCTATCGATGGCACGAGATATCACCATTACAACACGAGAGCTGACCCCTTTCGAGCAGCTCGTTCTTGGCCTCCTCTGCGAAGGCAAATCCAATGCCGCAATCGCGAGGGAGACCAACCACACCGAGAAAGTTGTAGAGAACACAATCTCTCGATCGGCAAAAGCCTTCAATATCACCTCTGATGGAGATACAAATATTCGCGTGCTCCTCGCTCTCGCCTATCGCACACATTTTGGCGATGCGGCTTTTGATCGTCTAGGCGTTCCTTGCGCCCATTTCGAAGTCAATGGCGAAGGTCAAGCTATCTGCAATCGAGATATGCATTAACTCACATCTACGTAGGTGCTAGCACTCGTACTTTCTCTCCACATCTGACCTCTTGAGGTCTTTAATGTAAGTAGCGCTCAGGGACATGAGATGCGATTTACAATTGAAAATGGAGAGAAAAAATGAAACGTAAGACTTTCGACAAGATCGTAACTTCAATCGGTGGAGCTTTAACTGTATTTCTTCTTGTAGCCGCGGCTCTACTTAATTGGGGCGCAACATTTGCCAACGACTCCGTAAAGAGCCAACTTGATAATCAGAACATTTCATTCCCTGCAGAGGAAGCGATGCCTGAGGCAACTCGTGCGCAGCTTGCAAAGTGGGCGGAGAAGAAGGTAACAACAGGTGAGATGGCTCGTGACTACTCAGACCTCTACATCTGGGAACATATGAAGGCTTCATCTATTGGAGCTATCGGTAAAGAAGCTACATATTCAGAGGTTTCAGGGATGTATATGGGCCTTGTTCGTGGCGGTTCAACTGATACCGCGCAGATTGCAAAACTTGGCGAACTGCGCCAGACACTCTTTATGGGTAACACATTGCGCGGAATGCTCCTAGAGGCTTATGCCTTTGGAACTTTGGGTCTCATTGCAGGCTATGGCGCTATCGCAGCTCTCATCGGAGGCGTAATTATGTTCCTCCTTACCGTGGCGGGCGTAGTCCATATCCGTCGAACACCTGAGGATGCAACTATCTAATCCTCATCTCTCAAACTCTCCGTTGAGGGATTGAGGGAATAAAGAAACCCCCGCAGCTGATGGCTGCGGGGGTTTTCTCTATCTAAGTGAATCTATAACAATGTTTAGCGATCTAGCTTTCCTGAGATGAAGTCCTCAGTCTTGTTATGAGCCTGCTCATCTGTGTACTGAACTGGTGGAGTCTTCATGAAGTATGAAGATGGTGAGAGAAGCGCTCCACCAATCTTGCGATCAAGACCAATCTTTGCACAGCGAAGTGCATCGATAATCACACCAGCTGAGTTAGGTGAATCCCATACCTCGAGCTTGTATTCAAGGTTCAATGGAACGTCACCGAATGCACGACCTTCGAGGCGAACATATGCCCATTTACGGTCATCGAGCCATGGAATGTAATCTGATGGACCGATGTGAACGTTCTTTGCGCCCATATCGTGATCTAGCTGTGATGTAACGGAGTTTGTCTTAGAGATCTTCTTTGACTCTAGGCGATCGCGCTCGAGCATGTTCTTGAAGTCCATATTTCCACCAACATTGAGCTGGTAGGTGCGGTCAAGGTGAACGCCACGGTCCTGGAACAACTTAGCCATAATGCGGTGTGTGATTGTTGCGCCAACCTGTGACTTGATGTCATCGCCAACAATTGGAAGACCTGCATCTTCGAACTTCTTTGCCCATACTGGGTCTGAAGCGATAAAGACTGGAAGTGCGTTAACAAATGCACATCCTGCTGCAATTGCACACTCTGCATAGAACTTTGCCGCTTCTTCTGAACCGACTGGGAGGTAGCAGATAAGAACATCAACTTGCTCAGCCTTGAGGGCTGCAACAACATCTACCTCAGCAGCAGTTGATTCTGTGATTGTCTCCTTGTAGTACTTACCGAGACCATCAAGAGTCTTACCGCGCTGAACTTCAACGCCGGTCTTTGCAACATCTGCAAACTTAATTGTGTTGTTCTCTGATGCCCAAATTGCATCAGCAAGGTCAAGTCCAACCTTCTTTGAATCCACATCAAATGCGGCAACGAACTTAACGTTGCTGATGTGGTATCCGCCTACAACTGCGTGCATGAGGCCAGGAATCTCCTGATCGATTGCTGCATCCTTGTAGTAAGTAACACCCTGAACGAGTGAGTTTGCGCAGTTACCTACGCCGACGATGGCAACGCGAATGTCGCCAGCTCCTGTTGTGATCTTCACTTAGATTTCCTCTCGGTCGTAATCATTTCCTGCAGCCACGCGATTTCGCGGTCTGCAGAGTCAAGCGAATGGCGGCGCCACTCTTGAAGGTACTTATCGATTCCAATTGGAGACTTCTCTACTTCATCGCGAAGGATTTCGGCCTTCTCCTGAAGTCGACGTAGTCGCCCCTCAAGTATCCGAACCCGGCTCTTTGTTGGCGTTGGGCTGAAGAAGGCGAAACGAATTTCAAATCCTTCATCTTCCCAAGCGTCAGCGCTGACGGTCTCGGTGAGCGCCTCGAAACGTGCCATTCCCTCTTTGGTGATGGCGTAGACAATTCTTGGACGCTTGCTCCCCCGCTCGACTTCTTCCTCCTGGATAGATCCAGCAAGGAGCATTCGGCGAAGTTGCGGATAGAGAACAGAGAATGAGATCGCCTTGAACGGGCCGAAGATGGTCACCATTCGCTTGCGGAGCTCATAGCCATGAAGCGGTCCCTGCGCGAGAAGGCCAAGGAGGGCAAACTCCAAGGATTCCACGCGTGAACGCATTCTCGACTCTCTTCTCTAAGGTATAGCGGAAAATATATCGATTCGATATATCTGGACGATAGTTAACCTGATATAGAGCAAAAGCGCAAAGACGACACGCCTCCACGCTCCCTGTGGCGCAGGCCACTCGCGCCTACCCTTAAACCGCCTTCCCCACTTGTTGCCGGTGCTAGCGAGACTCCTCTCTGGCACCCCTTTTGGAAAGGTTTCACATGTCCCTTACCTGGAAGCTCCATGGAGATGGAAAGTCGATCGCCGCAGGCGATGTCGTCTCTACAGATGAGCGCCTTACCTGGCCTCGCACAATCGGCGTAGGTCTTCAACATATTGCCGCCATGTTTGGTGCAACATTCCTCGTTCCGATTATCACCGGATTCCCACCTACAACAACCCTCTTTTTCTCAGGAATCGGCACCATCCTCTTCCTCCTCATTACAAAGAATCGTGTTCCAAGTTACCTTGGATCATCTTTTGCCTTCCTCGGACCAATAGGTGCAGCGATGGCAGATAAGTCAGCAGGTATGGCCGGCGCGCTTGGTGGAATTGTCTTTACCGGTGTTGTTCTTGCTCTCGTTGGCCTCGTAGTCAAGGCTGCAGGTATCAATTGGATCAACGCAATCCTGCCGCCAGTTGTTACTGGAACAATCGTTATCGTAATTGGTTTCAACCTCGCAGGTGCCGCAAAGGGTAACTTTGTTCAAGATCCTCTCCTTGGAATTATCACGCTCTCATCCATTGCACTCATTAGCGCAATCTCAAAGGGCTTCCTTGGGCGAATCAGCATCTTTGCTGGAATTGTCATCGGCTATGTAGTTGCTTTGATTCAAGGCAATGTGAAGACCGAAGAAATCGAATCTGCAGCTTGGTTCGCAGTTCCAACATTTACAGCGCCATCTTTCAAGTTCAACATCATGATTCTCTTCTTGCCGGTTGTGCTCGTGCTTATCGCTGAGAACGTCGGCCATGTCAAGGCAGTTGCTGCAATGACAGGTAAGGATCTTGATGATCAGATGGGCAGCGCTCTCTTCGCGGATGGCGTAGCTACGACACTGGCTGGAGCTGGTGGCGGTTCTGGAACAACCACATACGCTGAGAACATCGGTGTAATGGCAGCAACACGTGTCTATTCAACTGCGGCATATTGGATTGCTGGTGCTGGCGCGATACTTCTTGGCCTCTCACCTAAGTTCGGTGCGGTCCTCAGTGCAACACCCGTAGGAGCTCTTGGTGGCGTTGCAGTTGCTCTCTTTGGAATGATCGGAATTCTTGGTGCGCGTATTTGGATTGAATCAAAGGTTGATTTCTCTGATTCAAATAACCTCATCATCGCAGCAACAGCAATCATCATTGGAATTGCTGATATTTCATGGACTAAGGGTCAGTACACATTTAACGGAATCATCAATGCAACTCTCGTTGCGGTGGTTGGCTACCAGATCCTTAACGTGGCATCAAAGCTCCGCAAGTAATTCAGTAAAAAGCACAGTGAACGCTAGGCTCTGCGAGTGATTCCAACACGTTATCCGGAGTACCTCGTCGCGGCGATGATTATCATCCTCGCTCCAGGGCCTAGCGTTCTCTTTGTTATAGCGAGGGCTATCGCGTGGGGGCGTGCGACCGCGGTTCTCACCGTCTTAGGAAATGTTTCAGGATCTTTTGTTCTCTCCTCTTTGGTAGCGCTCGGTATCGGACCAATCCTGCAAAGGTATGAGGTTGCATATGTCGCGGTTCAATGGGGCGGCGGACTCTACTTAATTCATCTCGGCATCGATGCGATCCGAAAGAGAGCGGTGCATGCATCAGATATGGCCAACCAAGGCCCAGTGGGCCCGACTCCCCTCTCTTCTATCCGCGACGGATTCTGGGTCGGAGTTCTCAACCCAAAGGCGATTGTTTTCTTTGCCGCAGTCCTTCCTCAATTCGTTGATATTGATGGTGGCGATGTGACCAAGCAACTCCTCTTTCTCGGCCTCACCTTCTGCGTTCTTGCCTTCTTCTCGGATGGAGCATGGGGATTGCTCGCCGGATATGCGCGAACATGGTTGGCTTCGAGCAATCAGCGACTTGAGAAGTTACGTGCTTTCGGCGGCACAATCATGATCGTCCTCGGTATAGCTGTGTTGTACTCCGCAATTGTCGGTGGCTAGCGAGAGAATCAGCGCATGAAGAAACCATCGACTCCGGCCCGCGAATTCATTGCTCCATCCGATCTCACCTTTGGATTCTCAACCTGTAAGCGTTGTATCTGGATTAAGTATTGGTTCTCGTTCGAGCTCAAGAAAGATTTCCCACTCGTAAAGAGCCTCTCAACATTCCAAGAAGAGCACTTTCGCCGTGCCCCGATGCCTGCACTTGACCCTTCACTTCCTGCAGGAACAGTGAAGCAATGGGGTCAGTGGGTGAAGTCAAAGAACATTGTTATCAATGGCCTCGAAAGCCAATGGAAGCTACGCGGCATCTATGACCTCTTGGGTCATTACGATGATGGCTCAGTAGGAATCATCGATTGCAAAGTCTCGGATTCCGAACGCGATAGCGGTGACTTCTACGCCCCGCAATTAGAGGCATATGCCTACACCCTTGAGAATCCCTTAAGCGGCAAGGCCTTTCCAGTGAAGACGATGGGGCTTTTGATCTGGAAGCTCGCAGGCGTTGCAGAGACTCGACCAAATGAGTTTGTCTCTAATGAAATGGGCTTTGGCGTAAATCAAGTCTATCTTCCAGTCGAACGAGATCCTGCTCGATTAGCAGCGCTCCTTGAGGAGTTCATTACCGTCATTGATGGGGATGAACCGGCAGCTGGTGAGAATTGCCATGCCTGCAATTACCTTGATGGTCGCCTCAAGCTTGAAGGCTAGTTCTTCTCATCCTCTTCAGCGCTTGGCTTTGCGCCTTTAACGGCATAGGTATCGACATACTCTTGGCCTGACATCTGCTGGATGCGCTTCATGATTGCATCGGCACATTCACGTAAGAAGAGAGCATCACGTGAATCGCCCTCAAAGTACATTGGCTCGCCAAATGTCATCCCCACGCGTTTTACCTTAGGCACAACAGTTCCGGTAGGTTGAATTTTGTCGGTATTAAACATTGCAACGGGAATAACTGGAGCACCTGATTCGATTGCAAGGCGTGCGATACCAGTGCGCGCCTTGTAGAGGCGACCATCTGGTGAACGTGTTCCTTCAGGATAGATACCGAGACATTTTCCATCTGCCAAAACCTGCAAACCAGTAATCAAAGCTGCCTCGCTGCGGCGACCACCAGAGCGATCGACCGGCACCTGTCCTAGCGCGATGAAGGTGAGTTTCTTGATAAAGCCCTTTGGGCCGGGGCTGGTGAAGTACTCACTCTTGGCTAGAAATGTCACCTTTCGTGGAACCACCAAAGGCATGAAAATCGAATCGCTAAATGAGAGGTGGTTTGAAGCGATGATAACCGGACCGGTGGCCGGAACATTGCGAAGACCTTTTACCTTGGGGCGGAAGAGGAGCATCAAGAATGGAGTCAAGAAGGCTCGCAAGGTGCCGTATGGCAGGTTGTTCATGGCCACAATCTATTACAAGGTTCCTGCTCAGGCGAATATATGCGTAATTTTCTGACCTTTCTCGGTACTTATGTGAAAGTATTCCAGTATGACGCCCCGTGAGTCTGGCCCTAATAATTCACAGAGCGGCTCTGACGATGAGCAAGAGCTGATCAATGCCGAATTTGATGCAATGGTCTCAGGGCTTAATCTAGATCAATCCTCACCGCGAACCTATCTCGATGAATTAGAAGAGATTGAAAAGAGCGAATACGCAGAGATTTATATTCCACCTAGAGTCAAGCGCGGTCTCCATGGAACGATTCTTCATCTGATCGAATCCGTAAAACGCTGGTGGAATCGTCCCCACTCAAGTGGAGACGATGGCGCAATCGTATGAGTACTTTTCGTTGGGCAATAATTGGCACAGGTGGAATAGCTCGTGCATTTACCGAAGATCTCAAGCGCCTTGAAGACCATGAAGTAGTAGCTGTTGGTTCTCGCAACATCGAGACCGCAGAAGATTTCGCTGCACAATTTCCAGGAGTTACCCCATATGGAAGTTATGAAGAACTTATCGAGGTAGATGCCGATGCGGTGTACGTGGCTACTCCCCACCCCATGCACTATGAAAATACACTCCTTGCGATGCAAGCTGGCAAACCAGTGCTCTGCGAAAAGGCATTTACCCTCAATGCTCAGCAAGCACGTTCGCTTGTTTCATATTCTCGAGATAACAAAATTCCTTTGATGGAGGCGATGTGGAGCCGCTTCTTGCCGCACCTTCAGAAAATTAGTTCGATAATCTCCGAAGGTGAATTGGGTGAAATCACTAGCATCGCCGCAGATCACGGACAATACATTCCCTTTGAACGCGCACCGCGTCTCTGGGAGCCCGCACTCGGTGGCGGCGCGCTATTGGATCTCGGAATTTATCCACTTACTCTGGCGCATCTCGTCCTCGGTATGCCCTCTTCAATACATGCAGAGGCAACGTTAACTGAACAAGGCGTGGATCTCAATACTTCGATGCTTCTTCGTTACTCCACCGGAGCACACGCTCTTCTTTCATGCACCATGGCATCACGTGGAAGTGTCAGCGCCATGATTGCTGGAGATCGTGCGCGCATCGAAATTGATGGATCTTTCTATGCACCCACATCATTTCGGGTGATCACTCGAGATGGCGTAACCACCGAATACCCAAATCTCTATCAAGGTATTGGGCTTCGCGAAGAGGCGGCTGAATTTGCACGGGTAATCCGGAGCGGAGAAATTGAGTCACCGCTTATGACTCATCAAGGTTCAATTGAACTGATGGAGATCATGGATTCGATCCGCCATCAGATTGGCGTGAAGTACCCGCAAGAATAGATTGCTTCGAATTAGGCGCGAGCTAAATCTGCAACGCCTACAAGACCTGCTTCATTACCGAGAGTTGCCGCGATGATCTCTGGGTATGGGTGCTTTCCAGCAAATGGCATGTAGCGCTCCATCGCGATACGAGTCGGTGCTAAGAGAATCTCCCCTGCATCAACAACACCCCCTCCGATAACAACGCATTCAGGATCGAGAATGACTGATAGAGATGCAATTCCTGCACCCAACCATTGTGCAGTGGTATTGAAGGCCGAGATTGCTACTTGATCTCCATCTCGGGCAGCATCGGTAATCGCTCGCCCAGTGAGTCCCTCCAGAGTTCCATCCCCACGTGAGAGAAGGTTGCGAGCTAAATCTGGACTTGCCGCAATTGCTTCACGTGCATGTCTTAATAGTGCGTTACCTGATGCGTATTGCTCAAAACATCCTCGAGCTCCGCACCCGCAGAGATGGCCTTCTGGAAGAACGCGAAGGTGTCCGATCTCTGCAGCAACTCCGAATGCGCCACGAAGCAATTTTCCATTAACGATAATTCCACCACCGACACCAGTGCCGACAGTTACCATCAACATATTCTCTTTACCTTGACCTGCGCCGAATGTTCTTTCGCCCCATGCCGCAGCATTGGCATCATTTTCGAGAACAACAGGAAGATTAATAAGCGCAGTAAGTTCTGCATCAAGCTGGACGCCGTTCCAACCTGCGATATTTGGCGTTGCCAGCATTGTCTTACGATCTGATGAAACAAATCCCGCAGCAGAAAGTCCTACCGCTGTTACTGGAAATTCTGCCGCAAGTTCGAGAGCGACATCGGCGATGGTTTGCGTGAGAGCGCTTCCACCTTCACGAGGAGTATCTCTACGAGAAGTTTTGAGGACCTTGCCATCTTCTGTGACAACTCCGCCAAGAACTTTCGTTCCACCGACATCAATCCCGATTGTGTACGACATTATTCGAACTGAGCCTGCAGCTCTTTAAGCGCCTGATCGATTGTCGTCTTCTCAGTCTTTGCGATCATCATTCGTGGAACTGGCAATGAGAGCTCGACTCCAAGTTCGTAGGTAACGAGCGTTGTCTCTGCGTCAATCGCCTTGAGGGTGTACTTGCCATCCATTGTGGTCATCAGATCTGCATCATCTAGGGAGAATGAAATCTCAGCAGGAGCTTTGCTCCAGTCATAGGAGAGCGTTGCACGGTCCTTCATGACACCGGCGTCGATAGAGACATCGGCCTTAGTTGCACGGCCTTCAGGGTCGCTCTCTGTGACCTCCACCTTCTTAATAGAGGTGAGCCATTCTGGATAACTGGCTATTGCCGATAACTTGGCCGCCACCTCTGCGAGTGGGGCTTCAACTTCAATTGAGGATGTGCTGGATTCTGACATGACACGAAGGCTATCAACCCTTTCCTTTTTATACCTCCTCCCGCTAGCGTTAGCGCCATGAATGAAATCACTATCCCAGCCCTCGTCCCTGCGGCAACTGAAGGCAACCTCACCAACCTCATCGCTGAGCGCGCCTGGTTCGAGCCAGAGCGCATCACCATGTCTCGCCCACTGGGTGATGGCTGGCAACAGTTGACGGCGCGCGAAGTTGAAAGTGATATCCGCGCAGCAGCCAAAGGTCTGATAGCAGCTGGCGTTCAAGCTGGGGATCGAGTCGCAATCATGGCTCGCACTCGATACGAGTGGACCATTCTTGATTTCGCATCATGGTTTGCTGGAGCGATTGTTGTTCCAATCTACGAAACTTCATCACCAGAGCAGGTTGATTGGATTCTCAATGACTCTGGCGCAGTTGCACTCATCGTCGAAACACCTGCTCTTCGCGAGCTAGTGACCCCGGTTCTTCCATCTCATACACGCCATATCTGGACTATGACTGAAGATGTACTCGATGTACTACGTAACGCAGGTGCTCACATCTCTGATGGAGAAATTGATAACCGTCGTAAGACTCTCTCTCCTGACTCACTTGCAACCTTGATTTACACATCAGGAACAACAGGAAAGCCAAAGGGCGTTCAACTCACTCATGGAAACTTCCTCGCCGAGTGCGGAAATGTTGTACAGGGCGCAGCAGATCTCTTCCTCAAGCCTGGTGGATCAACGCTGCTCTTTCTTCCAGTTGCTCACGTCTTCGGTCGTATGGTGCAGATCGGTGCAATCTCGGCCGGACTTCATCTAGCGCATTGCGCAGATGTTCAGGCTCGCCTACTTCCGGATCTCGCATCATTTAAGCCGACATTCGTACTTGCTGTTCCTCGAATCTTTGAGAAGGTCTATAACGGTGCAGAGGCTAAGGCTGAAGCTGCAGGTAAGGGCAAGATTTTCCGTAAGGGCGCTGAGATTGCAATCGCTTACTCAGAGAATATTGATGCAAAGAAGTTCAAGCCAGCACTTGCTTTGAAGCATAAGCTCTTTGATGTTCTTCTCTACTCAAAGATTCGCCACACACTCGGTGGACGCGTTGAAGCTGCAATCTCAGGTGGCGCGCCACTTGGAGCCCGCCTCGGCCACTTCTACCGCGGAGCCGGAATCACAATCCTTGAAGGTTATGGATTAACGGAGACAACAGCAGGCGCAACGCTCAATCTCAGCTCCGCCCTTCGTGTCGGTTCAGTCGGTAAGCCAATTCCTGGAACATCAGTCAAGATTGCAGAAGATGGTGAAGTTCTTATTGGTGGACCAATTGTGATGCGCGGTTACTGGCAGAACGATGCCGCTAACCAAGAGGTATTTGACGGCCACTGGTTTAAATCAGGAGATTTAGGTCGCCTCGATGATCAAGGCTTCCTTTACATCACAGGTCGAAAGAAAGAGCTCATCGTGACCGCAGGTGGAAAGAACGTTGCACCTGCCGTTCTCGAAGATCGTCTTCGTGCGCATCCACTCGTAAGCCAGTGCATGGTTGTTGGAGATAACCAGCCATTTATTGCAGCGTTGATCACAATTGATCCTGACATGATTAAGGGGTGGATCGCAGCAAACAATAAGACCGGTGCAACTGTTGCAACTTTGGTCAATGACCCTGATCTCCATGCAGTTATCCAGACCGCCGTTGATGAAGCCAATAAGGCTGTTTCAAAGGCAGAATCGATTCGCAAATTTGCAATCCTTGCAGAGGACTTCTCGATCGCAGGTGGTCAGCTCACTGCAAAACTCTCTGTGAAGCGCCATGTCGTAGCACAGCAGTACGCAGAGACAATCACTGCGCTCTATACAAAGGAGTAGCTCCTCTTAGGGCTTCCGCTATTGCTCTTAGATAGGGAGCCCTAAGAGAATCTCCACCTTATGGATTTGCTTCACGGTGGACGGAGATGAAGCTCGCACCCCTGCGCGCCCTCTATGTTGGCGGCGAGAGCCACCCAGTGCTGCCGCAGATTAAAGAAATCCGTCGCGCTCCAACGCTACGAGCCGCACTCGCCATTGTTCGCACCGAAAAGTTCGACCTCATCATCGTTCATCGCAATTTGGATGATGGTGATGGAATCGTCCTCGCGCCGACCATTCGCAGGGTCCATCCATATTCAATTTCTATTCTGGTGACAGAACCACGTGGATGGGCAACGACTGAAGCAGCGCACCAACTTGGCTACACCGAGATATTTGAGAGCGGAATCAGCGAGAGCGAGTTCTCCTCGCGTATTGAAGAACTCTTAGCTCAGCGATTGGCCCATCAAGCATCAACTACAAAGCGCGCCTCCCGAACCCATCTCTTATCGCTGCGAGAGCGTGAGATATTGATGGATCTAGCAACGGGTGCGACCACCGAGGAGATTGCATTGAAGCGACATAATTCAATTGCAACGATTAAAAGTCACATCACCTCGATCTACCGAAAATTAGGCGTGAGGAATCGAGTCGAAGCGGTATCGCAGATCAAAGATTAATCAAAGAGGGCGTTGAAGCGAGCAGACCAGTGCCGCCACTCCCACTCATCAATAATCCATTGGCGCCCGCGTCTACCCATCTCCTTTGCTGCAATGGGATCTGCAAGAAGTGCCTTGATTGCGTCAGCGACTGCTATCGGGGCGAGACCATCAACCGAATATCCTGTCTCGCCTTCCAGAACTGCATCGGGAGCTCCCCCAGAAAGTCCACCGACAACTGGTAGTTCGCATGCGCTTGCTTCGAGATAGACGATTCCGAGCCCCTCAACTTCAAGCCCTGCCAGTCGTGAACGACTTGGCATCGCAAAGACTTCGCCGACGCTGATAAATCTCGGCAACTCCGAATATTGAACTCGACCCACAAAAGAGATATTTCCAAGTACGCCTAATTGAATAGCGCGCTTATGTATATATTCAAGGTGCGGACCTACTCCAACAAAGAGAAGGTGTGCATCTGGAAACTCATCCAATATATGAGGGAGCGCTTCCACCAGAGTGTCTTGTCCCTTTCGGTGAACCAGGCGGCCAACGCTGACAATTACTCTCTTGCCATCAAGTTCGAGTTCTCGTTTGAGTTCAATCGCAGTTGCATCAGGTGAAAAATGGTCGGTGTCGATTCCTGGAGCTATGCGCACCATTGCGCTGGCTGCTTTCTGATTGAGAGGACGTGCGATCGCTCTCTTAGTGAATTCACCGAGGTAGGTAAGTACATCTACCCCGTTTCCAATCCGTTTCATCGCCCAGGTAAATGGCCAGAGCTTTGCCCACCAGACTTCATGGCCATGTGTGAGTGCAACAATTCGTTTAACGCCAGCTCGCCGCAATGAGTGTGCAAGAAGCCCTAGAGGTGCCGCTGCACCGAAGAAAACTCTCTCAATCCCCCGCTCTTGAACAAGTGCGCGCACTGAACGCCCTACCCGCCATGATGGAAGTAAGACCTTGCTCTTATCGCGAATAACCTCTACCCCATACTTCGCCATCCACTCTTGATCATAGGCATGGGTGTCGCCTTGAGACGAGGTATAGACAATAAGAGAGCCAAAGGGCGCACGCTCGATAAGCCCGATAATGAATGTCTCGATTCCACCAGCTCGTGGACCAAAATCATTGGTAATGCAGAGAATCTTTCTCGTTTCTGAGGCCATAAATTCAGACGCTAGAAGCGGCGGACCGCAACCAATCTCTTCGATCCTAAAGATGATGCAGATGCAATCTTTACTCGTGATCCAGAACGTGGAGCATGGACCATCTTTCCGCCACCGATATAGATTCCTACATGCGATACCGGACGACCAAAGAAGACAAGATCTCCTGGCTTCTTCTGATTAAATGGAATCGACTTGCCCATCCGTGATTGCGCCGCAGATGAGTGCGGGAGGTTGACGCCAGCTGCTTGATAGGCGCGCATCGTCAACCCTGAACAATCCCAATATGTCATTCCATCAGCGCCGAAAACATATCGATCGCCAATCTGCTTTGTTGCAAATTTAATCGCGAGACCAGCGCGACCTGAGATTCCGCTGAGAGCTTTCGCCTGTGCGAGCGAACTCTTCTGATCAGCATCTTCTTGCTCTTGCGCCAGGCGCGCTAGACGTTCGCGATCCTCTTTCTTTAGCTTTGCAAGGATTGCTTCTGCCTTCTTCAACTTATCTTGAGCAACCGCGCTCTGCTGGGCAAGCTTCTTCTGCAATACCTTTACTTGAGCAAGGCGATCAGAGACTGTGAGCGAAGTTGCATTGAGTTTCTGTGTCGCGGATTGGTACTTCTTTAATTGAATGGACTTCTGGCGAGTGATGGATTCGAGAGAGCCAGCCGAGCTGAGATAGAGAGTTGGGTCGCTTGAGAAGAGGAGTTCAAGGCTCTGGCTAAGCGAGCCAGATTTGTATTGATTGACCGCAATCACTCCGAGGTTTCGTGAAATCGAATCGACGTTCTTCCCCTGAATAGCCGCTTGCGCCTGGATTCCCGAAAGGCTGCGCTGAAGTGCGGCGAGCTTTACCTTGGCTTCCTGCGCGCCTTCGGCAGCGGCAGTCGCCTGATCGCGCAGATCGTTGACCTGATTCTGGATTTGAGCCAGGGTCGGTGCCGCCTGCGCCTGAGGCGGTATCATCCAGGCAAGGCTGCAGGCTAGAAGAACGGCCAGGGCGCGGTTTCGCATTTGGCAAGGCTAACCAAGTAAAAGCGTCAATCTCAACTCAAAGCCAGTCGTTGAGCCTGAAAATATGGTGTGAATCTCCCTTTATGCGGGGATATTCTTCTCGAAATGACTGTTATCGCATCTCTCGTCGTTGGCTCTAATGGAGCGGCATCTCTCCATGGAAGCTCGCGGGCTCTCTCAACCCCTGCGGATCGAGAGCGCTTCCTCGCGCGTCATCAAGGAGCTTCGGCTTTCATCATCGGCAAGAGGAGCGCCGCTATCGAAAGCTATGCCAAGAGTCAGGTCCCAATATTTATCTTCACTCGCCTACTCGAGAAGATAGAGCTACCTCACCCATTGATGCAGCAGATCACCGTCGATAGGGATTTAGGAGAAATCACTCGTCGAATCGATGAGCGAATACCTGGCGATATCGTTGTTGAAGCAGGACCTTCGCTCTTACTCGCTCTCATTGGCGCGGGCGTCATCGAGATTTTGGAACTTTCAATCTCACCAATCGAAGGAGATGGCGATTTTCTATCGATAGAGGATCTGCTCGCACCTTTCTCGATTGAGAGCGAGGTAACTATTGATGGAACGCGTTTACTGCAATGCAGATATAACGGCCACGCCACCAACAGCTAAAACGATTCCGAGATATTGCACTTTGTGCAGACGTTCATGGAGAAAGATGTAGGCAAGAATCGCGGTTGCTATTGGATAGAGCGAGCCTAAAACCATCGCAATTGAAACTAGACCCTTTGTAGTTGCAACTCCTAGTAATAGATTTGCCGAGAAATCGGCGATACCAATTGCCGCCAAGAGTGGAATATCTTTCTTGCTTGCTCCCCCAAGGTTGCCGATCTTGATAAAGAAGGCGAGACTGACAAAGAAAGTTGTTGCTCGCATCGTTGTCATAGTAAGTAGCGAACTATCTTGCGAACCAATCGCCATAAATGTCAGAGCGGATCCAAAACCAAGAGCAGCACCGAGTGCGAGAAGAACCGGGCGCATCGGAAGCCCCTGTGTCATCTCCGGTCCACTTGCTAAGAAGCCACCGATGATTGCAGCGATGACTCCCATCATCACTGGAGTTGCAAGTTCATCTCCCTTAATAAAGAGAGCGAAGAAGAGTGGGATTAATACGCTGAGAGAACTAATTGGTGAGACGACACCCATGCGCCCACTAGATAACCCGGCATAGAGACAGAGCAACCCTGCATATCCAGATAATCCGGCGAGAGCGCCGTTGATCAAGTAACCGCTCGAATCGAGGCTCGGTGCAAACCATCCACCAGAGATAAGAATGAGCGCGATACCAAAGAGCAATCCAAAGGCTTGATTAATTCCAAGGACCACCATGGTGGGAAGTCGTTTACTGAGATTGCCGGCGTGATAATCCGCGCTGCCCCAGAGCAGGCTAGATAGGAGGGCTAAGAGCGTTGCCATTGGCGCACACTACCCAATACGAGCCTTGCCTCCCAGCATTATGACTCTTTCAACTTTAGAATCAACCAGTGAATTCCCGTATTTCCTTCTCCTTCGAATCGATGATCAACGCCATCCGCGAATTCACGCCTCGCGCCGAGATTGAGCTTGAAGAAGTTCCTGCTCCACAAAAATTAGCGCAATACTCTTTTGCTTTTACAGCAGATGTCAGCAATGGGCTTGTCGGTGATCAAGAAGATGAACTCGCCTCAGGTCGCTTTGTGATTTTGCATGAACCAGGTGGGCAAGATACCTGGGAAGGCGAATATCGCTGCGTTACCTTTATGCGTGCAACCGTTGATTCAGAGATGCAGGCCGATCCCTTATTACCTGAAGTTGGATGGAATTGGCTCCTTGATTCACTGCAAGAAGCGGATGCACTCTATAGCGCACCTTCCGGAACAGTAACGCGCGTATCAAGCGCCTCTTTTGGAAAACTCTCTTCCCGACATGATGAGTCAGAGATTGAAATTCGCGCATCATGGTCGCCCATACTCACTCAACCTGAAGAGTTAATTCCTCACATTCAGGCATGGTGTAACTTCATCAGCGAAGTCGCAGGCTTGCAGCCAATCGCTGACGGCGTCGCTCCAATCAACTCTGCTCGTCGTCGTGGCTGAGCTTCTTACCGCGCCTTATCTAGGCCTCCCCGAACTTGTTTCGACACCCGAGCAATTTGAGGCGATGCTCTCGCAGCTCGAAGGTGGTGAAGGTCCCTATGCTGTCGATGCAGAACGTGCATCTGGATATCGATACAGCGCACGTGCCTATCTCATTCAGATAAAGCGCACCGGCGGTGGTTTACACCTGATAGATCCGATTCCATTTGGTGTTGGAAGCGAATACTTTGCGCGACTGAATAAACTCTGGCAAGGTGAAGAGATAATCCTCCATGCCAGTACGCAAGATCTTCCATGTCTACGCGAATTAGGTTTACATCCATCTCGCCTCTTCGATACCGAACTTGCCGGTCGTTTAGCAGGTTTGCCACGAGTTGGATTGGGTGCACTCGTTGAATCTCTTCTCGATATTGGTTTAGCGAAAGAGCACTCTGCGCAGGATTGGTCGGTTCGACCATTGCCAGAGGATTGGCTCAATTACGCAGCTCTCGATGTGGAACTCCTTGTTGAGCTACGTAATGAGATTGAAAAGCTATTGATCGAGAAGAAGAAATTGAAGTGGGCGGAAGAAGAATTTGCTGCGATTCTCTTGGCGCCGCCATCGCCTAAACGTGTTGATCCATGGCGAAGAACTTCTGGAATGCATAAAATCAGAAAGCGGAGCCAGTTGGCGATTGTGAAATCGCTCTGGGAGGCGCGCGATGACCTTGCCGCCCATCTAGATATCTCTCCCGGTCGCATACTCTCGGATCTCGCCATCTCAACAATCGCCCTTGCCGGTGGATCCGCTCCCCTCGCTACCAAGAAAGATCTAGAGAAGGTGCTCCGGCCAATCGGATTACGGGCGCGTTGGTTTGAAAACACGCCACGGTGGCTAAAGGCGATCGATGCAGCTTTGGCACTGCCAGAAGAACAATGTCCTGAAAATCGAAGCAAGAGCGACGCTCTCCCTCCAATCAAAATCTGGCGAGAGCGCTTTCCAGATAAGTTCACTCCTCTCTCTCACGCTCGATTCCAGATGTCGCTGGCGGCGGAAGAACGTGAGTTGCCGGTGGAGAACCTCCTTACCCCAGAGCTCCTGCGCCAGATCTGTTGGCTCCTCCCAGAGCCAAGTGAGGTCCCTCGACTCCTGAGCGAGATGGGCGCAAGGCCGTGGCAGATTGAGATAGCGGCGCCGATCCTGATCGATGCCCTTGCCCAAGATGAGCCGCTTGAGATTGCAGAGCCGGAAGAGGCTCCACCAGTCGAACCCGCCCCATAAAAAAGCTTCGCTAGCTCGTAGCCTTTTGGGCTACCGACGAGTAACCTAAAAGCCTTAACACTGGTAGCAATAGGAGCCCTTGATGTCGCGCAGAGTCGTACTCGTTGATGCAGTCCGTACCCCATTTGGAAAGTCAGGCGGAGCCTTTGTAAATACTCGCGCCGACGATCTACTCATTAGAGCGATGCGCGGACTTATTGAGCGCAACCCTCAATTGCCTCTCGATCAGATTGATGATGTCGCAATTGCCGCTGCAACGCAGACCGGTGATCAGGGAATGAACATTGGTCGCAGCGCATCTCTCCTTGCTGGCCTACCCAACACTGTTCCAGGTTATTCGGTAGATCGTTGGTGTGCAGGTGCACTTACTGCAACAACAACAGTTGCCGGCCAGATTGCAATGGGTGCAATCGATTTAGCTCTTGCCGGTGGCGTCGAACATATGGGCAATCACCCAATGGGTGAGCTCATGGATCCAAATCCACGTTACCTCGCAGAGAAGATTGTTGATCCGGATGCGATGTCGATGGGTGCTACAGCTGAGCGACTTCATGATCGCTATCCATCAATTACCAAAGAGCGTGCAGATCTCTATGCATATAACTCACAGATGAAGACTGCTAAAGCTTATGAGCAAGGTTTAATTCAACGCGATCTGATTCCTACCGCTGCTCGATCCGAAGAGCTTGGCTGGACAATCGTCTCTGCCGATGAAGGTCCACGTCCGACAACAACTCTTGAGGGTCTTGCTGGCCTTAAGACTCCATTTCGTCCAAGTGGCCGCGTGACTGCGGGAAATGCCTCTGGTATCAACGATGGTGCGACTATCGCACTGCTTGCAAGTGAAGATAAGGCGAAAGAACTTGGCCTTCCGATTAAGGCAACTATGGTGACATTTGCATTCGCCGGCGTTGAGCCAGAGGTGATGGGTTACGGACCTGTGCCATCAACAATCAAGGCCCTTGCTAAGGCAGGGCTCAAAATTGAAGATATCGGCGCATTTGAAATTAATGAGGCCTTTGCCGTGCAGGTAATCGCATTCCTTGAGCACTTTGGAATCGCAGATGATGATCCTCGCGTCAATCCTTATGGTGGTGCAATTGCAGTTGGCCACCCACTTGCATCATCAGGTGTACGTCTCATGATCAATCTTGCTCGCACATTTGAAGCCCATCCAGAGATTCGTTATGGAATCACAACTATGTGTATCGGTCTTGGCATGGGCGGAACAGTTATCTGGGAGAACCCACACTTCAACGGAGGAAATAAGTAAATGGCAACAGCTCTCGTACTACCTGAAGGCGCTCCTGAAGAAGTTATCACCGTTGCAAAGGTTCGCGACGTTGACCTTACTCCATTCGGATTTAAGGGTCTCCTCGCATTAATCACTCTCGATAACGGCCTCGATCACACACGTCCTAATACTCTTGGCCCGCAATCTGTAGCTTCTCTCGATGCTGCTATCACTGAGGCGATTTCTCGTAAGCCTGCCGGTATTGCAATTACTGGTAAGCCATTTATCTTTGCAGCAGGCGCGGATTTATCGGCGATGTCGTTTCTCACAGAGCGCGATCAAGCGCTTGCAATCGGAAAGCTTGGCCATGATGTCTTCCGCCGCCTAGGTGAGATTGATATTCCGACATTCTCATTTATCAATGGACTCGCCCTCGGAGGCGGACTTGAGATCGGTCTTCACTCAAAGTACCGCACTCTTGCATCGACTGCCTTCACCGCCCTTCCTGAAGTCTTCCTTGGTCTGGTGCCAGGATGGGGTGGAGCCACTCTCCTACCTAAGTTGATCGGTCCAGAGAAAGCTGTTCAGGTCATCATTCTCAATGCCCTTAACAACAATACGATGATGAAGGCGAAGGATGCTCTTGCACTCGGCGTTGTTGATGCCGTCTTTGATCCAGCCGATTTCCTCGAGAACTCTTGCGCATTTGCCGCATCTATTCTCTCTGGCGCTAAGAAGATTGAGCGCAAGGATTACAGCAACGATCCTGCATGGGATTCCGCCCTTGCAACAGGTAAGGCAGCTGCCTTGAAGAAGTTTGGCGGTGCAGATATCGCCTCTCCTCGTAAGGCGCTCGAACTCATTGCTGCTGCTAAGAGCTGTAGTAATGGCGAAGGTTTCGATGCTGAAGATCAGGTACTCGCTGACCTCGTTATGTCAGATCCTCTTCGTGCATCTCTCTATGCATTTAATATGATTCAGAAGAAGCGCAAGAAGGTTGAAGGAGCGCCTAAAGCCAACATGGCTCGCAAGGTCACCAAGGTTGGCGTTGTCGGTGCTGGACTTATGGCATCACAGCTCGCCCTCCTACTTGTTCGCAACTTGAAGTGCCCAGTTGTAATGACAGATATCGATCAAGAGCGTGCCGATAAAGGCGTGGCTTGGGTACGAGCTGAACTTGCAAAGTTAGTTGAGAAGAAGCGTATGAGCCAAGAGAGCGCTACTCGACTCTCGGCGCTCATCTCTGGCTCTGCCGATAAGAGCGTCTATGCCGGATGTGACTTCATCATTGAGGCTATCTTTGAAGAACTCTCACTCAAGCAGGAACTCTTCAAGACTCTTGAAGGAATCGTCTCCCCTGAGTGCGTCCTCGCTACAAATACCTCATCGCTCTCTGTAGAGCGTATGAGCGAGGGAATGAAGAACCCAGAGCGCGTTGTTGGTTTCCACTTCTTCAACCCAGTTGCGATTATGCCGCTCCTAGAAGTTGCACGAACATCACATACAGATGATGCAACCACCGCAACAGCTGTTGAGGTCGGAAAGAATCTTAAGAAGACGATGATCATCTGTAAGGATGCGCCAGGATTTGTCGTTAACCGTCTACTGACTCGCTTTATGGGTGAGATCACCGATGCTGTTGATGAGGGTACAGATCCAGCAATTGCAGATAATGCAATGCGCTCGATTGGTTTCCCTATGAGTCCATTCGAATTACTTGGCCTCGTAGGCCCAGGTGTCGCTCTCCACGTTGCAGAGACGCTCAATAAGAATCTCGGTCCTCGTTACCGCATCTCACCAACGATGCAGGCAATGGTGAAGGAAGGCGTAAAGACCTTCTACATCAAGAATGAGGATGGAACTTACGGTGCAAATCCGGCAGCGGTTGCTCTGATCCATAAGGGCACAACACCATCGACAGCTGAGCAAGTACGTGAACGCGCACTGAAGGCCCTTGCGGAAGAGGCCCGCATGATGCTTGATGAAGGTGTCGTTGCAACCCCGGCAGAGATTGATCTCTGTATGTTGCTCGGCGCTGGATGGCCGATGCACCTCGGTGGAATCTTGCCGTTCTTAGATCGCGAAGGTATTAGCGAGTCTGCTTCTGGTCAGCGTTTCCATGCTCCGGGAATTGCATCGGTACTGAAGTAGAGCTCCACTCAACAATTTCACGAGCAATCTGCTGAGCAGTGATTCCTAGATCTTCTAGGATCTCTGCTCGCTTAGAGTGCTCGATAAATTCAAGTGGTACACCGATGCTATGCACTGGAACTTCAAGTCGTGCATCGCGGAACATTTCAGAGAGTGATGATGCGATTCCGCCATGGCGGATTCCATCTTCAATGACGACGACGCTCTTGTAACGCTGAGCCATTGTTACCAATGAGGCGGGAAGTGGCTTGACCCAACGAGGATCGATAACAGTTACTCCAACGCCTTCACGGTATGCCTGAGAAGCTGCTTCAACTGCAAGTGGGGCCATTGCGCCGATACTGACGAGCAATACATCCGCGCTCTCGCCGCGATACAGGACATCGATTCCATCGCGTGATTCAAATGCAGGAATCTCGCTATGGACTGCGCCCTTAGGAAAGCGAAGAAGTGTGGGGCGATCATTGATTTCAACCGCTTCAGTAAGGGCTTGGCGAAGGCGCGCACCATCTCGAGGAGCTGCCACTGCGAGCGTTGGAACGATTCCAGTGAGAGCGAGATCCCAGATTCCGTGGTGTGAAGGTCCATCATCTCCGGTGACTCCTGCACGATCCAAGACAAAGGTGACTCCAGCACCATGAAGTGCAACATCGAGCAATAGCTGATCAAAGGCACGATTAAGGAATGTTGAGTAGACCGCTACAACTGGATGAAGTCCGGCATATGCCATTCCGGCTGCACTTGTCACGGCATGTTGCTCTGCGATTCCAACATCAATGGTGCGATCTGGATATGCCTTCTGGAATTTATCTAGGCCGGTAGGTCCGAGCATCGCTGCTGTTATTGCAACGATATCGCTACGCTTCTTACCAATCTCTACGAGTTCATCTGAGAAGACATCAGTCCATGAAGTCTTACTGGCACTAATTGGCGCACCGGTCTCAGGATCAACAATTCCAACTGCGTGGAACTTCTCTGCCTCATCTGCAACCGCTGGGCTATAGCCACGACCTTTTTCGGTGATGACGTGAACTAAAACAGGTTCACCAAACTCTTTCGCCTGTTCTAGCGCGCGATCCATCGCTGCAATGTCATGGCCATCAATCGGGCCAATATATTTAAGGCCGAGATCTTCAAACATACCTTGTGGAGCGACAATATCTTTAATGCCCTTCTTTACACCGTGAAGGGTCTCAAAGATAGGGGCGCCGACCACAGGTGTCTTTTGAAGAACTTCTTTACCCCAATCAAGGAAACGTTCGTAACCTTGAGTCATCCGAAGGGTAGAGAGGTGGGCTGCTAATCCACCGATCGTTGGTGAATATGATCGCTCGTTATCGTTGACGACGATGACCAGTTTTCGCTCTCCAGCTGTCGCAATATTATTGAGCGCCTCCCATGACATTCCCCCGGTGAGTGCGCCATCGCCGACAACGACGACTACATGCCGATCCTTCTGACCGGTGAGTGCAAAGCCACGCGAGATTCCATCGCCCCAGGAGAGCGCTGTAGAGGCATGTGAATTTTCGATGACATCGTGTGCTGATTCGCGACGATTGGGATATCCGGCGATACCGCCACGCTGACGAAGAGCGTCAAAATCTGCGGCGCGACCAGTCACAATCTTATGAACGTACGATTGATGGCCGGTATCGAAGAGTACGAGATCCGTTGGTGAATCGAATGTTCGATGGATCGAGAGAGTGAGTTCGACTACGCCAAGGTTGGGGCCGAGGTGGCCACCTGTGCGTGAGACCTTCTCGACCAAGAAGGCGCGGATCTCTTCGCTCAGCTCTGCTAGTTGAGCAGGGCTAAGCGCCTTGAGGTCTTGCGGACCGTTGAGAGATTCGAGCATAGAGAGAAGTCTAAGCGGTTGACCCGCTTAACCGCGCAATGAACGGAGCACGTACTGCATGATTCCGCCGTGGCGATAGTAATCAGCCTCGCCCGGTGTATCGATACGTACCTTCGCTGCGAAGCTCTTATCCCCCGCTGTGACCTGAACCTCCTTCGGGATTCCACCCTCATTGAGGGCGGTAATTCCCGAGATAGTAAATCTCTCTTCTCCGGTGAGGCCAAGTGATGCAGCGTTCTGGCCATCGACAAATTGCAATGGGAGAACGCCCATACCGATCAGGTTTGAACGGTGAATTCGCTCGAAGCTCTCTGCAATCACAGCACGGACTCCAAGAAGGGCTGTGCCCTTTGCCGCCCAGTCACGGGAAGAACCCGATCCATACTCTTTGCCAGCCAAGATCACTAATGGAACGCCCGCTGCTTGGTATGCAACAGATGCATCATAAATAGTTGATTGCTCGCCATTGTTGAGGAAGTTGCGGGTAAAGCCGCCTTCGACTCCATTGAGTAGGAGATTCTTAAGGCGGATATTTGCAAATGTTCCACGAATCATTACCTCGTGGTTTCCGCGACGTGATCCATATGAGTTGAAGTCTTTGCGCTCTACGCCATTTACCTCAAGGTACTTACCTGCAGGTGAATCTGCCTTGATATTTCCCGCAGGAGAGATGTGGTCTGTTGTAACCGAATCACCCAAGATAGCAAGAACGCGAGCACCAGCAATATCTTTTACTGGAGTTGGCTGCGCCGGCATACCTTCAAAGTAAGGAGGCTTGCGAACATAGGTTGATTTTGGATCCCATTCAAAGGTATTTCCAGTTGGGGTATCAAGCGACTTCCAGCGATGATCGCCCTCGAAGACGCTCGCATAATCCTTCTTGAACATCTCAGATGAGATTGAAGAATCAATTACATCTTGAATCTCTTGTGCAGATGGCCAGATATCTTTGAGGAGAACTGGATTTCCATCCTGATCGTTGCCCAGTGAATCGTTGGCAAAATCATGATCCATTGTTCCTGCGATTGCATAAGCAACAACCAGTGGAGGTGATGCAAGGTAATTCATCTTCACATCCGGGCTAATGCGACCTTCAAAGTTTCGGTTACCTGAGAGAACGGCAGTTACTGCAAGGTCATGCTCGTTGACGGCCTTGCTGATCTCAACTGGAAGTGGTCCAGAGTTACCGATACAGGTGACGCAGCCATAACCAACGAGGTTGAAGCCGAGCGCCTCCATGTACTTGGTAAGTCCAGAGCGATCGTAATAATCAGTCACTACCTTCGAGCCAGGAGCGAGAGTTGTCTTCACCCAAGGCTTTGAAGTTAAGCCTTTCTCTACTGCCTTCTTAGCAAGGAGCGCAGCCCCAATCATCACTGATGGGTTTGAGGTATTGGTGCATGAAGTGATTGAGGCGATAACGACATCGCCATTCTTTACCGTTGTCTTATTTGCTCCGACTGAGACTGGATAAGAATCTTTTCCGGTCTTATCTGAGAGGTAGGTAGGAAGAATTTCTTCAAACTTCTTCTTTGACTCTGAGATCGAGATGCGATCCTGTGGACGCTTTGGACCTGCAATTGAAGAGACAACTGTTGAGAGGTCTAGCTCAAGATTTTCTGAGTAACGTGGTGTCGCAGATGGGTCGAACCACATTCCCTGTGCCTTTGCATATTGCTCGACAAGTGCAACCTGATCCTCACTGCGACCGGTAAGTCGAAGATATCGGAGCGTCTCTTCATCGATTGGGAAGATTGCACAGGTTGAACCGTACTCAGGTGACATGTTTCCGATAGTGGTTCGGTTTGCCATTGGAACTGCTGTAACGCCAGGTCCATAGAATTCAACAAACTTGCCGACAACTCCATGCTTACGGAGCATCTCTGTAATAACGAGCGCCATATCTGTTGCCGTTGTTCCGACTGGAAGCTCGCCCTTTAACTTAAATCCAACAACACGTGGGATCAGCATCGACACTGGCTGGCCGAGAAGTGCAGCCTCTGCCTCGATTCCACCTACACCCCAACCAAGAACACCAAGGCCATTGACCATTGTTGTATGAGAATCTGTACCGACAACGGTATCTGGGTATGCGCGGAGAACTCCATTTACTTCACGAGTCATGATGACACGTGCTAGGTATTCGATATTTACCTGGTGAACGATTCCGGTTCCGGGTGGCACAACCTTGAACTCATCAAATGCGCCTTGGCCCCAGCGTAGGAAGCGATAACGCTCGCGGTTACGCTCGTACTCCACATCGGTATTCTGTTCAAAAGATGTATTTGTGCCATAGAAGTCAGCGATAACTGAGTGGTCGATAACAAGCTCAGCAGGTGCGAGTGGATTTACCTTTGAAGCATCTCCCCCAAGTTCGACAATTGCTTCACGCATGGTCGCAAGATCTACTACACAAGGAACGCCTGTGAAGTCCTGCATCACTACACGTGCTGGCGTGAATTGAATCTCTGTATCTGGCTCGACAGAGGGATCCCACTGAGCAAGCGCCTTGATGTGATCTGCTGTGATATTTGCACCATCTTCAGTGCGCAAGAGATTTTCGAGAAGCACCTTGAGCGAGAACGGTAGATCGCTAGCCCCTTCGACCTTCGAGATATCAAAGATTTCGAACTCTTTACCTGCAACATTGAGGTTCTTCTTTGTACCGAGTGAGTTCTTGCTCATGGCGCGCACCTATTCTTAAAAGTATCTTGACGTCAAGATACCTCACGAGGGGTGTAGAGCGCAATAGATTCGATGTGGTGAGTCATGGGAAAGAGATCAAAGGCGCGGATAGCTTGAAGGTGGTAGCCACCGCTATTGAGATACGTGGTGTCACGAGCCAGGGCCGCTGGATCGCATGCAACATAAATGATTGCACGGGCTTTTAACTGCACCGCCTTCTCTATTACAGGTTTTCCAGCACCTGTGCGTGGTGGATCAAGCACAATCACATCAGCACGTTTGAACTTTCGGATCTCCTTTGCGACATCACCGGTATGGATGAAAACATTTTCGCCGCCATTGAAATTGACTCGAGCATCTGCCGTCGCAGAGGAGCTTCCCTCCACAATATCGACTCGACCTCCAGCTCCAATAATCGGAAGTGCGGCGCCTGCAAAGAGCCCGACTCCCCCATAGAGATCTAAGAGATGATCGCCGACTTTGAACTCAGCAAATGCAAGGACGGCATCCACAAGCGCTTCGGGGGCGTTGATATTGCTCTGCCAAAAAGAAGATTGGCTCACTTTGTAATTGAATTCACCAACGGTGTAATGAAGTTGATTCTTACCTTCGATAATTTTTGGCAGAGCTCGTTCAGCGTTGCGACTAGATCTTTGGCTGAGAGTTGCAACAGTTCGCTCCCCAGCAGTATCCAGCGCTACTTCGATTCTTTGATCAGCCGAGATCTGATCATGAGGTAGCGACGGAAAATCAATCTCAGGTATCAATACCGGACACGTTGAAATTGGAATAACTTCATTGCTCCGTGATCCCTTGAATCCAGCTTCGCCCCTGTTATTTGTGGATGCTGCAAAACGAGTACGCCAATGTAGCGGCGAGGAAACTTCTTCAACTTCGATATCAATCTCCATCTTTGCAATTCGAGCAAATTGCTCTGCAATGACATCTGATTTCAATTCACGCTGGTAAGCGATATCAATATGCTGGAAGTCGCATCCGCCGCAACTGCCGGCAAAGCGGCACGGTGCATTCCTGCGCTCAGGGCTTGCCTCAATCACAGCAATAACATCTGCTCGAGCAAAAGATTTATCGAGCCCCGTGATCTCAACCTCAACAATCTCGCCCGGAATCGCATGACGAACGAAGATTACGGCGCCCTCATGGCGTGCGATGAAATGGCCCCCGTGAGCGACCTTCTCAATCTCCACCCGAAGAATTTCGCCGATTTGGAGCGCTTTTCTCGTTGATTCGGTCATAGAGATAAGAGTAAGGGAGTAAGTTATCCCCATGCACGTAGTCATCATGGGTTGCGGTCGCGTGGGGTCACTGCTCGCAATCGAGCTAGAAGCCAACGGCCATTCAGTTGCAGTCATCGATCAATCAAAAGAGGCTTTTCGCAGACTTGGCCCTGATTTCAAGGGTCGCACCGTCACTGGCGTAGGTTTCGATAGAGATACTTTGCTCGAAGCAGGCATTGAGGGCGCAGATGCTTTCGCTGCTGTGAGTAATGGCGATAACTCCAACATCTTGGCAGCTCGCGTTGCACGCGAAAGTTATGGCGTTTCCAATGTTGTAGCTCGTATCTATGACCCAGGTCGCGCTGAAATCTATCAGCGCCTTGGTATTCCTACCGTGGCTACCGTTATCTGGGCGACAGACCAGATTATGCGCCGATTGACCCCCGAAGGTTCGCGTTCAGAATGGCGTGATGCCAGCGGAACTGTTCAGCTCGCCGAAGTTCATCCCCACCTCGATTGGTTTGGCTCTGCGATCGTCGATATCGAGAAGGCGGCAGATCTTCGCGTCGCATTCCTCACTCGACTTGGCGAAGGACTCATCCCTGATGAGAGCACCGTCTTGCAAGATGGCGATTTGATTCACGTAATGGTTCGCGACGAGAAGCTTGCCGAAGTTGAGGCAATTCTAGGAAAGTCACCGGAGGCTTAATTCAATGCGTATTGCAATCGCTGGTGCTGGAAATGTGGGTCGTGCAATCGCACGTGAACTTCTCGATAATGGTCACCGAGTTCTACTGATTGACCGTGATCCTAAAGCTCTCAAACTCGAATCTGTCCCTGATGCTGAATGGCTCATGGCTGATGCATGCGAAATCGCATCACTTGATAAGGCGAGCCTCAATGATTGCCAGGTTCTAGTTGCAGCCACTGGTGATGACAAGGTAAATCTCGTTGCATCTTTGCTTGGAAAGACAGAGTATGGAGTTCCACGCGTTGTTGCTCGCATTAATCACCCAAAGAATGAGTGGCTCTTCGATCACTCCTGGGGTGTCGACGTCGCTGTATCTACCCCACGCATCATCGCCGCTCTTGTTGAAGAAGCGGTAAGCGTCGGTGACGTTGTACGTCTCTTCTCATTCCGAAAGGGTCAGGCCAATCTCGTTGAGTTAACTCTTCCTGATTCATCAACATGTATTGGCAAGACAGTCGAAGAAGTAACTCTTCCTGATGATGCATCACTTGCTGCAATTGTTCGCGATGGACGCGTGCTGACACCAGCGCCGACTGACGTCTTTGTAGCCGGTGATGAGCTCCTCTTTGTCGCGTCTGCCATTGCAGAGGGGCAGCTCAAAGATTGCTTTATTGCAAAGAGCTAGATTTCGGTTGTAGGGCTCAGCCCTGATGGTGTTTGGTAATTGGTACGCTCTTGAGAATCATCCACGTTCCATAACCCGTAGCCAGAAATAGTGGATAGCCCATCGCTAAGTTAACGGTGCCCAAGAGATTGACATTTCCACTTCGATAAATTGGGTACTGCACTGCGATACGGAGGAAGAACATTCCCACCCAGAGCCAGCTCGCAAGTAGGTAAGCCCTCTTACGCGCTGGATCATGGCGCCAGAGTAAGTTCTCACCAAGAATTGGCCCGAGCATAAGCCCCAATATTGGCCAACCGGCGAGATTAGCGATGAGGTAGACGGTTCCATATCCAAGGTTTGTCAGCAGCTTTGGAAGAAAGACATCGCTTGGATTCCCGGTGCGATTGGCAAACCAAGCGCTGATGAGGACGCCGATGAGGCCGCTAAATGCATGTTGCACGGTCTCGCGACGGGCCAAGCGTATGAAAGTTAAGACGAGTGAAATTGCAATGGAGGCATAGAGAGCATCTTGGAGATCATCGCGCAGATTGAGGATGACGAGGAAGAGAAGAGATGGAATTCCGGTATCGATAAGTCCTCGTTTGCCGCCAAAGGCTGATAGAACTTTCTCGCGATCTTCTTCTTGACTCATGCGCGCCCGGTGGATCCGAAGCCATCGCCGCCACGACCTGAACCTGGCAGTGATTGCACTTCAATAAACTCTGCTCGCTCAACTTTTTGGAAAACAAGCTGTGCGATGCGATCGCCTCGTTTAAAGGTGACCGATTCTTTTTGATCGTGATTTATCATGATGCATTGAAGTTCTCCGCGGAATGCGGCATCAACTGTGCCCGGCGCATTGACCATCGTCACACCATGTTTGATGGCTAGACCAGAACGTGGATGAACGAGTGCAACGTATCCGTCAGGAAGCGCGATTGATATTCCTGTAGGAAC
>JACCDN010020669.1_pt1 | contig 29963 bp, 29 predicted proteins | sample 7441691 | NCBI WGS metagenome assembly JACCDN01 (sample SAMN15323439, study PRJNA562643) | freshwater metagenome | isolation source: river surface water | place: USA:Blue River Watershed | collected 2017-08-16 | reverse complement strand
TGGGTACCATCTATGGGTGGATGGCGTGTGGTTGTGATGGAAGATGCCGATCGACTTACTGAATCTGCGGCCAACGCAATTCTTAAAGCAATTGAAGAACCCGGCACTCGCACCGTCTGGTTACTCTGCGCACCAACACTTCATGATGTACTACCAACAATTCGTTCGCGCTGCCGTCACTTGCAATTGCGAACACCTTCGATTGATGCGGTCACACAAGTACTCATCAAACGTTACAAGATTTCACCAACTATGGCCGAATTTGCATCTCGAGTTTGCCAGGGACATGTTGGGCGAGCAAGATACTTAGCAGCTAATGAATCAGTCCGCAGTAACAGAAAAGTAATCATGCAACTTCCACTCCAACTCGGTTCACTCGCCGCTGCCTTCCAAGCTGCTCAAACACTTGTTGATATTGCAACCGAAGAAGCGAGTGCATCATCTGAGAGCAGAGATGAGAAAGAGATTGAAAAACTTCAAGAGGCTTACGGTAAAGGCGCCACAGGGAGAGGTATGGCAACGGGCGCTGTGAAGGCAGTCAAAGAGTTAGAGAAGGAACAAAAATCCCGCGCCACGCGCATGGTTCGTGACTCGATTGATGGAGCTCTTCTGGATTTAGCAACCTTCTATCGCGATGTAATGATTGTGCAAGCAGCCGGTGAAGAATCGATCATTAATTCAGATATGCGAGCTGAGATCGAGGGCTACGCTTCACAATTTCAAGCACATTCAGCTATCCAAAAGATGACAGCCATTATGGAAGCCCGAAATCATCTGGCTATGAATGCAACCCCATTTGTGACTTGCGAGGCCATGATGTGTAAGCTCGCAAAATCAAATCAATGAAATTTTGAAAATTTCTATCGTTCTTGGCACTAAAATCAGATGCAACAGAAAGAAATCTTTGAAATTTTACGCTTGAAAAATTGAAAACCAGAGCAGAAGTGGCGACTGGAAGCATTGACCGAAATAGGTTACCTTTAATTCTGTGAATCATTTGTTGCTTGGCGGTGGCGGATTCATTGGCTTACGTCTAGCTTCTAAACTTTCTAGGGTCTCAAAAAGAGTCGTTATCGTAGATAGAAACAGGGAGTACTTCGAAAAAAATCGCTCGAATACACCGAGCAAGATTGAATTTTTCAAGATGGATTTGAACGGAGCGAATTTTCCATCTGAGCTTGCAACAAAGTTAGATTCCGTTGTTGACCCATGGGTTGTTTGGTTACTTGCAGCTAATTCAGACATACAAAAAAGTAGTCGAGATGCAAGAGTTGACTACCAAGACACATTAGGAACCACAATCTCAGCCATGGAGCTTTGTGCAACCATACCAGTAAGTCAGATTGTTTTTGCATCATCATCTGCAGTATATGGGGACCAACCAGAAATAAGACTGACGGAAGATTTTGAAATCAGAAATCCTGTTTCAAATTACGGAACAATGAAACTTGCGTCTGAGCAGGTCTTGTGGCATCACTTTACTATAAAAAATATCAAAACGACCATTTATAGATTTCCAAATGTTATCGGTTGGCCATGCACACATGGAGTTATATTTGACTTTATTAGAAAATTAAAGAAAGACAATAGTAGATTAGAAGTGTTAGGGAATGGATTTCAGACCAAGCCGTATATTCACGCCGATGATTTGGCTGACATAATGATCAATCTACTCGCTACAGCAAAAATGTATGATGTTTTCAACATAGGCCCACTTGATACGGGAATAACGGTCCGAGAAATTGCGGAGAATGTGGTGTTAAAGGTATCACCTGAAGCCAAAATAATCTATGAAGAGACTTTGGTCGGCTGGCCAGGAGATGTTCAAAGTTACTCATTTGATGTGAGTAAAATGCTTTCAGCCATCCCAAATTTCAAGTTGACTTCGAAAGAGGCGCTCGCAAAGACAATCGAGGAACTCTAGGTGATAAAACAGGCTGTTGTCTTGGCAGGTGGGAAAGGAACCAGGCTCGCAGAAATAATCGGAGATAAACCCAAGTTCTTAAGCAGAATCTCAGATAAGACCTTAGCCGACATAGTTCTAGATGAATTAAGTAAATCGGGCATCACGCATCTGTTATTTCTGTTGGGTGTTGGAAGTGAGCAGATAATATTTTTTTTGGAAAATTCAAACTGGAAAGATGCTTTCGAAATTGAATGGTGTGTGGAAACTGAAGAATTGGGAACTGGGGGAGCGCTGTATTCTGCTCTGGAAAAATTGGATGAACGCTTTCTCTTGGTATATGGCGATGTCTATTCAAGAGGTGCAATCGCTAATTTCCTCGAGCGAGCGAGGTTTGGTGGAAATGCGTTGTTAACTAGAGCATCAGATCACATGGGTGACAGCGATTTGGTCGACATCGACCAGGATGGAAATTTAAAAGCGATTCACTCCAAACCCCATGCCGCCAATCTAGACTTCCGGAATCGAGCGATGACGGGAATCTCGATTTGGGAAAAAATGGCGGTTAACCAACTTGGTAATGCGATAAAGGGAAAGAAATTCGACTTGGATAGACAAGGAGTTCCCACAGCATTGTCAATGGGCATAAAGATTCAAGTTATTGGGGCAACAGGGGTAATTAAGGATTCCGGTACTCCCGAAAGGCTGCGCAGTGTTGCCAAATTAGAATCAAATCATACAAAAATGGATTGCGCCATATTTCTTGATCGGGATGGTGTTATAAACATCGATCATGGTCACATTTCGAGTCCAGATGAGATTTCAGTTTAGCCAGATGTTGCTGATTTTCTAATTCATGCCAGGAGAATTGGCTTCAAAATCTTTGTAGTTTCTAACCAACCGGTCATTGCTCGCGGAGAGGCCACCTTCGAATCTTTAGAGTTGATTCATGCACGAATTGATTCTGTTCTCGCAGAACAAGGGGCATACTTGGATGAGTATTTCATTTGCCCACATCATCCCGATTCAGGTTTCCACGGGGAAAATCCACTTTTGAAAGTAGATTGTGATTGCAGAAAACCTAAACCAGGATTGATACTAGAAGCAATAAATAAATATGAGGTAAACCCCATTAATTCATTTATGATTGGGGATAGGTATACAGATTTCCTAGCCGCAAAGGCTGCCGGAGTTGAGTATTTCAATGTAAGGTCAATAGCACACACATCTGATTTCTTAAATTTTGATTCACTTCAAGATGTTTTCAATGAAATTAAAGGACGAGAAAAATGATTGTCACAAAGACTCCACTCCGAGTAAGTCTTTTTGGAGGAGGAACTGATCTGGAAACGTATTACTCTGTTTATGGTGGTGAAGTTTTAAGTTTTACTATAGACAAATACGTGTACGTTGCGGTTAACCAAAAGTTTGAGCCGGGAATTAGAGTAGCCTACAGTAAAACTGAAAATGTTGATTGTGTAGAAGAAATTGAACATCCTATAGTTCGAGAAGTTCTCAAATATTTTAACATCGAGAGTCATTTGGAAGTTGTCTCTTTAGCAGATATTCCGGCAAACGGAAGTGGCTTAGGTTCTTCAAGCGCTTTTACGGTTGGTTTAATCCATGGTATTTCTCGTTTCCTAGGACAAGAATTGTCGAAAGTTCAAATGGCTTCAATAGCCTGTGAGATTGAGATAAAAAGATTAAAGGAACCGATAGGCAAACAAGATCAATTTGCCGTTAGCACAGGCGGAATTAATCGTTTTCAATTTGAGCAAGACGGTAAAGTTGGTTTTGAAGCCATCACACTTTCTCAGGAGAATTATTCAACATTAGAAGCGAGTACTTTGCTTTTTTATACCGGAATCACAAGAAGCGCTACCGCACTGTTAAGAGAACAAGCGGAACTCACAGCCTTTGATGATGGGGTAATTCGCAACTTGCATGAGATGAAGAGCTACGTAAGCCTCGGTGCGAAACTGCTAGAGAAGGGATTGATACAAGATCTTGGGTATCTTCTTGGCGATTCTTGGACACTCAAGAAATCACTCAACTCAAGCGTAACAAATGAAATCGTGGACCAATACTACGAGTTAGCGCTCTCGTTAGGCGCCTGGGGCGGGAAAATTCTCGGTGCCGGAGGGGGCGGCTTTTTTCTCGTCATCGCTGATCCCTCGATACATGACAAAATAGAAGAACATCTAATAAAGTGGCGAAGAGTGCAGTTCAGAATTGACAATTCTGGTGCTCAGGCCAGTGATTACTGATCTAGGGGACGGGATACATGTTTATCGAAAACCATCTGAGCGAGATTACTCGCCATTTAGAGGTGTACCGGTCTAATGAATTCAGCCTGGCTTGTGATGCACTTGTTAGAACCCACGCAGCTGGAGCATGGGTTTACATCGGTGGCAATGGTGGCTCTCAATCAATTGCCGAACATTTCTCGGTGGATTGGAACAAGGGAGTACGTGAGTTAACGGGATCACCATTGAAATCCTACGTATTGAATTCTAGCAGTCCTGGGCTTACTGCAATTTCAAACGATATTTCATACCAGGAATCACTTTCGTTTCCTTTAGAGGGTTTAGCTGAGTCTAGAGACGTGCTCCTCTTGGTTTCGAGTTCAGGAAAATCATCAAACATCTTGAAGGCAATCGAGAAAGCAAATCAGAAGAAAATGACTTCAATTCTTATTTCAGGTTTTGGGCGGAAGTCGGTTTCTTCAAATGCCACAATTGAGATTAATATAGATTCAACGGACTACCAGGTTATTGAGGATGTACATAGTGTTTTTGGCCACCTAGTTTTAAAACACTTCGCCAAACTTTTTGAATAGGGAGATTCAAGAAATAGACAAAGATTCGAAAAAACTCAACCCAAGTCCTCGGTAAAGGAGTCACCTTAAGGAATTTTGGATTATCCAGGCGACATTCATTTTCAAGTCCCATCCATTTCTGGACAATAAAATTGAAGTTGAACTCATTCTGAACAAACAATCTACAGTTAACGGCATAACTTTCGAGGAAGTCTTCTTTCGCTTCTAGAACCTCAACTATTTTTGATGCTAGCTTCTTGGAAGAAATAGGAATAAGCCAACCCGAGTGATTATTTGCAATCACGTCAATATTTCCGCGTTTACGTCCGGCAATCACAGGCACACCAAATGATTGGAAATCAAGTGCTGAAGCTGGACAATTTTCAGTATTTCCAGTCGGGTTAACAACTCCGACAAGAGATCGACAAACCACCGCATCCTTTTCCACTGCAGAGATTCTTCCTAGAAATCTCACGGACGTGATTGATTCCCCAAGTCTATCGATAATGTCTGAGAGATAAGCAGACTCGGCGATTCTGCCACCAAGTGAATTCGTGCGGTAGTTGTGCAAATTACCCGACCCCACAACATTTAAGACCGCATCAGGATGTTTCTTAATCACTTCTGGCCAGGCTTCTGCAAGAACATGGAAACCTTTTTGGGGGACTAATGCACCTATATAGGTCACACTTTTTGGTTCCTTATCCTCAAATCCTCTAACTCGCAAATACTGACCATTCTGGATTTGCACGACTTTATGAGAAATAGGAGAATTTATGTAACGTAATAGTTGACGATTTCCCAAAGCCACAAATACCTTCACTCCCTGGAATGTTGCAAGGACTCTTAAGGTTTTTGGAAGTGGATCTATGTGCATCCAAGCAATCGCATGCAGTTCTTGAAGTTGCAATCCTGATTCGATGTCGAAACTGATTTCTCTTGGTGCAGTAAATACAAGAACACTGGAACTTGCAATTGACTTTGTTGCAGCCTCAAAAAAACTAGAAACGATTGCTAGGTTTATGCTCGAGTGAACTGCAATTGGAGAGTTAACATAAAAGTCAACAGTATTTCCAGCTTTTGCCAGCTCGTAAGCTAGAGAAATGGTGGCGTATTGAGTCCCACCGCAACCAGGGTTACCACCTTCAAGATTTAGGAATTTTGCACCTTCAATCCCTCTTGTATCAAGGTAGAATGCGAATTTTCCCATACCCAAGTATACATTCCGTCTTGGAATACGAGCTAACTCCTACCTTGATGTCTAATAGTTGAGGCACAGTTGAGATGTCGACCAACAACAAGGCTAATGTTTCATTGTCTCAAGATTTGTAATTTGGTTACTTATGCAAATCAAACCTCTCAACTTGTTTATCACCTCTGAAGAATAATGAGTGCATGACACTTGTTTCACAAGATTTGCCACCTCAGAGGCCTCCTTCCAATCAGTCTCAAAAAAGATGCCACAATCAATCAAGTCAGGCCAAGTTAAAAGGCCTCCAACGGTGAGAATGGTTGGGATTCCAAGACATGCTAATTCAAGACAATTGAGTGAAACGGACTCAATGCTGGTGGCCCCCGGCCCGTAGTTTGCAGGGTAGAGATGCACATCTCCCCTACGGGGACTATAGGAAGAGATTGACTTTCCCGCAATAACTGAAATCCTGTCACGAATTTCTTCTGGAAAACTGGCTTGATCTAAGTCTTCTAATCGAGGAACAAAAAAAAGAATTTCGAAATTTTCTAGACTAGAGTGCGACGCTACACTTAAGAAAGTCGAAACCCCTTTCCATGAAGTATTACGTCCAAGATATACAAGCCGGGGAGTTCCAACTTCGCTCGACGGACTTAATTGTCTTGGAAGCCGATCAAGAAAAACGCCATTACGAAGAACTAGAATTTCCTTGCAGTGGAAAAGTCTACCGAGCAACCAGTTGTTATTGAATCTGTTTTGCCAATCCAACTTAACAGCTTCCGAGTACGCTAGTAGATAAGAAGTAAATTGAGCATATAAGAAACGTTGAAACCTCTGCTTTGGGCGTGACAACGAGGGTAGTTGGTGAATTGTAGTAATGGTTGAATTTTCTTTACCTGAAAGTTTAAAAGCAAGATAAAGCAAAAAAGTTGCCCTTAAGCTGTGAGAAAGCAAAACATCTGCTGTAGAAAGTTCACTTAAAGAACCCCTTAAACTTCGAAGTTGACCTAATCTTGATTTCCCAACTGGCTTAAGGTCAATACTCGCATCAGCGATGAGTTGATATTCCAGATGGGTAAATGAAGGAGTCTTTAGGTCCGGTAAATCGTCCATCACAATGAGCTGGACGAAGTACCCCCGCTTTGAGAATTCATAGGCTTGGTCTAGAGCCAAACGCTGAAAGCCCCCAATTCTAAGATTGTCGACCAGAATAAAGGCGCTCCTCATGTTTGAATACTACCCCCTGAGTAAGTTTGTGAATCTTGGTATCAAGCATCTATCTGGATGGTGCAGAATTCATCTATGCACCTAGATCATATTTCGTATGTAACCTCTCACGAACAATTGGCCGATACAGTTCAGCGACTGGGCTCCAGAATTGGAGGAACATTTATCGATGGCGGAATTCATCCTCGATTCGGGACTCGAAATTTCGTACTTCCTCTAGCAAATGGTCAGTACCTGGAAGTTGTTTGCCCCCTCGATCACCCTGCGTCAGATAGTTCGCCATTCGGCGCTGCAGTATCTCGTCGCTCTCTGGAAGGAGGCGGTTGGTTGTCCTGGGTATTCGCGCTCGAGGATATAAGAGTAATTGAGAGAAGACTGAGTCGCTCCGCAATCTTAGGTCATAGAGTGAAACCAAACGGTCAAGAACTCGAATGGATGCAAATTGGCGTACTTGCCACGATTGAAGATCGTCAACTTCCATTCTTCATAGAATGGAAATCCGCTCATCACCCCTCAGGAGATGGAATTCCTAATGCAAGTATTGCAAGAATAGAGATGGCGGGAAATAAAGCAGAGATTGAGAATTGGATTGACAATAAAATTGAAGATGTCGTCGGCCCTGATATTGAAATAATTTGGTTGGAAGAACCTTCGCTGGATCTAGAGCCAGGGATAGTTGCTGTTCATCTTGAAACCCCAAGTGGTCTGATTCGCCTTGATTAGGAGTTCTAAATTGATGAATTAATCATTTCAAGGTTCGAACCTAAAGCGTTGTTAACGCTTAGCATAAAACTTGCATGCTAGATAAAAGCAACATCCTCCTGTGCCTTCGAAATTGTAAGAAGCCACTAGTAATGCAACGCTGCAAAAAACATACTAACTCGAGTATAATTGTTCAAATGAGCCGAGTACGGTACTTTTGCAATTGGATACCACTCACCAAACCTATGCCTGTTAGCACTTTTCTGCCAAGGGTTATCATTAAATGGAAATTTATATGGTCTAACCTATTCACAATCCTTGGTAATCTTTTCTTGGTTTCAGGAGCAAGGAGTGTTGGACTTACGGATGAAAACAACGTTCTATTGAAGCTCAATAGAGATTACCCTCTGGGAGATAAAGGCCAAATAATTGCATTACCTAGAGATGAAGTGATATTCAATCAAGTTAAGAAAAAAGGCAGCTGGGAATTTGTGGAGAGCAACTTTCTCGCGGATGGCTTGACACTCGCTCAAAAGAGTGGAATCACAAATGTTGCACTGTTGGACATCGGAGCGAATGCTGGTCTAATAACGCTCCAGGCGATGAACATAGCTAAATTGACTTGCACAGCGCACCTTTTTGAACCGTTATCAGATCACTGTGCTGCAATTCAATACAATTTAAGCAGATTCAAACCTAAGAGTAAAATTGTTGTACACAACTTTGCTTTAGGAGCAGTTACAGGTACAACCGAGATTTACACTCAAATTTCAAATAGAGGGAACTCCTCACTTTTTGGATCATTGGTTCCTAGCCGTGAAAAGAAAACATCAAGTATTGACATGATAAAAACATCCGATTTCTTTAGTGCGTTTGACGGATACGATCGCTATCTAATCAAATGTGACACACAAGGAATGGATGCATCAATTTTGACACAGATTCCAGATAGCATTTGGAAATTTACTGAAAGGTTGATTGTGGAAGTTTGGGCAATCCAAGAAATAAACAAATCGGATGTGGAAAATCTTTTGGAACTTTGGAGTGATTTTGACTACATTGACTGGAGTCCGAGTTCAACCCATCGGATTCCAGTCAATGATCTCAAAACTTTTTGGTTGTCCGGTTCCGGAGAGTCGAGAAATCTTTACCTAAGCAAGAACCTTGTGCGTGATTTTCGGTAAATTGTATGAATCAACAGGTGAATGAATGTGCATAGTTAAAAATGATATTCTCACAACCGTTGATACATTTACAGCACACGCCTAATTTTTCTAGCTTGAATGAATACTCTATAAATTAGACTATTAATACGCGATTCTGAAATTGTGCTAAATCTAGTGCCAAACCGGCCACTCCTTCCATTAAGTACAGGTTGAACAGGAAAATGAGAAGCATATTTAAACCCGGGACCGACAATATACAATGCAAAGAGGTGTTCAATATGTAAACTTGGATCATTCCGTATTCGATGTTCAGCAAAATCAATGAACGCCGACAATTGTGATACCGACATCGAGAAAAATTTAGTTTCAGCACGACAAACTAGTCGATAAGTGAAAAAATTAATGGACGTATTGGTTGAACAACTTTCTACCATTTGCCGCATATTCCTTACAAAGTATCGTGCATTCGATTTGAAGATTACATCATCGGGATCTAAAGCAATGTGAGCCAATGCATATTTCAAAGAGAGCAGTTCTGCCAAACCAGCCCCACCCTCACGAATATCAACTTCACTAATCCTTGGTGCAGAAAGAACTGTAATTTTCATAAGGAGCTTATCCGGTATCAATTCATAGAGTTCTTCCTTACTAAGCGTATTGTCCACCAAGTAACAATCTAAGCCCAGCTGTTGAGACACCTTCACCCACTTAGTCAGACTGATTATTGTCTCTTTCAATCGTTCAGTGTAATCCAAATGAACCATGTGTGGAGTACTTGAACTGGGGTTTATCGCAGAGGTTAGTAGGAGAATTCTGGGCACAAGTGAAACATAAGGGATACACTTAACATTGTGCAACAAATTGATGGGGTAATCCGCTTTGACATTCCAGTGAACTCGAGTGACCGGCGCGGGAGTTTCATAAAGATCTACAGCTCTTTAGTTACCCCACAATTGGAGGTCCATGAGTTATTCATTTCTAAGACAAAAAAGGGCTATATCCGAGGCATGCACCTACAGATAGAACCACAAAGCAACAATAGAATTATCCACTGCCTGTCAGGCAAGATTTTTGATGTATTAATTGATCTGAGAAAAGAAAGTCAAACTTTTCTCAAAATTACAACTGTAACTCTGAGTAGCAAAGAACCTACTGGGCTTTTAGTACCAGCGGGAGTTGCTCATGGATTTCAATCTTTGGTAGAAGATTCAGAAGTTTTGTACCTATCAGATAAAACCTATAGCGCACAGTTAGACAAAGGGCTCAACCCACTGAGTTTGAATATTAACTGGCCTCTATACGTGACAGGAGTCAGTGAGAGAGATTCGCAATTGCCAAGTGTTCAGGATTTCCAAAAAGCTGGCCATGTCTTTGCATAACAAAAGAGTCTTACTACTAGGTTCAACAGGGTTTCTTGGAAAGAATCTGTTAGATGTACTTAGCCTAAACAACATTGATGTCACTTGCGTAAATCGCGACCGAAGCTCGCTCAACAAGACAACACCTAATCTCCGTAATTTGTCTGAAAAGTTTGACTTTATTGTGAACGCTACAGGCTATTACAGTAAATCTGTCAGGATGTCAGAGATTTGGAAACTTCGTGCTGGGAACTACTTAAATCTACGTCGAATTCTAAAGTATCGAGACAAGCATGGAGGAACCCTGATTACCTTTGGTTCCTTTTTCGAGAAATGTCCGAGAGGATCTCGAATACGCAGAACCCCATACTTTTTCTACAAACGTAAAGGATTTCGCCTGGTGAAGAGAAATTCAATTAAAGCAATCAATCCGACATTCTATATTTACTTGTACGACACCTACGGGCCGGGAGATTCTCGAAGGAAGGTACTGGACTTGATAATTGAAAAACTCAAATCTGGAATTTCTATTGAGTTAATGTCACCTCAACAGGTCATAAACTGGAGTCATATTGAGGACATCAGTAGAGATGTCCTCAATTTAATGTTGAATCTTGAAAGATATGACACTAAGTCACTAAATGAGTACCAAATTCGTTCGCGCGATGAATACGTTTTGTCGGAATTTGTAGAAAAACTTAAGTTGGAGCTGGATGGCAGAGATATACCGGCGGCATTGAAACCCGTTCCTGGAAGGATTTGGAACTGTGCAAGCGACCTTCCATCTGTAGGCACACGGAGAAACGTATTTGAATACACTCTAAGTGCCATAAGAAGCTAGGCGATGTTAAGGCCTAAGCCACGGTGCCTGGCCAGATCTGATTATCTCTTCAAGCTTTTCTCTATCTCGTTGGGTATCCATATTCTGCCAGAACCCGTCATGGATAAACGCTTTCATCTCCCCCGCACTTGCAACGCGGGTAAGTGGTCCACTTTCGAGCGGTTCATCATCTTCTCGAAAGTAATTTAAGAGTCTTCTATCAAAAACAAAGAACCCTCCATTAATTCTTGATTCATGGGCCAGAGATTTTTCAGAGAACTCGACCACCGTGTCGTCTATCAGGTTTAGATGTCCAAATCTGGCAGGAGGTTTTACAGCAGTTACAGTGACTGTTTTCCCATGCGACTTATGGAAGTCTAGCAATTCATCAAGATTGACATCGCAGATCCCATCACCATAAGTGGCGAAAAAAATCTCATCATCAACACTCTCAATAGCTAAACGTATTCTGTTTCCGGTTTGGGTGTCTAAACCAGTTTCGAGTGCTAGTACCGACCAATCCCTAATAACGCCATCACCCAAGCTCAATACCCCACCTGTCTTGGTGTCGATTATCATGCTCCCTTGAGGGTGGCTCAATTCTCGGAGCCAATCCTTGATTACAAAACCTAAATAACCAAGTGTTATGACAAAATCTTTAACATCAAAACTTGAGTAGTAATCCATGATGTGCAGAAGAATAGGTTTTTCTGCAACCTCAATCATCGGCTTAGGCTTTAAATGAGTTTCTTCAGAAAATCTTGTTCCTCTTCCACCTGCTAGAATAATACATCTCATCCTAGGATCCAAACTTAGTAACAAAAAATCGAATTTCTTCAATCATAAAGTCAAGCATCTGCTTTGATAGACCAGGCCAAACACCTACCCAAAAACTATTTTCAGTAATGATGTTAGCGTTGGTCAAGTCACCATGAACTCTATGTGTTGTATTTTGAAACGCTGGTTGGCGAATCAAATTCCCACCAAACATAAGCCGTGTGCCAATTTTCTTTGACTCAAGGTGTGCAATAAGCTCACTTCGGGAGAACTTAGTGTCAGCCTTGAGTGTCAGAGCAAAACCAAACCAAGAAGGATCAGACTTTGGGGTTGCCACCGGCATTATGAAGTAATCTTCTAATTCCAATAAACCATCGAATAAGTACTGCCAATTCTTGCGTCGAATATCAACAAAGTCCTCAATTCTTGACATTTGGGCAAGGCCAATTGCAGATTGGATGTCACCTAACTTTAAGTTATATCCCAAATGGCTATAAGAATACTTGTGGTCGTATCCACTTGGGAGATTTCCCAATTGCCAATTAAACCTTTTCTTACAAGTATCATCTACACCTGGTTCACACCAACAATCGCGTCCCCAGTCCCTCAACGACTCCAGAACGGTCTTGTATTTGAGTTTATTGACAAGGACAGCTCCTCCCTCACCAGTTGTTATGTGATGCGCAGGATAAAAACTCAAAGTAGCCAAGTCCCCAAAAGTACCAACTTTTCTGGTGTTATATGTAGCCCCCAAGGCATCGCATGAATCTTCAATAAGGAATAGATTATGCTCATCTGCAACGGCCTTGACAACATCTAGATTAAATGGATTACCCAAAGTATGTGCCAACATGATGCCTCGTGTTTTATTGATGATAGCCGACGCAAGCCGTTCTGCCAAAACATTGTAATCACCTAGACCGACATCGACAAAAACTGGAACTAAACCATTTTGAATTATTGGCGAAACAGTTGTGGGAAAGCCAACGGCGGCTGTAATTATTTCCTCGCCGGGCTTTACAAAATTTTGAATTCTTTTATTTGCTATGGTTGACACCGCCAACAAGTTTGCCGAAGAGCCAGAATTACAAAGGGCAACTTCTCGACTCCCCGTGTACTCGCGTAAACTCTTAGAAAACTCTTCACTGTAGTGACCGGCAGTTAACCAGAATTCGAGTACAGCTTTGAGACCATTCAATACCTCGCTTGAGCCAAAAACCTTTCCACTGACTGGAACAGGAGTCTCACCGGGGATGAAACGTTCGATTCTGCTGTCATACTCTTCAACCAACTCAGCCAGAAGACTATCCCGCTTTTCATGCATCAATTCCACTCCAATATTTCAAATTGCAATTACGACTCAGTTCTTCACTCGAGAGTGTAATCTAAAAGCATGAATTTGGATAAGCTGACCGAGAACTTTTCATCGAAAAGGATTCTACTAACTGGGAACACGGGCTTTAAGGGGACTTGGCTTAGCCACATTTTCCGTCTCAAGGGCATAGATTCGATGGGTTACTCTGACACAGATCAAGGATTGGGAAGACTTGGCTTTAATCCAGGGAAGGTAATTCCGACAACGATAGGTTCTATTCTGGAAGTTGAAAAACTAAAATCGACAATTGAAAGTTACAACCCCGAAATTATCATACATTTTGCAGCACAATCTTTGGTGCAGAAATCATATCGAAACCCGCGGGAAACATTCGAGGTAAATGTAATTGGAACCTACAATGTTGTAGAAGCCGCACTTTGCTCAAATTCTGTTGAAACTGTTTTGGTTATCACTAGCGACAAGGTTTACCTTCCGAATCCTTCTAACTCATACCTTGATGAGAGATCACATTTAGGAGGTAATGATCCGTACAGCGCCAGCAAAGCAGCGGCAGAATTAGCTATTCAATCCCTCAAGTCAATTAATAGAGAGAATAGTCGCAAGCTTAGGCTACTCACAGCAAGAGCAGGGAACGTAATTGGCGGAGGTGACCAAGCAGAAAATCGTCTACTTCCAGACATAATTCAATCTCTCATGAACGGGACGGCGATTACACTTAGAAACCCTACACAAATTAGGCCGTGGCAACATGTTTTGGAGTCTTTGGCTGGTTATTTAACTTATCTAAACAAATCATTTGAAGATTCGAAGATTCCAGAAGCTTTGAATTTTGGACCAGAACAGACAGATCACATAACCGTCTCTGAGGTAGCAAAAATGGCACTACTTGCCTGGGGAAGTCATGAAAGAAACATTCTTACGGAGTCTAGAAAGTTGCCTGGGGAAAGTGCACAAATATTATTAGACTCGGGTTTAGCAAGAAGAACAATTTCATGGAGCCCCAAATGGAACTCAGAGATTGCAGTTTCACAAACCATCGCATGGTGGCGGGGATTTACGAACTTGTGTGACAAAGATGCCCACTATGAGTTATTTGAAAACGATATTAACCAATATTTTGATTAATCCCTAAAGGTAACTTTTTTTGCATTGTGACATAACTATAAACTTTCATCAAATCAGAGATATCTATTTCTAAGTTGAACTCCTCGCTTAAAATCAATGAATTGAAATCCAGCATAACGTGTCGTTTCCGCCAAGGAATCAGAGATTGAATTTTCCAAGATGCAAACTTCCCAAATTCAGTCTTTCGAATAGTGTTTAGAAGAACTTTAGATATAGCAAAAACTCTAGAAGGTCGTGTTACACGAACAGTAGGATTAAAAGTCTTTAGCTGCAATACTATTTCCTCTAATTCTTCAGCGTTAAGTCGATTTAAAGAAACAAGTTTTGCTCTAAAAAGCGATTCCCAACGGGCGTGCTCGTCTTTCAACTCCTTGGACTCCCACCAAGAACCCCAGGTTGTGCGCCTATCCCAACCGAAGGAATCATCCTGGAAAGGAGTATGCCAATTTCTTACCCAGTAAATGTTACTCACTCTAGTAGTCCTACAAAAGCAACTCGAGAAAACAGCAAACATCATTTCGTACATATAAGGGGTTGAGAATCCTGAAAAATCTCGACAGTTGGTAACTATGGCTCCAAACTCTGAACGACGATAGATTGCTGTTAGGTCCATTAAATTTCGAGAGTCCAATGTTTTAACAGTCCGTCGAAATGGTGAAATATCCACATTACGATAGTTGAGTAAATGATTGTAAATCGAGGCGCCTAAGAGTCGATTACCCGCCCAAGAGTAGGCAACTGTTTGCCCCGCAGCTGATTCAAAGGCAGGATCAGATTCTAGAAGAGTGAGAATATGAGAAATCGCAACAGGCAAGAAAATCTCATCATCATTTCCAATCATTACATACGGTGTATTAACGTGCTCATAGGCGAGTGCGAGCCTCATCAGAATGTCATCTGATGACTTTAGATAGTTCACATTCTTCCAAGAAGTACTAATCTCTATTGGGCTCTTTGAATCATGCACCACTATTACTGAAATGGGCGTGGCAGCCCAGTATGAAATGGTCTGGCTCAATTCGGCATTTCTATCCTTACTAAGGATAATAATGGAAAGCTTGGCGAGAAGCCCTTCGAGAGCCTGTTGGCTGGATATTGGCTCGTATTCTGACACAAATTAAGTGTAACTCAAAAAACTATCCGACAGTTGGGTGTCTACTCGACACACCAATCAGTGTTGAAGGAAACTTTGCACCGTGGAAAAACTCTCTAGAAAGATTTTATGAACACACGTGAGCCAGAGGCACCGCTATACAATGACGCTGTGAAAATTATTGACACATTTATGTTTAATCAGGATTTCAACGCCCTGAGCATTAGATTAAATGAACTCTATGATGTTGTAGATATCTTCATTGTGGTTGAGTCAAACATGACACATTCGGGATTGTCTAAACCACTTCATCTTTCCCAGAATTTTGAGATAATCGAGGAGTTTAGAGATAAAGTCCTTCTTGTTTCAAATACTAAAAAAATTGTAACCAGGAATCCTAGAGTAAGGGAGATGTTCCAAAGGAAACTTATAGATAGAGAGATTAGAAAACTAAATCTATCACCAGAGGATTTTATCATCCACTCAGATTGTGATGAAATTCCAAGAGCCAATACGATTCGAGCAATTCGCGATAATCCTGACAGTGCAAACCTCTTACTCGAAATGAAGAATTACTCAAATTATCTGAATATGAGTTGTGGCTTGTGGGCAAGAGCTCGAGTTATGAGATTTTCTGAATTCAAAAGTACTCGGCATGCAAGACGAGACATCTTCTTGGCAATGGCGCTGGATCAAAAACGACACAAAATACCTCTGATATTTATCCCTGATTTCTGGTCTACGCATAGACTAGGAAAGTATTTTCCCATTATTGCACGTCGTCCACAGATGGAATATGTAAAAGATGCAGGTTGGCATTTTAACAATCTTTACTCTGCTGAGGAGATTGTCACTAAAGTTCGAAGTTCTAGTCACACTGAATTGATTACCGAGGCCTTGATTTCTTCCGATTATATAATGAAATCATTGGAGGAAGGCAGAGAGATTTACTCAGGCAAAAAACTTCAACAAGAAGAAATCAATGATTACTATCCTGAATATGTATTAAACAATCTCTCAAGATTTCAGCAGTTTATTTACAGAGCCAAATGAAGAATAAATGAGAGAAAAAAAAGATGCTAAGGAGACGTTCCTTGATGTAGCAATTCTGTTAATTGGATTTAATCGATTAGACTTGGTTGAACGGCGAATCCAAGAAGTTTGGCAAAATAAGTCTAATTTGCAGATGTATATTTCAATTGACGGCGGATCTTCAGAAATTGACTCTTCGAAATTCGAGAAGTCAATTCAGTTAGCAACCCAAAACTGGGATAAACCACCTGTAATCAGAATTCATGAAAGCAATTTGGGATTGGTTAGACATTTGATTTCACAGATAGACTCAATTCTTATGTTTCATAAGGCTGTGATTGTCATAGAAGACGATATTTATCTCTCCGAGAATTTCATTGCTTCAATGAAATCAGGGTTGCTGTATTCACAAGAAAAAACCAACATTATGAACATTGGTGGCTTTTCACCGTTATCAAGTTCTTTCAAGAGAGGCTTGCCAAATTATTGGCGCACATCTAACTACTTTTCAGCCTGGGGATGGGCAATTACAAGCGAAAAGTGGTCCCTGTATAGGAATTTTCTGAATGGTAACTTGCCACTCTCAATCTTAAGAAGGTCCAAGTCCTTCAGTAGCATGTCTAAGAACCAACGGGTGGAGTGGCTGAGTCGATTCGCAAAAGTGAAAAACAATCCTTGGTTTACGTGGGATTACCAAATGCAGTTTGCACAGTTTGCATTGGATATGTGCACATTACGACCTGTGTTTAGATTGACAGATAATGAAGGTTTTGACGACAAGAGAAGTACCAATACGAAAGCCCCTCGCCCACTCTGGATGGGAAAATTAACCGTTTCACCGAAGTGTCCCAGTAAGCAAATTGAAATTAGAATTGTATCCAGGTTTTTTCAGCGAATAGATTCCGTGACCATTGGAGGATACTCGCATCCGGCTCGACTGATACGACGGCTCCTTTTATGGTTAAGGATTCGACAGATAAATGAATAATGTCAAGACTAGGAAAGTAAACGTCCACTTCCCGATATGTACAAACGGTTCATTTGAGGCAACAATTACAATAGTTTCAATAGTAGCTAATCTGATGAGTCAAATCTTCATCTAAAAGCATTTGAATATTGTTTTTTAGTTCTACAGGCATGGCAACTTTAGGAAATTCAAGATAATAACATCTTAGGATCGCAATCCAAAGACTAATCTTGGAGTTGGTCCCAACGAAAAACTCTACGGCACTAAGGAACTCTATAGCTTCAATGGCTTCAGAATCCACAAAATAAACATCATATGATTCACGCAAATCACAAACCAGCTCAGCAGCAACATCAAGAGAATCGGAAAAAACCCAACAATTCTCACGCAATAAACCCACAGCAAGACTTCTCATGATTTTTTCTAGTCTCTTTTTAGAAACCCAAGTCTTATTCTCTAACTCGATTAAATCCCCTAATCGGTAGTGAATTCCCACCCCAGAAATATCAACACCCAAGATTGGATTAATCATTTTTGAGTCAAACCAAAGTCTCTTCACTGTTTGTGCACTAACTTTTCGGTACGAGTAATGACCTCGAACTGACAGAACCCAGAAACGTACCCGCGACATCTCGTCTGGAGTGTTCAACTCGGCAATTAGCCCAAATCTCATAAGAATAGATTTACCTGCACTCCTTAGCGTTCGCTTCAAAGCCGCGAGGAGGGAGAAAGTCACATCACCCTGACGTGAAGTTTCTTGATAATCCGAAACAATCCTAATTTCTAGCCCTGATATGAATCCTTCTACAGCAACTTGCCTTTCCGTGACACCGCCAGTGTGGCTAATCAGGACAACTCTCCTCGTAGGAAATCTATTCTGGAGATCTAGAATTGCATTCAGTGCAAACAATTGTGATCCTAACCCACCCCAACAATGGACTTGAATGGGAGGTATCCGAATAAGTTTCATGGAACGATGATATCCCAGTACGATTATGAAAAAACCAAGTCAGATACGAAACGAGAATATCTTGAAAACTGAGAAGAAAAATGACTTTTTATTACACTTTGTTTCATACTTACCAGCTGATTATTCTCGTTCGGGTGTGCTGCTCAGTAAGATTAAATCTATTCATAGGAACACGCGATTTAGTAAAGTAAGAAGACCATATGTTTGTGACATTTTCAGGTTAATCTATACGAATAAAACGAATAAAATAGAAGAAATATTTGTTGTCATGTCGCCAAATCAGATGCTAGTAATTTTTCTAAAAATTCTTGGAGCGAAGAGGATTGTGCTTGACGCCGGCTGGACATTAACCGAAAGTACAATTTCTCAAAATAAGTCGAGACTAAAGATTATTAAACTAGTGAAAAATTACCTGATTGATTTTTTTGCAATGCATCTTTCTAATTTAGTACTCCTCGAAAGCACCAATCAAATTAGCAACGTTAAAAGAAAATTTAAACTCCCATCGAAAAAATTGATAAGGTCATTCACGGGATTTAATGAAATGCTATATGAAAACACGCAAAGTACAATCCCGCATGAGTTTGCAGAAATTCAATCCCTGTACTCAAAGCCATTTATATTCTTTCGAGGTAAGAATAATGAAGAATCAGGTTTAGAGTTTGTATCTCTACTTTCGCAAGAGCTAAAAGCATTTAGGTTTGTTATCGCCACGAATTCTCGCCTCGAACAACTTAGTTTTGGTGACAACACCATGTTAATTTCTCGCCATTTGAGTAATTCAGAGATTAAATGGATTTATGAGAGAGCGACAATTTGCTTAGGGCAATTGTCTAACAATAAAAGGTTGCAAAACACAATTCCGCACAAAGCATTTGAAGCGAGTTACTTTGGTATCCCATATGTAACGACAGATACTCCAGCGATTAGAGAGCTGCTACCAAAATCAAAAAATGCAATCTATGTTAAGAATCTTGAAATTGGAGAAGTTGGGGAGAAGATTACGTACCTCATGAATAACCAAGATATTCTTCAAAAAACTGGCTATGACGCACAACGATCATATAATTCACTTGCATCCCAAGATGTTCTTGGCCGCTCTCTCCTTAAATTGGTTAAAAAGCTATTAGTCTGAATTTGCTAGCAGCGTTTGAGGTATCGTTATGTAGACCTTGCGAACTTGACGCCACATTTCTTGAGGAGTGAATATCCCACTCCTTATCTTGACGAGCCGTGCAAGATTGCTTCGAACCTCTGGCGACTGTAATTCTAAAATCTTTTGAGAGAGTGCTTCGATGTCGCCCGTTGGGAATAGACCAGGGTAGTCACTGCCGAGCACCTCTGGAATAGCCGTGTTGTTACTTGCTAAAATTGGTTTCGCCATAGCACTTGCTTCAAGGAGGACCATTCCGAGGCCTTCATAAAGACTAGAAAGCACAAATACATCAATTTGACTCAGGAATTCAATGATAAACTCTGTTCGCCCAAGGAAAGTTACCTTCTCTCCAAGCTGTAAATTTGCGACGAGACTCGTTAGCTCTGGCTTCAGGTACCCATCTCCAACTATGTAGAGTCGCAAACTTGGAAACGTTTTTGATGCCAAGGCAAAACCTTGTATCAAAGTGAAATAATCTTTTTGAGGCACTAAACGACCTATTGCCCCAAGTGTGATGGTCCCTTTTTCGCTCTTAATCACTTCCAAGTGTTGAAAATTTGCTTCAGTATTGGCCCTCTTCTCCAGATCAAAACCATAATGAACAGTAGAAATCTGACACCCTTCTGCAATTTCTCGGCTTTGAGTTAAAAACAACTTCACAGCATTTGAGATTGCAATTCCCCCAGAAGCGCGCGAACTCACTAATCTTGAGATGAATCTGGAAATTACTTGATGTGCACCCGGCCAAAATCTCTCAGCATTGTGCCTGGAAAATACAAATGAATTCTTGGGGAATGCCATGGCTGTCAAAATTTCAGATTTTGGGAGATGCGCATGAATAAATCTAGGACGAATCTTGTAATATTTTTTGACTAACAGAATTTGAATCCAGAACGGTCGGTTACAAATCCCACTGTTTACCTGCGCGCCTAGGTTGGTTAACTCTAACGCCAGCTCGGGTTGACCCTTTAGATAAACAATTTCAACCAAAAAACCAGATTTTATCTGTTCCCTAACTAAAAAGCAGAGTTGCGTCTCTGCGCCACCGCGCTCGATTGTGGTAATTATATGAAGGATATCACTGTGCATCGATGCGTCTCTTGAAATACTCTATGGAGGATTTTATTCCATCTTCAAGAGAAACCTTTGGCTGCCACCCAAGCAAGGCTATCGCTCTTGAAATATCTGGCTTACGCTGCTTTGGATCATCTTGCGGAAGCGGTTGGTGAGCGACCCTGCTCTTTGAGTTTGATAATTTGATTACCATTTGAGCTAAATCATTCATCGTAAACTCAACTGGATTGCCTAAATTTATTGGGACCCCAGGATTATCTTCGAGCTGTAATACTTTATAGATACCGTCTACGAGATCTGAAACGTAACAGAAAGATCTTGTCTGATGTCCATCACCATAAATAGATATGGGAGACCCTTTGATGGCTTGGACAATGAAATTGCTAACCACCCTGCCGTCATTCAAGGCCATATTTGGCCCGTAAGTGTTGAAGATTCTAATAACCCGGGCATCCACACTAAACTGCCTTAGGTAGTCAAAACAAAGAGTTTCTGCAGCGCGCTTGCCTTCGTCGTAACACGACCTAATCCCAATCGGATTGACATTGCCCCAGTAAGATTCAGGTTGAGGCGAGATTGTGGGGTCTCCGTAAACCTCGCTGGTAGAGGCTTGCAATAGTTTCGCACCAGTTTCATTTGCAAGATGCAGTAAGTTTATTACTCCGAGAAAATTAGTCTCAATCGTTTTGACAGGATCAGACTGATAGTGAATTGGCGACGCAGGGCAAGCGAAATTTAGAATAAAGTCAACCTTAACCTCTAAGGGCTTGCGTATGTCATGCTGAATAAATTCGTAATTTTGATTTCCTAGGAAAGGATTGATATTCAGAACAGAACCTGTCGAGAGGTCGTCCACTCCTATCACGTGATGATTCTGCTTTAGCAACTTTTCTGACAAGTGGGATCCTAAGAATCCGGCAGCGCCCGTTAGGAGAATTCTCATTTTGGCACCTTTCGTCGAAATCGCATTCTATCTAACTTTCTTGCATAATCGAAACTAATTGCGCTACCCATCTGTCCAAAGAATGTTTGTTCTCACACTTAATTCTACGTTCTGACAGCTCAAGCTTCAATTTCTCAAAGTCCATGACCATAATTGAAGAAAGTTGTTGGGTGAGCGAAGGAAATTCTTCATCAGACCACCCTCCGAAATCATTTATGTACTCTTGATTTATCGTCGCAACTGGGAGCCCCACAGAAGTTGCTTCGATTAACGATTTATCCAAAGATCCTTCATATGCATGTACAAAGCAATCATACTTCTCGAGCTCAGAGCACACTCTTTCCCTTGGAATAGATTCTTTAAATGAAAGCCAACCATTGTTGACGTCGTCTTGAGAATCTTTCATGATTGTATGAGCAATTTCTGACGCGAGAGCAGTTGACGGGTCCCCAATAATCGATAGCGTCAGATTTTGATTTGTTCGTCGTAAATGTCGAACTGACTCGATGATCATCTCAATATTCTTGGAAGGATCAAACCTTCCTATATGCACAAAATTTTGGATCGAACCATTCAATTTAGGCAAAAATCTATATTTGCTTAAGTCAATTGCCTGGCCGATTGCAGAGACTTTTTCACTCTGTATTGGGCAAGACCCACTTGTCGAAGTAACAATCCGCGTTACCCAGATACTTGCCCATCGCAAATAGATTGATTTATGTGAATGCGCATACCACAAGAAATGCTTTATCCCCATCAATCTTGAAACTGGTGAAAGTAAAGCAGATTGAACTTCTGTCATATGAGAAAAAATGGTGTCTGGTCTTTTTTGAATCAACAAACTAATGCTGATCTTTAGAAATTTTAATGTGCTCTTGAACTTTGAGCTTGAATTCCATTGTGTCGAGATTACAGTTACATTTGCTGGACACTGATAAGTACCAACTCTGCCTGTAACCACATACACTTGGGCATACTCGGGCGCGAGGCTATTGACTATCTCAACCTGGTGAGATAACAACCTGTCGTTGACGTCCATGCAGTAGTTGAATACGACAAGTTTATTCATCAAACGTGCCTTTGTGGTTTATCAAATCTAGGCGCTCGCTTCCGGGTCTACGTCGTATGATAGTCCAGTCCAGCCGCATAGGAGGTATTTACTGCGATGACTATTCTCGTGACAGGTGCGGCAGGATTTATTGGGTCTAAACTGGTTGAGACTTTGCGGAATGATGGAGAAGAAGTTGAAGCACTTGATAACTTCAATGATTACTACTCAGTGGAGATGAAGAGCCTCCGGGCAAAAAATTTGAAAAACCTGTTTGAAGTGCAGGTTCAAAATATTGATCTCTGTAACGTAAATGACTTCAAAAGAATCGTGGAGAAAGTACAGCCTACTTCAATAATCCACTTAGCAGCTCAGGCAGGTATTCGTCTACCCCTTGAAAGATCAGGGGAGTATGTTCAAAGTAACTTAGTAGGTTTCAGCAATTTCCTAAAAGTTAGCGTCGAACAAGAGATACCCAATCTTTTGTATGCATCATCCTCAAGTGTTTATGGGAATAGCACAGAAACACCATATAAAGAAAGTAATTGCTTCCTAAAACCAGTAAGCTTTTACGGAGCAACAAAGCTCGCCAACGAATTGCTAGCACCAACTTTAGTTGAGGGTAGTTCAAGTCGAGTTAGAGGCTTACGCTTTTTTACGGTGTACGGTCCTTGGGGACGACCAGATATGGCTTACTCAAGATTGGTGAATGCTGCTGTAAACAATCTTGAATTTAACATGTATGGAAACGGTGCAGTAACTCGCGATTTTACATTTATTGATGACGCCGTTGAATCTGTGAAGTTGCTGGAGAAGGAATTGCACCTTCACAAAATGGGATTTTCCGATGTCGTTAATGTTGGTGGAGGAAAGCCGTCAGCACTCCTCGAGATGATCGAAGTAATTGAAAAACTGACAAATAGAACAATTAACGTAAATATTCTTGAGAAGCACAAGCTTGATATTCAAAACACCGAATCAGATTCTACTTACTTAGAATCTCTTACAGGGTACGTGCCTAGAACTACATTACAAGATGGGTTAAGAAGTGTGGTCGCGTGGGCTAACTCCAAGGAGATATCTTCTAATTTACCTCGATGGATTAAATCTACTGTTTAATTTGGATCCAACTTCCAATCAATGTGTCTAAAGATTGCTGATTAATTAACGCTTGGATTTCTCTAACTTCTTCCACATTGACTGCCGAAGAAGGCGAATCTAATAAGAGAGACAAACTCTGCACTGCCTGTTCCATATCTTCAAAAACAAATACTCCTTTTCCAAAGCTACTCTTAAAAATCTGTGTGCCTGCATTTGATTTGGCGACAACGGGAATGCCATGCAAAACTGACTCTCGAAGAGACCTACCAAAGCTTTCAGATTCTGCCGTACTTAACAAAACTGAAATTCGATTCCATATTTCTTCAAGGTCTCTCTCGCGCAGCGAGCCTGTAAAGGTTACCGATAGTCCCGGACATTGATTGGAAAGTTTTCTCTCAAAATTCAACCTCTCAGAACCATCACCAACTATCCAGAGGCTGAAATCCTGCCGAGATTTAAAAAGTGTGGAAATGATTTGCAATGCCAAATCCAACCCTCTCTCAGGATGGAGCCTTCCAACGATTCCAATAACCTGCAAATTTTGATTTAGAGAAGGTGCTGACAGTGGAATACGAATAGGTATTGGGGATACGGAAATTTTGTATCGTTTAACCCGATAGAAATTAATTACAGGATCAATCTGATGTGCTGAAACCAACCGGACCGATTGTGCTCTGTTCAAGAATATTTTCAGCCAAAAGTGTTTGATTAGCCCGCGAAAACTACCAAATGCATTTACCCTCAAATAAGGCTCACCATGGATTGAGACTTGGATTGGTATACCAAAGAAGATTCTCGCTACCAAACAGATCAAGAATGTAATCCAAGGATCGCCAGCAATTAGAACATCCAGAGATTTCTTATTTTCTCGAATCTCCCTATAGAGATGCCATGCAAACTTAAGTCTATTCCCAGTTGCAGAAACTACATTAAGAAATGGAAACTCTGTTTGAATCATTGAATCAGTATTCTCAGGAAGAGTGCCAGTAAAGATATTTAGAGAAATTCTCTCTCCTTGCGTCGTTTCAAATAGTTTCTGACCGTATGAATCAAAACGGCCCAGGAGATCACTTAATGCAGTTGAATCCCTGGAGAGGTCAGGAATCACCAAAACTGGTCCTGATAACATTACAATAAATCCGTATTTGAACTTAAACGATAAATCTCATGAAATAATTTATCCGAACCGAACCGAAATTTCGTGTCAGCCGCGATAGCACTCGCGGTGCCCTCGGAGAAGACATCTAAAGAAAACGCAGCCCTTAAGCCTGCCAGAAGAGTTAAACCTGTTCTACCGCCAAAAAGTATTCCACCAGTGGAGCCAGCCAGGACGAAATCGTTGCTTCCCACGCCAGATCTAGCCAGAGTTGGAAGACCACACATTCGAGCTTCCAAGAGTGCATGAGATGTGCCCTCATAAGTACTATTTAGAACAAACAATTTTGATTGATTGTACTTCTCTCTAAGTTTGGCTTTATCAATTTTTCCCAGGAAATAAACTCGCGCACCAATCGATTCAACAAGTTGCTTCAACTCTGATTCCTGCGGACCATCTCCCACTACAGCAAGCGATAAACCCATTTCATTACATGCCGTTATCACCTCTGTAAGTCCCTTCCAAGAGACTAATCTTCCAACTGCAATTACGTCATAAAGCTTCTCAACTTTTGAATCTTTGTAGAACAGTTCATCGTTGACAGAATTATGGACTATGTGAATACGAGTCTCCTCAACCCCCCATCTAATGCACAATTGCTTTAACTCTATGGAGGGAACTATTACACGGGACGCCCTCCGAATTGAGGCAGAAAAAAGGAATCGGAGAGCTCTATATCTACTCTTCACTCGAGAATCTTGAAATTCTTGAATATTCAACTGAGTAGCGTTTTGATTTCTCGCCCGCTCCCAAACTATATCCCCTGGTATTTTAACTGTGTAGCGAATGCCTGTCACTAAAGAAGCAAGAAAAGTCTCTATGAAACAACCGTTTACCAATAAGCTTGAACTTTTCTTCCCAGAAGCAAAAATCAATTTACAAGTGATAAAAACTCTAAGAGGAAGTGGAAATCTTCTACTTACTTTACTTACCAAAAATCCCTCAGCATTTTCCTCTATTGATTTTGAGTCGGTGAGGGTCACCACATGCGGGGCGAAATTTTGAGAGACCAACCACTTAGAGAATTCATTAGCAAAAGTCGCTGGCCCGCCTAAGTCAGGAGGGTAAATGCCTGAAACAGTTGTTAGATCCCATTTCATAATACGAATTTACTACATTTACACGAGATAAATCATTTAACCCTCTGCAACTTGAGATACCATCGTGGGGTGCATTTCAGCCCTAGAAATTGGTGGTATTCAACCACGGTTGGAAGAGCTTCGAGGATTCTCGAGAAATCAGAGAAGAGAAAACTCGCATCCATCTCAATCCTTCAAGTCCTTTTTGGAATGTTGGATCTATTGGGTGTTGCCGCAGTTGGAATGCTAGGGGCCCTGGCGATAAATGGCGTTGGATCACAACAACCAGGAAACAGAGTCACTGCCGTTCTGCAATTTCTACATCTTGACGACAACTCATTACAAACCCAGGCTGCCGTGATCGGACTCGCTTCCGCAGCCTTTTTGACCGGGAAAACAATTCTCTCAATTTTCTTCTCACGTAAAGTCGCATTTTTTTTGAGTCGAAGAGGTGCCAAACTTTCTTCAACTTTAGTAGATAAACTCTTGTCCAAGTCTTTACTGAGAGTTCAAGCTCGATCAAATCAAGAAACAGTCTATTCACTCACATCCGGTATTGAGACAATTACCATGGGCGTCTTAAATACGGGGGTTACAGTCATTTCTGATGGCTCACTATTGTTGATACTTTCAGTCGGCCTCTTTTTGGTAGACCCATGGATTGCGTTAAGTAGTTTATCTCTATTTGGCGTGATTGGAGCATTGTTGTATAAAGTTATGCATAAGCGCGCTGGCATATTAGGGGCTCGCCAGGGTTTGCTCGCCATCGAGGGTAATCAGAAGATATTGGAAGTTTTAGAGTCTTATAGAGAGGCCGTAGTCTCAAATAGAAGAAATTACTACGCGCGTACTATTGGAAACATAAGAATGGACATGGCCAATACATCAGCAGAACTTGCTTTCATGCCCAATGTAAGTAAATACGTTATTGAGGCGACGGTGATTTTAGGCGGGTTAATAATTGGGGCTACTCAATTTACACTTCATGACGCAAGCCACGCAGCGGCCGTGCTTGCTGTGTTCCTAACAGCTAGTACAAGAATTGCGCCTGCAATTCTACGCCTACAACAGAGTTTCCTAAAAATCAAAGGAAGTATTGCGATTGCTTCCCAAACATTAAATTTAATTGAAGAATTACTAGATACAAATGCGACCGAATTGGTCGATGATAATGTTCGAACTGAGCACGTGGGATTTAACCCATCCATCTCAATCCAAGGAGTATGCCTTACTTATCCCGACAATAAGCTGGCCGCGGTAAGTGATGTGAACTTGGAAATTTTACAAGGAGAAATAACGGCAATTGTGGGTCCTTCCGGTGCGGGTAAAACTAGCCTTGTGGATTTATTGCTGGGAGTCCTGGAACCAGATGAAGGAAAAATACTCATATCAGGAAGAGCGCCTAATTCGGCGGAAACCTTCTGGCCTGGCGCAATCGCATATGTCCCACAAGACATTTTCATTATGAATGGAACCATTAGACAGAACATAGGTATGGGCTACCCAGCACATGTGATAACAGATTCCTTGGCAAATGATGCACTAAAAACCGCGCAACTTATTGATTTTGTTGCCGGTCTTCCCCTAGGCCTAGAGACAGAAGTTGGAGATAAAGGATCTAAACTTAGCGGTGGCCAGCGTCAACGACTAGGCATAGCTCGAGCGCTATTCACAAAACCACGTCTGTTGATTTTGGATGAAGCAACAAGCTCCCTTGATGGAGAGACGGAAGCGGCAATAAGCGAAGCAATAAACGAGTTAAAGGGTAACGTCACAGTCGTTTTAATCGCACATAGACTTTCAACGGTGCGAAATGCTGACCGCGTAGTTTATATGGATTGTGGGACGATTCGAGCCGTGGGAACTTTCGAGCAAGTCAAAAACCAAGTTCCAGATTTTTATAACCAAGCAAAATTGCTAGGATTATAGTGATTGCAAAAACTTCTTCAACTCTCTGAGAAATCGGACTGAACCTAATCTATTTATATTGTATTCATTCACGTGTGAATTTATTAATTTTGGCGCAATAAAGAGTTTGTGCCCACCCATAATAGCTTTATAGTGAAAATCTACGTGTTCCGAATATGCTGCTGGTTCTAAGTTTAGCAAATCGTAATCATATTTGAGAAACAAATCTGGTTTATAAAGCCCAAGTCCACCGAATCCAGAGTGGACTGCTATCAAGTGAGAATTACGGTTAATCCTTACCATCTTATTGTAGATTGCGATTTTCCTGAGATTATCAAAATGCCTAAACTCGATAAGAAATTGTACAAAGCGATTAGGGTGAGTTCGAGTAGTGGAATTTTTCAGTTTTAAACTTTCCAACTCAATAAAACAATCACGATCCACCCAGCCACTAGAGCGAAGTGCCATTATGTCATAGTAGCCAAATGTTTGATTTGCAAAACATGCACCCCATTCGGTATTTGAAAGAACTTCATTCACTCCTGAAGACTTCAACGAAGTGTTCATGCCATCCATGTCAGCAACGACTATCAAATCCCAATTATGCTCGTCATGACTTTTTCGGATTTGGTCTACATACCGATTCCTACAGAATCGGATTCGCTCAATTCTGTTTGGGATCTCATGCCGCAGGTGACCTAAAGAAATGAAATTGAAATTGGTGTCATCGAGCTTAATTTTGTTTAGAATCTGAAGGGTTTCGTCTGAAGAGTCTGACTCGACCAAGTAAAAGTATGATTCTCCAAATTGCTTGAATACCTTCCTTATTCTCCTATAGTCTTGCTCAAAACTCTTGGCAGAGTTACTGATTGTCCCGACGATTAAAGATTTCATCAAGGTATTATGTCAGCATCTCAAGCTTGATCAGAGTTACTCCTATAGTAACTCCCCAGGTCAGCTGTGAGAATCAATTTATTGGAGGCTTTGAGACCATGAAGATTTTCAAACATTTCTTAAGGGACTTGCTCTCAAAGTGCCATTTCGATTTGCTTATTCTCATGTTCATGAAAATTCGGCGTAGAACGCATTCAAGCAAAGTGTGCGTAGTGACAAATCATCCAATAGCAGTGGATTCTGATGACCATAAACACCCGGTTGGGTCAATCAATGATAATTATGCGGATAGAGGCTTCATTTTGGCGCTGCTTGAAGAGTTTCCAGCACTCGAGCGATTCTGTGACTTAGGTTGTGCAGGTGGAGAGCTGGTTGCTCAACTAGATAGCCTGGGAGTGACAGCGGTCGGGGTAGAAGGTTCATCAAAAGTGCTATTAGGCAGTGGCCGTCGAAACTGGATCGCTAGCATGGGATTCAATCTTTTTTTCGCAGATATCTCAAAAAAATTTCAAGTTTTGGAAGATGGGCAGCTAATGAAATTTGATGTGATTCATGCTGAAGAAGTTTTTGAACACCTCACAGAGACTCAAGTAATCTCAACATTAGAAAACATTCGGAACCTTATGAGAGATACATCTGTTTTGCTTCTGGGAATTTCGTTAAATGATGACTGTCGAGTAATTCGAAACGGGGCAGTGGTTAACTTGCATAAGAGCGTGAGGCCTGCTTCCTGGTGGCTGAATTTGTTTAGTGAGAATGGGTTCGAGCCATTGAAAAGCCAAAACAATGATGTAAATGTATTCGGCTGGCCGATCGAAAAGACTAATCGATCTTCGAATGCAGATTCTATGTTTTTCGGCCTCAAGTTAAAGCTATGAAGGTAAAGCACGCGAAACCCGATGTCACGTAGATTAGTCAGAAATATCCCTTTTGTCCCATTCCCACTACAAACTAGGATGGGATTCGTAGTAGGGGTTAGAGGCAGCGACGGCTGGCTCTGCAGGACAAAACCGGTTAATGAGGGATCAATAAAGTGGCACTTAGCGTATGGACAGTTGCTGAACTGGGGGCTTTTTACACTGAGCACCGTTCAGAGCTACTCGCCCATGCCAATCGAG
>JACCDN010253900.1_pt1 | contig 30007 bp, 35 predicted proteins | sample 7441691 | NCBI WGS metagenome assembly JACCDN01 (sample SAMN15323439, study PRJNA562643) | freshwater metagenome | isolation source: river surface water | place: USA:Blue River Watershed | collected 2017-08-16 | reverse complement strand
TAGCGGTTGAAGATTCTGTAAAAGGAAAGCTTCTAACACGTTCCCTTGGTAGTAACGAGGGCACGTCAGGTTTAGCAAACCGACGTAGTGTCCAGTGGTAATGGACATAAGGTCCGGTCGTAACGGGCTAGAGGTTAGATACGGTACTACTAAAGCGAGTGTGAAGAAAGCGACATTAACTTATCTTGCAAAACAAGGCTTAGTAAGTGAAAATAGATAACCATAGCCATTACGTGTGGTTTCGTGGATGACTACTTTCCAAGCGTTAACATGTGGAGCATAAATGTTTATTACTTTTGAAGGCGGGGAAGGTACTGGCAAGAGCACCCAAGCCTTAATATTAGCTGACGTTTTGAAGAAAAACGGCGTTAACGTGCTCTTAACACGCGAACCCGGAGGCAGCCCCGGGGCTGAAATAATTCGGAATTTGCTTGTAACAGGCTCGGCTGATCGCTGGGCAAATATGAGCGAGGTTTTGCTAATGTATGCTGCCCGAGCCGATCATTGGGTCAATACAATTGAACCTGCGCTTGCAAGTGGAGCTTGGGTTTTATGTGATCGGTTTGCAGATTCAACGGTCGCCTACCAAGGGTATGGCCGCGGCGTTGATTTAGATTTTTTGAAAGTACTATATAAACATGTTGTAGGTGATGTTTTTCCAGACATTACTTTTGTGTTTGATCTTGACGTTTGTGAAGGAATCAAACGCGCCAATGCCCGTATGGAAGGCCATACAGTCGTTGAGGGGCGTTTTGAAGCCATGGATATGGATTTCCATAAACGAATTAGAGCTGGTTTTTTAGAAATCGCCAAAAATCATTCTAAACGCTGTACTGTCCTGCAGGCTGATGCACACCCCAAAGTTATTCATCAGCAGATTATTGATATTTTACAAAAAAGAAAGGTTGCGCCTTGGAAAAATCCCCCTGTGTAAGAATTTGTACCCTTAATGATGAAAAAATCTGTGTTGGTTGTGGGCGTAATGCCTATGAGCTAAAGAACTGGATTAATTTTTCAGATGAGACAAAAAAACTAGTCAAGCTAGGCTTAACTAAAAGATTGGCTGACATATCAGCCAATTTAAATAAAAGAAAATGATTAACCACAAACTGGTATGGAATTCATACAATTTTACTCTACCATTTTGGGCCTACCTTCTGCCGCTAACCGCCCTGCTTGCTTGGCAAGACTTCAAAGAAAGGCAGGTAAATGCAGGAACAGCAATTGCCACCCTAATAGCCTTGGCGTTAGGTGCATACTATTTTTCTCATATTGCAGGCATGCTGTGCATATTAGGGGCCTATCGCTGTTTTCGCAAAAATAGTATTCAACCCATTGATATCGCAGTATTTAGTTTTGGGGCAGGGTATTTTTCTCTTGAATTTTTGCCAGTTTACTGTTCAATTACAGCACTCGTGCTTGCCTTTATGTTTAAGTTCACAAAAGAACCTAGGCTACCATTTGTGTTTGCATGGGCTTTAGCCTTTTGGGCAGCGTATTTCCTGCATCTTACCTTAGAATAAACTAACCTTCATTATTTTTTCATTTTCTACCTATATAATTATATAGGTAAATTTGTATAACCTGTATAATTGTGCAGGTGAATCACACTTGCCGAAATTTATTTCTTCCAATATAAAAATTGAATATAAAATTGCATTTCACATATCTTTTGTATTGTTATAGAAAATTGTACTTATATTTTAATAAATTTTATTCATTCCAAATCTCGAAATTTTATTGTATGAAAAGCTATTTGTCTTTATTTTTTTGTTTATTATATTAGTTGAATTTGTACATAACTATCACTATTTATAGCTCAGTTATAAGATAGTTAAGGCATTTAGTATGGTTTACCTAATTACACCTAATGACTACGCTTCTCATCGTGCTGATTTAGATGCAATGTACCGCCTTCGCCACAAAGTATTTTTTGAAAAACTTAAGTGGCAGGTTAAAAGCCAAGATAACATGGAAAAAGATGAATACGATGAAAATAATACTTTTTATCTAATTTATAAAGACCAGAATAATATTGTCAGGGGCTGTCATCGTTATATTCCGATGAATCATTCTTGCATGTTTGATGGGCCTTTTGATTTTGTTCTACCAAACTTAAAAGACTATAAAAATGCAAAATATTGGGAAGCAAGTCGACTTGCTGTGGACTATGATTTTTCTCAAGAGTATACAACAAAAGATGCCAAAAACATTTGTAGTAGAATCTTTGCGGCGTCAGTATTGCTTGGTTTGGATGCTGAGATTGAAGGCTTTGTGACACTTTCTTATCCTTCCGTAGCCAGGATTTTGCCTCAATTTTTTTCAACATCACTCTTGGCTTCTGCTACTATTAACAACGAAGAAGTACACGTTACACAATATTTACCAACGAATGAATCATACGCAAAATTATTAAGTAGAATAAATCTTCCTAAGAATGAACCTGTTTACATTTTACCTGGCTAGTGCTGAAAAACTGTTTAATTAACTAGCCCACTGCATAAATTACCAGGTTTAAATGTCCATTAATTCAAGCTAAATATCGTCTCATTCAATCACTAAACTGAGAGATGACCATGGCAAAAAAATTTGACATAAAAACCTTTTCATTGCGCTTTATTGCGGGGGCAAGCGTTGCAATAACCTGCTTTTATTGCACAATTGAAGTCGCATGGCCTGCAGTTTGCAGAATGCAGAAATCATTCAACCAAAGAAAAGCTGCTGCGCAAAAGGCTAATTTAATTCAAGCTGGTGCTGCAAAAATAGTACCTCTAACTAGCAGTGATAAAGGCTGCAGCTCACAAAAATTGGTAGCTTATGCTCATGCTTGTAAACACATTTCAAAAAGCCATATTAAATTGTTAGAATACTTAGAATTCCAGCCCCACACAGCTTTTTCTAAGCGGGATATTTATAACCTTTTTGCAGAAAATGTTCCCAAGGCTTCTAGAAATATGGCAGTTTTTGTAGCTTGGCTTGGTTTTTTAGAACGTGCAAATTTTATTCAAGTGCATGCAGGGCGAATTGGTTTAACTAAAGTAGGGTTGGAATTTTTGCAATATACCAGGCAAAACAAATATTTCTCACCATGTTCTTATTAAACTATAAGTGCAAAAAATGTTTTTATTTTGGCGTAAAGTTGCTAACATATGGTGGTTAAGTAAATGAAATGGTGTGGTCAAACGTGAAAAAACCGCAAGTAAATGCTGAAAATGGCCAACAAAGGGAAGAGCAGGAAAAAATGCAAATAACAGAAAAAGATAGAAAAATAAGCGAAAATATTTCTAAAGAGATGACAATTTTGAACTCTCAATGCCAAATGATGGAAACACTATTTGGTGAAGAAATCTAATTTTTAAGGCCTGTGCAAGCTTTTGTATTCGCTGTTATGCCAGGCAAACTATGGTCAAAGAACGTAGCCCCAACTAAAGTCGGGGTCCAGTTCCATCATTCCCCAATCATTTAAAAATGCAGTGTGCAAGTTTGCATTCGCTGTTATGCTAAACAAAGTAGGGCCAAAGAACGTAGCCCCGACGAAGGTCGGGGTCCAGTGGGTATATGCCGTATTACGTTTATATTCTTGCAAGCAAAAGAAATGGATCTCTGTACATTGGTAGCACCTCAGATCTTGTTAAAAGAATTTGGGAGCATAAGGAAAAGCTTAGACAGGGATTTACACAACGTTATGGTATCGACAAACTTGTTTACTTTGAAGAATTCCAAGAACTCGCGCTAATGGGGCAACGAGAGAGGCGACTCAAAGAATGGCGCAGAGCATGGAAGATTCGCCTAATTGAAGAAAATAATCCTAACTGGGATGATTTGTACGAAGCAATTGCGAAATGATAGGACTAGACCCCGACCTTCGTCGGGGCGACTCCCCCCACTTTTACAAGCATGTGCCAGGAACTATATCGGGGGCGTAAAAAAACTTGCCCACTGCATTTATCTTGGTTTCACTCTACCATTTCGTAATCACTCGGTATAAGCCAGTAAAGAGCAAGGTCGTCGCCCCGACGAAGGTCGGGGTCCAGTTCCATCATTTCCTAATTACCCGACATAGGTCTGCAAAGAGCAAGGTCGTCGCCCCGACGAAGGTCGGGGTCCAGTTCCATCATTTCCTAATTACCCGACATAGGTCTGCAAAGAGCAAGATCGTCGCGCCGACGAAGGTCGGGGTCCAGTTCCATCATTTCCTACTTACCCGACATAGGTCTGCAAAGAGCAAGATCGTCGCCCCGACGAAGGTCGGGGTTTAGTCCCATCATTTCGTAATTACCCGACATAGGTCTGCAAAGGGCAAGGTCGTCGCGCCGACGAAGGTCGGGGTCCAGTTCCATCATTTCCTACTTACCTGACATAGGTCTGCAAAGGGCAAGGTCGTCGCGCCGACGAAGGTCGGGGTCCAGTTCCATCATTTCCTACTTACCTGACATAGGTCTGCAAAGGGCAAGGTCGTCTCGCCGACGAAGGTCGGGGTCTAGTTCCATCATTTCCTACTTACCCGACATAAGCCTGCAAAGGGCAAGGTCGTCGCCCCGACGAAGGTCGGGGTTTAGTTCCATCATTTCCTACTTACCCGACATAGGTCTGCAAAGAGCAAGTTCGTCGCCCCGACGAAGGTCGGGGTCCAGCTCCATCATTTCGTAATTACTCGGTATAAGCCAGCAAAGAGCAAGTTCGTCGCCCCGACGAAGGTCGGGGTCCAGTTCTATCATTTCGTAACCATTTAAAAATGCATTAGCTATAATATCACTATACAATCTACCAGGTTGCCTTATCTCTTATACGAATTCGCAAAGTCGCTTCCTTGCTTAAATTACCATTCTCTGAACCATAAATAATCCCTGAACAATCATGTTTTACCTGTATAAACTAACAGGTTACCCAAAACTAAATTTTGTTCTAGATTTCCTTATGCAAAGTATTTTGAAGGAAGATCCTAGATGATACTAAATAAGAAAATAAAAATCGGTATAGATAAGATAAATGCTATAAAGCATTCTGAAAAAGATGTCTTTTACGTGTTTAAAGATATTTGCCTAGATTTAAACCTTGATCAATTCGCATTAGCAATTTTTTCAGGAAAAAAAAATATTACAGAATCTTTTGATTTTTATGAAACATACCCGGCAGATTGGGTTGAACATTACAAAAAAAATCAATATCACTTACATGATCCTATTTTTAGCGCCCTGAAAAAAGTAGCTGTTCCTTTTGAATGGACTACGGAAAGTTTTGATAATCTTCTACCAATCCAAAAAACTTTAATGAATGAATCATACGATTTCGGTATAAAATCAGGCGTTACTGTTCCGTTATTACCCGATCCAATGTTTCATGGTTTTGTAACCGCCTTGAATAAAACAGCGCTGCACTATGATGTTTTATACACGCTTTCTTTGGTGGGGAATGTGTGCGTAAGCAAAATTATGTCTTTACAAAAAAACAACAAATGCGCGAATGGGATTGACATTTTTTGCACACAAAGCGATAAAGGCACAGCTTGAAAAAAATAATGTATGTGATGTTCTATCGGCAAGATTGTTTAATAAGGTTAGGGTGATTTCTTGATAAAATCAGTAAATTTTCTTTTTCGATCAGTTTTATCATTAAATTAGGGGTTTAATAGATGCTAGATAAGCGAATAAATACTGCTGTAGAAAAAATCAATTGCATTAAACAGTCTGATACCGATGTGTTTAACGTTTTTCAAGATATTTGCGCTGATTTTGGTATTGAACAATTTGCCCTCGCTGTATTTGCAGGTAAAAAGAAAATTACTGAGACGTTTTGCGTGTACGATACTTACTCAAAAGAGTGGGTCCAACGTTATAAAGATGAACGCTACTACTTATGTGACCCTGTCTTTAATACACTAAAAAAAATAGCAGTTCCATTTGAATGGAGCACAGACAGCTTTGATAATCTTTTACCAATTCAGCAAACTCTCATGGAAGAATCTCGCGATTTTGGAATCAAATCTGGAATCACTATTCCTCTTATTCCTCATCCTACTTTTCATAGCTTTGTAACTGTACTCAACCATCCGTTTTTGCACCCTGAGGTTTTGTACACACTTTCGTTGGTCGCAAACGTGTGCGCGAATAAAATTTCTAACTTGAAAGATAACGAGGCATTAGCTAGTTTAACTGAACGCGAAATTGCCATTCTTTCTCAAAAAGCTCAGGGCGCCACAATTAAGGTCATAGGTTACAATTTAAATATTGCTGAATCTACTGTTGCCTTTCATTTAGACAGTGTCCGCAAAAAATTAAATGTGAACTCTACAGAACACGCAGTTTCAAAATTTGTTTTGATTATGAATCAGCAGTCCTAAGCTTGTTCCAACTTTTTCTTATCTTCTTTTTCACGTTGCTGAGTTTTACGTTTACGCAAGTTTTCACGCAAAGCCTTTTCAAGTCGTTTTTGTTTTTCTAACTGCTCTTTTAATTTATCGCTGTGCCTACTAGACATGATTGCGAATCCAATTCCAAGCACGACTCATAGTGCTCTTTTGCTTGGTTAAAGAATTCATTTGCGACCCTTGATGATCATGCAACGCATATTGTAAAAGCCCAGCGCATAGTGAAAAAGCTGGGGTATGAATTACATCACCAATTCCCTGCAGGCCTTGAGGCGTTGCTAAGCGAACCGTTTTGTTAAAGCGCGATTGCATAATGTCTCGAAAACCTTGTAGTTGGCTTGCGCCACCTGTGATAACAAATCGTTGCAAGGTCATTGGATCAATGGGAAGGGCCGTAAGCTTTTTCTCAATTTCTTCAATAATTTCTTCAGCCCTTGCTTTGATAATATGCATCAAAAAGCTTTTAGAAACCGGGTTAGCAAAGCTTAAGTTGTCTTCACCAAGTTGCGTTACTAAAATGGTTTCACGATCATCTGCTGCACCAAATAAACTTCCGTATAAAGTTTTCAGGCGTTCGGCCTGGCTAAGGTTAGTATTTAACCCTTGCGCTATATCATGGGTGATAAAATTTCCGCCCATAGGTATGCACCCCAAATATATAGGATCACCGTTACAAAAACTAATGATCGAAATACTATGGCTGCCAATATCAAGCAGAGTTACTCCCATTTGCTTTTCATCATCAACTAAGCAAGAAAGGGCAGTAGCATAAGGACCTGCCACAAAAGCTGTTACATCTAAATGGCATCTTCCAAGACACGCACTTAAATTTGCAAGTAGATGTGCTGGTGCTGTAATTACATGCAGCCTTGTTGTAAGAGTATCCCCCAACATTCCTTTGGGATCTTTCACATTAATATTGTCATCTACATCGTATGAAATGGGGAAAACATGAATAATTTTCCTTGAGCTATCAATACTTGGGTCACGATTAACATCAGTAGCTTTTTGAAGATTTGTATCCTTTACTGGCTGCCCGTGAAGAGAAATTCTTGTAGTAATAAAATGTGAGTGCAGAGCTTCTGCCGAAAGATTGACGTAAACGCTATGAATGGTTTGCTTTGCAAGTTGCTCGGCCGAATGTATACCATTTAAAATTGAATCTTCAAGATCCTCTAAGTCAATTATAGAAGCGCCGCGAATACCCTTTGCAGCATGCGACGCAACTCCAAGAATTCTAATGGTTATATTCCTCTCAGGCGTAATATCACGGTTCATTTTTGCAATAGCGCAGCAAACCTTGCTAGAGCCAATATCAAGTGCAGCAAAAGTTTCTGAAGGAATACTCTGTGATTTTGTTTTAAACAAGTTCATACTAATAAAAGATCAAGTTCTTTCTTGGCGTCTAGTGCAAATAAATCGTCACATCCGCCAATATGTTGGCCATTGATGAAAACTTGAGGAACTGTTTTTCTACCACCTGACATATTAACAAGCTCTAAGCGGCCAGTATCATCGTTAGAAAGATCAATTTCTTGAAATTCCACGCCTTTGTTTTTTAGTAATTGCTTTACTTTAACGCAGTACGGACAATAATTTGTAGTGTAAACGACAACGTTTGCCATTAGTAAAAACTTTCATAGATTCTATGTCATTATGGCATAGGAAAAAGAAAATAGCATCACAAGTTAACTTAAGTTATGTTAGAAAGATGTAAAAATTACAAGGAAAAAACATGCAGAATTTTGATGTTGTTGTTATTGGGGCTGGACCAGGCGGTTACGTTGCAGCAATCAGAGCAAGTCAACTTGGAAAAAAAGTTGCTGTCATTGAAAAAGAACACTTAGGCGGCGTGTGTTTGAATTGGGGGTGTATTCCTACAAAGGCACTTTTGCGTTCAGCAGAAGTTCTGCAGCTTATTGAAAATGCAGATCAATTTGGTATCGAAGTCGGTCAAGTCAACGTTAATCTTGCAAAAATGGTTGAAAGGTCACGCAAAATTGCTGGCCAGTTATCTGCAGGTATTAAGGGGTTGCTGGCAAAAAATAAAGTCACTGTTTTTAGTGGTGAGGCTAGTTTTGAAAATGCAAAAACCCTAAAAATTAAAGGCGAGAAAACTGAGACTATCGAAGCAAAGAACATTATCATTGCAACAGGTTCTAAGGCGCGTATGCTGCCAGGTGTTGACGCACATCCACGTATTTGGACAGCAAAGCAAGCAATGACACCCGAGTTTATGCCAAAGTCATTGCTAGTCATCGGATCAGGGGCTATAGGCATCGAATTTGCAAGCTTTTATCAAACGCTTGGGGCTAAGGTTACGGTTGTGGAAATGCAGTCACGAATTTTGCCTAATGAAGATGTAGAAATCTCCACATTAGCGCAAAAACAATTTGAAAAGCATGGAATGAAATTTCACCTAAGCTCTACAACCAAGCTTACACCTGGAAAAGACCACGTTGATGCTATCATTACCAAAGACGGTAAAGAAATTGAAAAATTAAACGTAGATGCTGTGATTGTAGCTATTGGAATTTCTGGAAATATAGAAAATCTTGGCCTTGAAAAAACAACTGTTAAAACAGAAAAAGGGCAAATTTTGGTGAATGAATGGTGTGAAACAGCCCAGAACGGCGTTTATGCTATAGGTGACGTTGCAGGTGCTCCATGGCTTGCACACAAAGCTAGCCACGAAGGTATAATAGCTGTTGAGCACATGTGCGGCGTTAAGGGGATTCACCCCATGAAAAAATCAAATATCCCAGGTTGTACCTACAGTCATCCGCAAATCGCCAGTATTGGTTTAACTGAGGAAAATGCCAAAGCGCAAGGCTATGAGCTCAAAGTCGGTAAATTCCCTTACCGAGGCAACGGAAAAGCTGTCGCTCTGGGCGAATCAGAAGGGCTTGTAAAAACTATTTTTAATGCAAAAACAGGTGAACTACTTGGTGCGCATATGCTTGGTGCAGAGGTAACTGAATTAATACAAGGTTTTGCAATTGGAAAAACACTAGAAACAACCGAAGCTGAACTAATGCACACTATTTTCCCGCACCCAACCCTTTCAGAAATGATGCACGAATCAACCTTAGATGCCTACGGGCGTGTGATTCATTATTAAGAAAAAAGCACACTCTAAGTACATATTTAAAGTGTGCTTTTTAATAATTCTACAATTATTACGCCATTTCAGCAGGAATGTCATACGCTTGCATGTGTCCCTTTTTGCCTCTGCATTGGCCTGCGTGCTCGTGTCCTCTACCTTTTATAGAACCACCTGCCTTGTGGCATTTTGCACGTTTGCGCGCTACATCAGCATCAGCAGCAGACAAAGTGCAAATGCTGAAACCAGCTAATAAAAGAGCTAATGTTAATAATTTCATAAGAACCTCCTATAAATAAAATGTTTAATAAGAAAATCGTAACAAATAATAATTAATAAACGATTAAGCTACTTTTCATTTATTATTGGTTATGAATCAGGAATAAATTCTCTTTTTGCAAAGATCATGCTATAAATTCCCAACAGATTTAATTTCAAAAAAAAGATGTTTATAAAGGGTGTTTTTGTTCTATTTGCGCTAGCTAATATTACAGCGGGTGATATTCCTGCTGTTGAAGCAGACAAAAAAGTAGGTCACAAAAAACCTTGTTGTTCTTCAAAATTTTGCCCGCATTCTTTACCGTCTTTTGATTTTTGTCAGCCTCTGCCTTCTGTTAAACCAAAAAGATCAGGTGGAAAACCAATTGTGGTAAAGGAAGAGCAATCTTTTCTCACACAAGGGCAGGCATCAAAACCAACATCAGCTGGTTTAATGCGCAAAAAAAAACGTAAGAAACGCCCAGTAGGAACCACAATAGGAACCATGGTCGGAGGGCTTGAAAAAGATTTAAATATTTCTTCACAAGCTCCAGAATCTAAATTACTAACGCCTACTTTGCTCCCAGAAAACGATAGCCTAAATGTATTAGATGCAGCTTCGCAAAAAGGAACCTCATCAAAAGCTGATTTAGAAACTGTTTCGGCTTCGGCAGATAATGGTAAAGCTATTTCTATTAGCATTAATAGGACCGAAGAAGAATTTGATGAACAAGAAAAAAAAATCTCCCCATACCAAGCAGACGGCATTGTTGATAATGAGCAAGCTTTGGTATTTTTAAAAACAAAACGACTAAACGATGTAGATACAGAAGAATATCAAGAAGAGTTTTTCGCTGACGAAGAAGATGATGAAGAAGACGAAATAAGCAACGAAAATGACTCTAAAATAATAAATATTTTTGCAAAACCTATAAAAAAGAAAAAAATTAATAAAAGTCTTCGACGTCACGTCATTTAAACAAAGCCGTAACACCAGCATATTTATTGTGGTATTACGGCTTTAGAGAACAGAACTTTCTACTTAGTGAGTACTAGATAGAACAGGTGACAGTATAGGTGGAGTTGGCTCTACAGTAACTGTATTTACTTGCGTTACAACTCCTGAAGTACCTGTGCCATTTACATAAGTCCTTAAAGTAGGCAGTGGTGCACTCAATGCAACAAGTGTAAGGCTTGTGCCAGTGGATAAGTCACTTGAATTAGCCGTTATAGCACCCAAATTACTTTGTGGATCAATAATATATGAAGCAGGTTTAGAGAAGGCTGCAAATCCAGTTGTGTACGCTCCACCTAAGCTAACTCCATATACTGGTGCGCTAAATATAGTATTTGCTCCTAAAGTTATTCTAGCCCTTGTGCTAGCGCTAGAACCAGGTATTTTAGGATGCCTTTGAATCTTGAACGGAACTGAAGATAAAGATGCTGGAAAGGCTAAATTGTTTCCTACTACTAAAGTATTTGTGCTTGTCAGACCTGATAAAACGCTACCAAGCTTAGGATCAGCAGAACCAGGCTCAACAACAACTCTACAACCTGATCCTAATGCTGATTGGAACCAATAAACAGGGTCTGATGCCGGTGCATTAGAAAGCAGGAAGTGAACGGTGCAACCGTCAGGAGGGGTTGGTAGTGCATTTCTAGCTAAACCACCAACCAAAATATCAAAGTTTGTAGCATCACCAGTTATCCAAATATCTTTTAGTGTGTCCGCAAAAGATGGGGTGGAAAATGGCGTCTCAATTGGACCATTTGGCGTTTCTCCTGATTTTACAAATGCAAGGTTCAGAATCGTTGTCACGTTGCCTGCGGTTTGCCCTGTAGGATCAGCATATCCTGCAAAAGACCCTAATTGAGATCCAATTGCAAGTATATCATTTCTAATTGTGTTTGGTCCGTTATTCTCATTTGCGCCCGAAGTATAAGCTGTAATAGGCGGAACAAGGGTAAGTCTACGAATAACGTGGTTGCCAGAGTCTGCAAAATAAATTCTACCAGCGTTATCTACGTAAATACCCATAGGCGTATCTAGTTCAGCTGATGTTGCTAAACCATTGTCGCCTGAGAATCCAGCTGTTCCGCTAGTTCCTGCAATAATTGTCATAGTGCGTGACCCCGTACTATTAGGAGGGGCTATTTTCCAGATAACATGATTAGTAATATCTGAAAAATAGATATTTCCCTGGCCATCACCACAAATGCCCTGAGAAGAGCCTATAACAATTCCATTCGCAGAAATTCTTGCGGGCACATCTGTATTGCTTGGTAATCCGCCTGTCCCAGCAATAGTATAAATATCTCCAACAGTTGTGTCGGAAACGGTGTCTCTAGTTGGCTTATAAACAGCTGAAGTTATGCCAGAAACCATTCTAATTGCGTCATTATCAGAATCTGCTATATAAGCATTTCCTAAAGGATCTACAAAAACTGAATATGGAGCCTGTAAAGTGGCAGAAGTCGCTGCGCCCTCATCGCCTGTGTACCCTGCAGAATTTCCTGTTCCAGCTATTGTGGAAATAAATCCAGTGCTAGCTGCTACAAGTCTAACCGTTTGTGTGGTGGTGTCTGTAACATAAAGGTTGCTAGCAGGATCTAAAAAGAGACCATAGGGTGTATCCAATCTAGCATCAGTTGCTAGCCCTGCATCACCTAAATACCCTTTGGTTCCTGTGCCAGCAAAATCGGAAAGAACCCCACCAGGAATAGTTAGTTGATGAACTTTTCCATTAGCTGGATCTGCTATATAAATAAGGCTGCCTGCGGCATTGGCATAGATTCCTGCAGGAGTAAAGCCAGCATCAGAATTAGTGAGAGTGGAAATAACCCCGGTACTAGCTGTTACTTTTCTCAATACTTGATTGCCAGCATCAGAAATAAAGGTGTTTCCAAAGCCATCTCCACAAACACTTACAGGGGCGTTTAACCTAGCAGAGATGGCAGGTCCCGCGTCACCTAAATATCCTGCCGTTCCATTTCCTGCAAATGTTTCAATTATATAACTAGCTGTAAGATTATCTGGCAGGGTTAAGGCAATTGCTATTCCTGCGAACCATTTTAGCAAGCTGCCCTTTTTTTGCCTTCGCATAAAAATATCTTTCATATCTGACCAATTTTTATTTTTCTAGTTATGATCTTGCTAAAGTTTTAATTAAAATTTAGTTAACGAAATGTCGTGATCGGATTTGTTCAAATTTCATATCCGGGCTAGGATTTATAAAACTTAAAACGCTTTTGATATGAGCTATTTGATTAACAAGGTTAACTACCAAGCGCTTTACCAAACAGCGATTGCTAATCCAAATTCATTTTGGCTAGATATGGCTAAGCGCTTAGACTGGGTGAAATTTCCAACACAAGCCGGAAATTGGCAGTTTGAAAAGCCAGTATCCATTAAATGGTTTGAAGATGGTGTTTTAAATGTATGCAGCAATTGTGTTGATCGTCATGCCAGCGTCACGCCTGATAAAACAGCTATCATTTGGGTGAATGACCAGGGCACAATAACCACTCATATCTCTTACGCGCAATTACTCAAACAAGTGAATGCGTTTGCTTGGAACCTTCAAAATCTAGGCGTGAAAAAGGGTGATCGGGTCATTATTTATATGCCAATGATCCCAGAAATTGCATACGCCATGTTAGCCTGTGCACGAATAGGCGCTATTCATTCTGTCGTTTTCGGGGGGTTTTCTTCAGAAAGCCTAGCCGGACGCATTCAAGATTGTGGAGCAAAAATAGTAATCACAGCAAACGAAGGAATGCGCGGTGGGAAAGCTATTCCACTCAAAGCAAGTGTCGATGCTGCGCTTTTACAAACACCCCAAGTGGAAAAAGTACTAGTGATTAATTATACAAACACAGAAGTAGCCATGACCCCAGGTCGTGATGTTATCTACGTGGCGGATTATAACCAAGTTGTAACGCCAGCGTTGGTGAATGCTGAGGACCCATTATTTATTTTGTATACTTCCGGTTCAACAGGTAAACCAAAAGGCGTACTGCACACAAGCGCAGGATATTTAACCTATGCAAGCCTAACTCATCAGTGGATTTTTGATGTGCAAGCAAATGATATTTACTGGTGCACAGCAGATGCTGGTTGGATCACCGGGCATTCTTACGTCATTTATGGCCCGCTTGCCAACGGTGCGACAACAGTTATGTTTGAAGGGGTTCCAAATTACCCAAACCCAGATCGTTTATGGAAAATCATTGATGATTTAAAGGTAAGTATTTTTTACACAGCGCCCACCGCCATACGTAGCCTTATGCAAGCTGGAAACGAATGGCTGCAAACCAGCACGCGTGATTCTTTAAGAATACTAGGATCAGTAGGAGAGCCCATTAATCATGAAGCATGGGAATGGTATTATCACCAAGTGGGTAAATCAAAATGTCCAATTGTTGATACATGGTGGCAAACCGAAACAGGAGGAATTATGATTACACCTCTGCCAGGTGTGCATGATCTAAAGCCAAGTTCGGCAATCCAACCATTTTTTGGAATAACCCCCGTTTTATTAGATGATAATGGCAGCGAGATTAAAGATATCACTGCCCAAGGAAATTTAGCTATAAAAGCTTCATGGCCAGGGCAAATGCGCACAGTGTACGGTGATCACCAGCGTTTTGAAGAAACATATTTCAGCCAATTCCCAGGCTATTATTTTAGCGGAGATGGTGCAAGGCGCGATAATAAGGGCGATTATTGGATCACAGGGCGAGTTGATGACGTATTAAATGTTTCAGGTCATCGCTTAGGCACCGCGGAAATTGAAACTGCGGCAACTCTTGATCATTCTATTATTGAAACGGCAGTCGTGGGTTTCCCTCATGCTATTAAAGGAGAGGGGATTATGATTTTTGCGATTCCTGCAAGCCATGCCGCTAAAAGTCATGATGAACTAAAGGAAATTATTAAACAGACTATTCGTGCGCAAATTGGCCCTATTGCCAGTCCTGACGCAATCCATATTGTCAAAGGGTTGCCTAAAACACGCTCTGGCAAAATTATGCGCAGAATTTTGCGCTGTATCGCTAGGTCAGAATTTGAAAAAATTGGCGATGTCAGCACCCTTGCTGATCCGGATATTGTTGATCACATCATTGAGGTATTTAATGCAAAAACGTGATAACACAATTGTCATTCTCTTAGTCGTATGCTTTTTTGCTATGCTCGCACTGGCCTTTGCCTCTGTGCCCCTATACAGAATATTTTGCCAAAAAACAGGGTTTGGTGGCACTCCTAAAATCAGTCGAGATGGTTCAACAAAAGTTGTTAACCGCGAAATTACCGTTAGGTTTGTTGCAAATACTCATCGTGATCTTGTTTGGGAATTTTTGCCTTTGCAGCACACTATTCGCTTGAAAATCGGGGAAAACGGGCTAGCTTTTTATAAAGCAAAAAACTGCTCTAATAAACCAATTATTGGTATGGCAACCTATAATGTTTCTCCTGATTTAGCTGGGCAGTATTTCAACAAAGTTTTTTGCTTTTGTTTTGAACAGCAAAAGCTTGACCCAGGTGAATCAATGGAAATGCCAGTTCAGTTTTTTATAGATCCGGCTTTTGCTGATGACCCTATGTTGAAAAACGTAGACGAAATCACCCTTTCTTATACATTTTTTATTTTCAAAAAAGACAACCCAAACCTTTCTAAATAACACGATATTATTATTTTAGCTCACGGTATTTTTAAAAAATTTTAACGTATTGACCCAAAACTAGGATTTTCTATCATATAATCATGCAAATATTGCATATCAGTTATAAATAATAAACATACGGAGGAATGCATGAATACTCATGAATGGTCGGCCACCGACATAGCAAAAGCCCGCAGCTACTTCCTTGCTGGTGCATCACTTAAAAATATTGCCAGTGAATTAAAACGTTCGCCAACGGCCATAAATAAAGCCCTTAGCCGATTTGGAATTCGCCCAATATCAGTAGAAAAAGGCAGCAAAAGAAAAGCTCTAAGACAAAGAGAGTGCCCACACTATATAACTGCTCCTTCTTTTGAACAAAGGGCATTGCAAGATGAATTTGATAATTGGGTAAGTTTTTGGAAAATGTGCAATTACTTAGAAAAACAAAAAATCCGTTTTTATGAAGTATCAGAATTTGGAATTCAGCTTGAAAATCGCAGGTTCAGAGTAGACGCAAAAATTCTGAGCGCACGACAGTTGTTGATTATGACAAACAAATTACGAGCAGAAAACAATCTAAAGGCTTTCTTTGTAAGGGGACTATCATGGTAACAATTCATACTAAAAAAAATTGCAAGAATCAAAATTTACAACTTATTGCCCACAACATCCTTAACGCGGCAAATGAAGGTAGCTTATTACATCAATTGTATTTGGATGAATTAATCGATGAACCCCTATTTCAGGCGGGGTTAGCTTTTTCCAGGTTGCAAAGTCGTGCTATGCGAAGCTCTGGCATTAATAACCGGGTACGCACAGCTAGCCAAAGTTGGGGCCGTTTGCAAGGCAAAACCTACGATAAATTTAGCAATGAAAAAATAGAAGGAATATGGAAATACATTCTAAAAGCTTTAAATCCTATCTATCACAAAGGTCTTCCTATGCGTGAAATTGCTTTTGATTTAGTCCTAGTTCCTTCTCTTAAAACTCATTCATTGCGTGATATTAAGAAAACTCTTAGGTATCTCAAAACGATATGGGAAAAAATAGAAGACACACCTTACCGATTAGGTTTCTACAATCTTGACATAGCAGTAGCAAAAAAAACCCTTCACTAGCAGCTCTGGCCACAATCTTTAAGATCGCTTATTATTTAAAAAAGTAAAAGTGAGAAACTATTTGGAATCGGTTTGTATTCTAGGTGCTGGGCGCATGGGAAGCGCCATTGCAGCATTGCTTCCAAGCAATGTAAAAATTTACCAATATTCTCGTTTAGATGCGAATAACCTTGAATCTTTTACAAAAGACTTGCAAAGGTGCGATGGTGTTATTGATATAAGCCACGTTAATAATATTGACCCCGCACTAAAGTCTTGTCTAAATTTTAAAAAACCTTATCTATGTTGTACAACAGGGCTTGAAGAATCTCATTTCAATACTTTAAAAACAGCAGCAAAAAGTTTGCCAGTGCTTTATGCAGCTAACACAAGTTTTGGGATAGCAGTTTTGAAAAAAGCCGTCGCTATCGTTGCTAAATCTTTGGGGCAAGATACTGATATAACAATTAGTGAAACGCACCACAATTTAAAGAAAGATGCTCCCTCAGGTACAGCTCTAGAGCTTGGAAAAGTCATTACACAAGCAGGACACCCAAAAGATTTAATTAACTATGCAAGTCTTCGAGGCGGTAATGTTGTCGGTGAACATACAGTGCATTTTTTCCATGAAGATGAGATCATTCGCCTAAGCCACGAATGTTTGAATCGTGATGTTTTTGCCAAAGGCGCTATCAAGGCTGCTAATTGGCTATTTAAACAACAGCCAGGTTTTTATGGCCTAAATGACATGTTGGAGTTGTAATTATGAGTATTAAAAATCCAGTTCTTATCGCCCCTTCATTAATGGCTGCCAATATGCTGTGCTTGAAAGACGAAGCACAAGCAGTAGAAGCAGCTGGCTCCGACTGGCTTCATATAGATATTATGGACGGACATTTTGTGCCAAATATCACGTTTGGCCCTGATATTGTCTCCCAATTACGACCTGTCTGTTCGCTCCCATTTGATGTGCACTTAATGGTAGAACCTGTTGAATTGTGCATAGATCTGTATCAAAGGGCAGGTGCTGACCATATTACGATTCATGCTGAGGCAACTACTGAATTACGTAAAAATCTGGATGCTATCAAAAAAATGGGCTGTAAAGCAGGCGTTTCAATAAAGCCTGAAACACCAGTTGATTGCATTGAAAATACCCTGAAAATGCTTGATCAAGTATTGGTAATGAGTGTTAACCCAGGTTTTTATGGCCAATCATTTATGCCGTCTGCATTAGAAAAAATTGTCATGCTAAAAAAAATAAGAACAGAGCAGGGGCTAGATTTTCGTATTGTGGTAGACGGGGGAATTAATATTCAAAATTCTCCAAGCATTATCGAAGCAGGAGCTGATGTGCTGGTAGCTGGCAGTAGCGTATTTAAACAAGCAGATTATGCCAAAGCGATTAAAAGCCTGAGGTGTTTATCCTAAAGAAATCAGCTTTAAGTAAATGTTCTATCTGCGCTTTTCTTTGTCGCTATAAAATTTTGTCTTCACGAAGGAGCGTAGCTCCTATAGTGATCCAGTTAATTTCCATACTTAATCTAATCCCCCACTTTGTGTAGAAAATACTTTCTCTTTTTTTGCACTAAGAAAAGGTAATGCAAGCAACCAGATAAGAGCAGCAGCTGTAATATACATAGCAGGCGCCATAAGTATCTGAGTTGATTTAAGTGTGTATGTCATAACAAGTGCCGTTGTTCCGCCTGTTAATGCCATACCTATTGAAAATCCAGATGCTACCCCTGTATAGCGAACCTCAGGTAAGAATTGTTGTTGAAGAAATATATGTGAAGGTCCAACGAAGCTGCCAACAGCAATTCCTATAAATATTTGACCAATAATAATTTCTTCAGTTGTTCTTTGTTGTAAAAGAATAAAGCCAAGCCAACTTGCAAAAATTGCAACACCAGAAGCTAATAACATTGATTTATATGGAGTGATTTTGTCAGAAATGCGCCCGAAAATAGGGCAGCTTAACATAAAAGCAAGTAGTCCGAAAATATTAAAAAATAAACTAGTTGAGAATTTAATTCCTAAATATTGAGTAATGTATAAATTTAAAAAACCAAATAACGTGTAACTTAAAATTCCATTAAATGCTCCCGAAGCAATTGCTAATACGTACTGCTTCGGATATTTCTTTATGATTTCAACAATTGGCAAACCTTTTATCGGTTTTCTTTTAATAAACTCCATTGTTTCCATAGCTCTTTTACGTAAGATAAACCCAACAAAAGCTACGCAAGCTCCCAGACAAAAAGGAATTCTCCAAGCTTGTTCAAACTGTAGGTGATTTGTTACAAAGTATGCAATTAAAGTTGCACTAATAGCACCAACAACGCATGACGCAGAAATAAGGCCACTAATCATTCCAGGTTTTGCTTTCATATGTTCAAGCGCAAAAACTGCTGCGCCATTATACTCACCGCCAGTGCATAAACCTTGTATTAACCGGCAGCTAAGCAAAATAAAAGGAGCAGCCATGCCAATCGTGGCGTACGTAGGTAAAAGGCCAATAATCAGGGTTGGAACGCCCATCAATAGAACAGAGAGAGTGAGTGCTTGTTTTCTTCCGTATTTGTCGCCTATGTAACCGAAAACTAGTGCTCCTAGAGGCCTAGTCCAAAACGCTGCTGAAAAAGCAAAAATTCCTCCTAACATCGCAGCAAAATCATTTTCAGCTGGAAAAAAATTTTTACCCAAAATTACTATAAAAACCCCGCATAGGGTGAAATCGTAAAACTCTAATGCATTCCCAATTAGGCAAGGGATTAAAATCTTTTTTCTTAAATCTTTTTTATCTACAGGCATAATGCTTCCCCTGAGGCTAAGTCTGAAAGATTACGTGAGCCAAATATAATCCTGGATTTTTGAAATAGCAACGAATTATAAGCAAATTATGAAAAATTCATTAATAGTGTGGGGAATGCGAAACCAATTTTACTTTGGAAAAATCATCATTTTAAGCCCTGGAAGAGAGCATAAGAATCCAGTTATAGCCGCTACATGCCTGTAAAATGCAGAGGGGCGTCGCCCCGACGAAGGTCGGGGGTGTGTAGTTCTTTTACCTACTTTGTTTAGGCATGACGGTGGAAATAAAAGCTAGCACACAGTGCTTATAAATTAATGCTTACCATATTTAGAAACATGGGCTTTTATATCTTCACCTGCTTCTTCAGCTCTACTTTTAACACGTGCATGAATTTCTTTGCCAGAATTTGCTAATACGCTTCCTACATTTTTCGCATGCTCAGCAGTGCGCTGCATTGAATTCTTCATCACATCTGAATATTGAGATAAATTAATGGGTTGTCCAGGTTTTTGGGTCATTACATTGCGCAATATGGCATTTATATCTTCAAATGTTTGCTTGACAAAATCGCTTTGTATCTTCGCAAGAGATTTCACAACATCAGCCGCAATTTTGTTGGCATCACTAATCGCTTCAAGATTTTTCTTGTGATTTTGTAGTATTTTTTCATGATTAGGTTTGGAAGTTTTTGCAAAATCAGAAAATTTTTCAAACATGTCTTTTGCTGTTTGGGCATATTTATGCTGTTGCTCTTTCCAGTCTGCACGGCTTGCTTTTGCTTTCGTGTTTTTTTCCTGCGCCATAAGAAATACCTTCGCTTCGTTAATTATTTTTCTCAGGTATCGCGACGCTAAAATTAAGCCTAGGCTCTAGGGAAAGTAAGTACAACCCTAAGTCCTCCATAGGGGGATTGATCTAAACGAATCCTACCGCCGTGGCTACGTACAGCGTCTCTTACAATACTAAGCCCAAGCCCTGTACCGCCTTCATCTAAATTGCGTGCTGTGTCTTGTCTATAAAAAGGCTGGAATACCTGTTCTCTATTTTCTTTAGGAATTCCTGGCCCATCATCATCCACTACAATTTCACAATGGCGTACATTTATTTTTAAGCTAACCCAAGTATGTAATGCGTACCTATTAGCATTTAACAACAAATTGGTTAAGCAACGGTTAAAAAGTTGTAATTTTATTTGAATAGTGGGGTTATCGGTGGGCATAAACTCAATAGGATTCTTTTTACCAGGCAAATTATCAATAATTTCTTGAATGCAGCTAGCAATAGGTACTGCTTGGCGTGCTTCACTAGCGGTACCTTTGGCATACGCCAAAAACCCTTCTACCATTAATTGCATTTGTTTTAAGTCTTCTTGAAGTAGGGTGTTTTCTTCAATTGGTGGCATCATTGCTAACTGAAGCTGCATACGCGTAATAGGTGTTCTTAAATCATGAGAAACACTTGCAAGCATCTGTGTTCGCTCATGTAGGTGGCGTTGTATGCGCGCGCGCATAATATTAAAAATGCGACTTAGAGTGCGCAGTTCTCTGGCGCCTTCAATTTTTAGTTCTCCCAGATCATCGCCTTTTCCAAAACGATCTGCAGCCTCAGCCAATCTCCGCAGAGGCCTAATTTGATTACGCATAAAAATTGATGCAACTAGAAATAATAGAAGTGCCGAAGATGTCGTCCAAATTAGAACTAGAGGCGTTGTTTTGCTGAATAATCGCTTCCTGGGAAGCGAAACCTCAAGAACCCCTTTATTTTTTGCTTCAATGGAAATATATATCTTGTCAGCATTCATGCGTATATAGTACGAGGGCCTTTTGCGATTACCTTTGCTAAATTCTTCTGAATGCAAAGCTTCATTAAGGGCATCTTCCATAAAACCATACAGCCATGTTGTTTTGTGTGTGCCGTATTTTTCTAGTGTATTTTGGGGGACAAAATTGACATCAAGGCCCATATATTTTTGTGCAGACTGCTTGATTGATTTTATGGATTTTGGATCGCGTTCAACCCAATCCATCACCAATGCAACATCACCGGCGATCGTTCTGGAAAATTGACGAAGAATAGTTTCAGTGTGCCTATCAAAAAAGATATAGCCAAGCACCACCTGCACCAACAGTAATGGCATCAATAATATGATTAATGCACGGCTGAATAGGCTTGTGGGAAGAGCATTTCTTAAAGACTTCTTATAGTTCGTAATTATATTTAAGAATCTGGGCATAAAGCATATCCTACGTGTCTTATCGTTTTTAAATACTTTCCTGTTTCATCGTCCAGTTTGCGGCGTAATCTGTTAACTTGCACGTCTATACTTCTATCGCTAATCACAAATCCAATACGTTGTGCTAGATCCCCCCGTGAAAAGGGTTGAAAAGGATGTTGCGCCAAAATTCTTAACATCATCTGTTCGGTTGATGTTAGGCGAATTTCTTCATTGTTTTTAAACAAAGCTGCTTTTTCTACTTTAAAAATATAATCACCCAAATTCAAATCAATACCCACAGGTCTTTGAATATTGGTGCGCCTTAGTACTGTTTCAATTCTTGCAATAAGTTCTTTTGGCTCAAAGGGCTTTGTTAAATAATCATCAGCGCCTGACATAAGCCCATGAATTTTTTCATCTAGCCCATCTTGCGCTGATAATAAAATAACTGGAATTTGTTTATAAGTTGACGGGGCTCTTTTCATTGAGCTCAGCAAATCAAGTCCTGATTCTTTTGGCATCATAATGTCTAAAATCATTATATCAAAATGTTGTGAGGCAAGGTGGGCCCGTGCCTGAGCAGCATTAGCTGCTGTTTGCACCCGATAGCTATAATCGTTTAGAAACTTACTCAACAAATCTCTAAGGCGCATGTCATCATCAACAATTAATATAAGAGGCATCATAATGCGGCGCACTCGTTAGGTGTTTTTAAAGAATATTGCGCAGCATGTAATCCTCTTTTGAAAAAACCATCCAGCCATGTGTTTGCAAGTCGATGTCTTTCAATAAGTGTTAATCCTTCAAAGGATTCCCAAACGACATCTATAGCAATATGAGTAACTCCAACCTTAGGATTGTAACCTTTATGCCCCTTATGCTTATGCGATTCGTCAGTGACATGTATTTTGGCATCTTCATCCAAATGGCTTTTCACAGCAATAGTAATTTCATCAATGTTTATGGGCATTCATTGCCTCTAAGTGTTGCTGAGAAATCTTTGCTGTATAGGCTAAAGCGATGGATGAGATAATAAAAGTAACGTGAATAATGACTTGCCACTTAATAGTGACTTCTTGCATCTGAGGAGCATTAATAAATGTTTTTAAAAGATGAATAGATGAAATGCCAATAAGCGCCATAGAAAGCTTAATTTTCATGGTGTTTGCATTTACATGGTCTAGCCATTCTGGAAGGTCAGGGTGACTATCCATGCCAAGTCTGCTTACAAAAGTTTCGTAGCCCCCAATAATAACCATAATCAATAGGTTTGAAATCATTACCACATCAATAAGGTTTAAAACCACCAACATAATCTCGGTTTCGGTATAAACTTTTAAGCTTGTTAAAAGATGCCAAACTTCCTTGGTAAATCGATGGACATAAATACCTTGAGCGATAATTAGCCCAAAATACAAAGGGGCTTGTAGCCAGCGGCTGGAAAAAATTGTGAAAGCAAGGCTGCGTTCAAACAATGTTCTCGGTAATGCCATAATGTTTTTTTACTTAAGACTCTAGGCTCTAAGATACTGTAAAAAAGAAGAACACTCTAGAGGTGTGTTTAGAGGCATATTCCTCAAAGATTGGTTCCTTGAGGAATATGGTGAAATTTTAAATACTTTGCTTTTTTAATTTTTGGTAGCTGTAAGCAAAATAAATAAAGATAGCCCCTGTTATCAATGCTGATACTAATATTTCTATATTGGCTGATAAGCATTGCTTAAGAAAAATGTGTGCAGGCTGCGAGAAATCACTTATTCTTATTGTTCCTGGTGCTGGTGCAGGGATTTTTGTCAGTATGTTAGTGTCAATAAAATTTTGTGTTGTTTCAGAAAAGATATTGATTCTAATATCAGAAAGCTTTTGAATTAAATCTTGGTTATTAGTAATTTCAAAAAATCTTCCTATTTTTCCTATAACTGACCAGCAGATGAATCCAAAGTCAAGACTATGAAAATATATGGAATATCTAAAAAAATAAGAGCAAAAAATTAATATAGAATCGCATAATAATAAAAATATTATAGCCTCTGCCTTAAATTCTCTTGTTAATGCGATTTGTATAAAAAATAATAGAACAATTGTAAGAATATTGAACCACGCACTGAAATCAAGTATTTTCTTTAGTGTGTCAACATCGATATCAAAATTGAAAAATTTAGCTGTCTGTTTCATAATTTTTACCTTGCAAGCATGTATCTTGTGTCTAGGCTACGCTGAGAGAGTTCATATTCCTTAATGACATCTTTCTCAAAGGTTATGCTTAGGTGCACAATTTTGTTGTTGTATTTTGGGTTGGAAATAAAAGGAATATAATCTTCAGAACGTTTCGAATTTATTAAGCTGTAGTAATATGTGTTTTCCTGCTTTTCATTAACTTTTACAGAGTATGGTTCTCCAAATAGTTTTTTGACTTCATTTTGTGATGTTTTTCCTTTTATCAAGGTTTTTGCCAATTCTTCATGTGTTAAATTAAGAATGCGCTTACCTTGCTCTGTTAGCTCAGTTTGTGTTGGCGCACATCCTGCTAAAGCAATAACGATAGTAAATGACGTTAATAAATATTTATTCATGTTGGGTTTCCTTTTGTTGTTACTGTAATTCTATGATATCGCCAATGAAATCAATGTAATAAATGAACAAATACTAATGGAAAAAATTAAAATTATGCGATTTATTCCACTAACAGATTTCCCTTTTGAAATTTTTTTGAAAGCAAACTTTAAATACAAATAGTCTGCGTATCTCATGTAAAGAATTAAGGGAATTATAGGGATTACACATCCAACAAAAGCTAGGCATCCATATAGATACATACATCTGTAGAAGAACCAGTGAACATTAAAAAAAGCCGCAAAATTCCAATTACCTTTTTTCCCGGTACTTATGTACTTATCATAATAATCCAAGTAATGCTGAGTTGCCTTGGTCAATTTTTCATCAGTATCTTTTTTTGTTCGAATAAACTGCAGAAACTGATTTTTAGTAATGTTAATCATTAGTATTCCTAAATTTTAAAATTAAAATAACAAATCATTAAATTTATATGATTATTTATGTCTACTTTTTCAAGTAAAAATATAATGCTGGAAAATTTATTTCTACCTATAAAAAATGATAGGTAGCGCTAATTTTGTTAAAATTTGATCTTAAAACTCAAAACCAAAAATTAATAATGCTTTAACATTTGCTGATACATAATAAATGCATGAAAGCACCTATACCTATTGAGCAAATTGGCATTCCACTGCATCCCTGTAGTCCAGCAGTTTTTTTGCCCAAAAATCGGTTGAAAAAATTTGCGATTTCTTTATTTGATTTGTCTTCTCACGAACGCGCTAAAGAAGCCATAGAGTTCGGCCTTAAAATGCGGAATAAGCGATTTCATATTTTTGTGATTGGTGATGATCGTAGCGGTCGCATGAGCACCACCATGACGTACTTGCAAGAATATGTTAAAAAGCTACCCCAGCCTCCTGATTGGGTGTATGTCAATAATTTCGTTGAAAGTAATCGTCCACTTCCTTTCCAATTGCCATCTGGCGAAGGTGTTAATCTTAAAGAGCAAACGCTCGAATTATTGCAAAATGCAAGTACAATTCTTGGAAAAATCTTTGCATCAAGTCAATTTCGTAAGCAAATCGAAACATTGAACCATTATCAACAAGCTCAGATTGATCAACAAACGCAAGATTTGCAAAATCAAGCAAAGGCTAGGGGCTTCGAACTAATTTTAGGGGCTGATGGCTTATCGTTAGAAATTTCAGAAGAAGAACTTAACAATAAAAATAAATCATCTAAAGATTTGGTTGCATTAAGAAATGCTTTAACACGCTTAAGTGTTTCTGCAAACCTAGCAAACCAAAGAATTGAAAAGCAAATTTTTCAACTTAAGCAAAACACAGCAAAAAAGGTACTTACGCCCTTATTTCAATCCTATAAGGAAGAATTTTCGGTCTACTTAAAAGGTTGGGTTGATGATTTTAGGCGTGACTTGTTGCAAAATATTAATCTTTTGTGTGATGAAGAAAATCCTAAAGCAAAGCTTAGTAAGGCAGTAATTGAGCGCTACGACATTAACGTTATTATAGACCATTCAAAAAAGCCTGAAGCGCAAGCAATTCTAGAGGCGAAACCCACCTATGAAAATTTGTTTGGCTCAATCAAGTACCGTAATAATCCTTCAACAGGAAGTGTTGAGACAAATTTCACCTTAATTAGGCCAGGTGCTTTACATCGGGCAAATGGAGGAATTTTAGTCTTGCGAGCGGACGAAATTGCCAAAGATGAAGATTCTTGGAATATGCTCAAGTCAGCTCTGCGTGATAGTAAAATCACTATTCGTGAGCGTTATCGTGATGGCGGAACTCCTCTAGATGATGCGCCAAGCCCACGCTCAATACCACTTAATTTGCAAGTGTTTTTGGTTGCATCACCTGCGTGGTATTATAGTTTTTTTCAAGAAGACCCTGATTTTCCATCGTATTTTAAAATACGTGCCGAAATTGATTCAGATCTACCAGCAACGCCAGAAAATATTACGCTTTATCAAAAGCTTATTCGCTCAACTTGTTTGCGCGAGACAGGTCGCGATATTACACCCGCTGCTATTTCTTACATTACTGGATATAGCTCAAGGTGGGCAAAAGACCGTGCAAAACTTTCTGCAAAGTTTGAACTAATCAGTGACATTTTAGCAGAGGCTGACGCCATAGAAAGCGAAAAATCTACTAAAAAAGCTATTGATGAAAAAATTATAGACCAAGTGCTTTTACAGCGTCGTCGCCGTAATGCACGCCTTGAAGATGGTACATTGGACGAAATTCAAAAAGATCAAGTATTGATCGATACTAAAGGTCGAAAAATCGGTCTAGTTAATGGACTAACTGTTTTAAGTATTAGTGATCGCAGCTTTGGTATACCAGCACGCATAAGCGCTAGAACCTACGTGGGGGAAAAGGGGGTCGTAAATATTGAAAGGCTAACAGATCTTGGTGGCCCAATTCAGCAAAAAGGAGCGTTCATACTAGAAGGATTTTTAAATGGTGTTTTTGCTCAAAAATATCCTCTCGCTTGTTCTTGCTCCCTAACTTTTGAGCAGAACTACACTGACGTAGAAGGTGATAGTGCATCGATGGCAGAACTTGTTGCTATATTATCTTCTCTTGCCAACACTCCAGTTCGGCAAGATCTTGCTATTACTGGGTCAATTAATCAATTTGGAGATTCACAGGTTGTAGGTGGTATTCACATGAAAATTGAAGGGTTTCACAGGTTATGCAAAGAACGAGGCTTCACAAAAACTCAAGGAGTGCTCATTCCAAATGCTAATATTGCAAACCTGACTTTGCGTCCTGAAGTTGTTGAAGATATAGCCTCTGGTAATTTCCATCTTTGGGGGGTAGATACTATTTATGAAGCCATAGAATTAATGACAGGAATTCCAGCCGGTATAAAAGTTAACGCTGAAGGTCAAATAGTTGGTTCATTTAAAAAGGGTAGTATTTTTCATAAAGCCTCAGAAACGTTAAAAAATTTCCATAAATGCTTGAAAAGTCGACGCTAGAAAGCTAGAATCTTTTTTTATCTTAGAGATACAATTCATGATCAAGACTGAAAGCGGCTTACAATACGAAGATGTTTTAGAAGGTACTGGCATTTCTCCTAAAAAAGGACAAATGATTTTTGTTCACTACACAGGTACCCTAGAAGATGGCCAAAAATTCGATAGTTCCGTAGATCGCGGTGAACCATTAGAGTACACCCATGGTGTTGGCATGGTTATTCAAGGTTGGGAAGAAGGTCTGGCTACCATGAAGGTTGGCGGCAAACGTCGTTTGCACATTCCAGCACATTTAGGATATGGGGAAAGAGGCGCTGGCCGAATTATTCCACCAAATGCAACCTTGATATTTGATGTTGAGTTGGTTGACGTTATTGATGCGGACTAGAATCTCTTAATAACGCCGTTGCATACCTTTTTAGGGTCGACAGAAAATCTAATTTAGGCTAGTAATATAGCCAAGCGGGCGCCTAGCTCAGTTGGTAGAGCAGCTGACTCTTAATCAGCGGGTCGTAGGTTCGATTCCTACGGCGCCCACCAAGGAAACAGCCAATCACAAGTAAATTTCTATTTTTATAAAAAATGTCGGTGCTACCCTGGTGCTACTTTTTGAAGACTTAAAAAAAATATTTTGATCGGCGATTCCTAATCTTGAGGTCATGGGTTCGAACTCTGTCGGGAATACCAATTATACCTGAGCATTTGAGATTTAGAAAAATTATCAAAAACCGCTCAGGGTTACAGTGGGGTTGTATTTGAAATGAATTTAGTACGGAATAACCAAATGTCCAAAATCAATGAATTCCCTATAGAACCTCATGCTCTTCTTTTAACGCAACCCCCACCAGATCAAATACTATATAAGATCATCGAAAAAAGACATTTTGAAGATATGCGTAAAAATAGCTACATTTATTTTAGCAGAGTGGATACTTATACCGATGATATGTTTGACGGAGATCAACTGCCTAAAGACAGGGTGCACAATGAAGCTATAAAATTTAGCAATAATGAACATTCTGCGTCAAATTATTATGATAACGCTAGATCAAGATCATATGCGTGTTGTCTGTCTTTAGAATATTCTGAACATATGAGAAATAAGTATGGTGGAGAGAACCCCGTTTCCATAAAGTTTCGTTTCGGTGATTTAAGGAAAGAATTAAACGCTACAATTCAGTATTGTCAGTTAAGGAATGATTGTCATGTAGTGCCAAATCCTTTTTACATTAATTACGGGAAAGTAAAATATATTTCTAGAGATCAATGCCAATCTAGAAAAGGACCTCCAAATTCTATTGAATATTTGTACATGAAAGATAAAAATTATGAGCCGGAGGCTGAAGTAAGAATAACTCTTTCAGCGATAGGTATTGGAAATTTTAAGATGGCTAATGGCGATGATCTAGCTTTCTTAAAAAGTTTAAAATTTGAGTTCAACTGGAAGGAAGCTATAGATCAGGGTTGGGTTGAAGTAATTTGAATAAATGTACAGTCATTTAATGCTTTTCTAAAGCCTATAAGACTTTCTTGATCATTTCACGCATCAGCGTTTTCCATTACGAAGAATGTCAGCTTTCTCAACGCTAAAACATGAGGCCAGATTTGCAATTCAGCTAGCAATATGCTTCAGCAATAGCATCTAAAACCGTGCGAAGAGTATAGGGATCTCGCTGCTCTTCATTTATTTGGGTAACAAACAATTGCAAGCTGTTCTGTAGAGAGGTTGGGTCTGCTTCTCTTTTTTTGCTGCGTTCTTTTGCAATTTCTTCGGTAACTTCAAGAAAATCATTAATCAGTGCTGAAATTTCAAGAGAAATGGTTTCAGTTTCTACTGTATCTCTTCCATTAGTGATAGCCACAGGATTTTTGGAAATACTATCAATAGAATCAATCGAAGCATCCGAATTTCTGGCAGTTTTTACAACTGAATTAAAAATCTTTTCTATTTCTTGGTCTGGGACTTTTTCACCCCTCCATAAATACCCCGCTATTCGTCCTGCATGAGTATTAAGATTAAATTTGTCTATTTGATAATCAGTGGCGTGTATTTCTAAACTCATTAAAAAGCTTAAAAGCAATCCAAAAAATAACACTTTGCTTTTCATATTAACCTCCTAATGAATACCAAAAAACCATGCTGCTTCGTTTTGTACTAACCGGTCTACATTATTAATAACCGGCATACCAAAACCCCCATCAACTGGGAGGGTAGCATATCCTCTCACTTCTATCAAGGGTAAACCCGAAGAATCTGCATCAATATCCAAAGTACCCATGGAATAATCATCACCTAGTCCTGGCGGAGGAGAAAGCAGATCGGCTCCATTCATTCTTGGGTCTCAATCTCAATACCCATAAGTTTTTGTGGAGGAGGGGTAGCTGTTATTGCAGGAATAGCCGAAGCCTTTAAATGTTCCTCTCCTTCAGCGCTATATAAAGAACAAATAAAACTATGAAAACCAATATAAAGGATAAAAAATAAACAAAAGTTCATAAAAAGGTTTTTACAGGTTATGCGCAATAGTAAGAAATATAACATAAGAGTAGTAAATGCTATTTAATTTCTTTCAGATAATTTTTTGTCTTTCAAAACCTCGAGACATATCTTTTTGCTCTATCTCCTGAAACATGACATAGCCTACATTCAGGATCATCAGTACCAGACATTGAATGGGTTGGTGTATATTTTTGACACAACTGCAGCAAATCATGAAGACTGCGATCCATTTGTTTTGGATTAAGAAGAGCTGCGGCTCTTTTATTATATTCGTCTAAATAATAATCAAAAATAAGACAAGAAGCCTCTAATTCAACACTTCGATCATGGAAATAGCCTTCATATTCAAAATAATCATAATGTTCGACAAGTTCTAGTAATGCTAAGGCGCGAGGAACTGCGTTGATATCTTTTGTTAGTTC